>Ga0153947_1000226_pt1 | contig 27089 bp, 35 predicted proteins | sample TSNJ031MetaG_FD_104697 | JGI IMG/M metagenome (GOLD analysis project Ga0153947, IMG submission 104697) | Attine ant fungus gardens microbial communities from New Jersey, USA - TSNJ031 MetaG | ecosystem: Host-associated > Fungi > Mycelium > Unclassified | place: USA: New Jersey, Wharton State... | reverse complement strand
TTAAGTGGTTCCTGAGATATTGGCAATTTAGTGTCTGGTAACTTGGTGATCACTGACTGATCTGCTGATAACTCAGTGGATACTGATCGCTTTGAGACATTTTTGGTATTGTTTGAAAGGTCTTCTTAAGGGCTTTTGGTGGCCATTTAGATTGTTGAAATTGGTTAAGTATTCCCAGAGTTATAGTCCAAATGAAGTTTGTGACAATTAACTTGACTTAAGTCACACAACAATTGCATCAAAGAGAACAAAATTTACTTGTAAATAGGAAGCTTGGCTATGGGTAAGTAGCAGAGTATGTAAGGGTGACTGGAGTAAGGTGACTCTAGGAGAATCCTCAGATATATTAAGTCCAAAATATAAATTACACTTATCTCCAGGAGAATTCTCAGAGATTAGGATAAGGCTCCTGGATGGGTGCTTTACACTATATATACACTTTGGCACTAGTGTGTCCCTGTCCCTACCATTCTAGTTGTTAGGGTCTGGAGTTTCAGGAGCAAGCTAAGAGTAATTAAATATTACTATGTAATATTTAATTTGTTGCAGGGTTGTCCCAGGAAGTTGGTCTAGCATCTCAGGGGCAGCATTGGTAAGGTCCCCTTACAGAGTAAGTGTAAAAGATGATAAATATGATCAATGTATTACTACTACAAAAGGGCTTTCTAAGGACACTGCACCCAATGCAATGTTCCTTTAGCAAGTTCAAAGGGAACTGAATTCAGAAAGATAAAGTTAAGAAAGGATTTCTAAAGTTGTCCACTGTATCACTCACTATGTGGTGGTATTTGTACTCTAGGTGGGTTACTTATCTTTGACTTGATTATTGATTTGTACATGCCAAGTATGCTGCATATAATATCTAGGTCACTGACAAGATCTTTGTTTCACTCAGCTGTAAGTTGAATGTCTCCAAGTATATCAAGTGGAATATCAGCTGCATTTTCTCCCAACAACCAGTCTACATACCCAAGTTACCTCTAAAGATGTAACCACTTTCAGTAAAGATAATAGAAAACTTCTCCCACTCCCTCACACCTTCCTCCTTCTCTTCGTCTCATGCGCATCTACGCTCGGCGTCCCTTTCCTACTTTCAGTCCTACTCTCCGGTAGACCCATTTTCTTGTTATATACCCGCTGAAGCACTCTCTTCATCTCCCCATCCGGGAACGTCTTGGGATCAAAATAGAGAGGCGCATATTCCAGAAGCCTGTGAGCATATTCTTCAACAAAGATCTGCATTTTGCTTGGTTAACCAGGCTCACCATTCTCCTCGGACTTCCGTTACATTTCGGATATATGGCCTGGTTGTTAACACGAACTCATTGAAGAGTACCCACTCTGGTTGTGTCTTCAGCCCACACGAAGGGTGTAACCCAACAACCTCAATCCAGTCAGTACCCAGTCCACAACTCGCGATAGTTGGCAAGAGTTCACCTGGTGGTCCTTTACTGTCATATAACTTCCCTTGTCCCCCTCCTTATGCGCAATCTGCATGAATAACCCACAAACCAACGCCTTCCTTACATTCAAAAACAACTTGGTCTCATCATGCAACGAAACAAGATCAATATCCAAGCGCTCCATAATTCGCTGCAACTGAGTCCGCACGTTCTCCGCCTGAGATAGCGCTCTCCCTGAGAGATAATTCGTCCATGCCCAATTTTTATCGTACTTATCTATTCATTCGAGTCAGAAACGGGGCATATTGAGAACAAAGTGACTTACTGAGGATATACTGGTTATAGACATTCAACAGCGTCAAATGGTCACTCTCTGGCACTGTAAACATCTCCTTCGCAGCATCGGCCTCTCGACGTTGGTTATTTGGTCTTAGCCAGACATTAGGTACAGAGAGCATAGCCGTAATCGTCAGAATCTCGTTACTGCACTTGAACTCCGGACTCGATATCAAGAGTTTCGCAAGCTATAATAAGAGTACAAGTTTTAGAAATAATCGACTCGTGGATGAGAGTGAGTGAGGACAGTACCTGAGGATCCAGAGGAAATTCAGCCATAAGCTTCCCTAAAGCTGTCAAATTCCCATCGTCGTCCATGGCAGCTAAGTAATTTAATAACTCCAAAGCTCGCATCAACGTCTCAGGTGCCGGAGCATCCACATAATCAAAATGTACAAGATCCTATATGTAGATAAACCAAGAGTTTCGTCATCTCAGGACGATGAAACACATACTTTGATACCGAGGTTAACTAGTTCGAGCACTGTATTCGCCAAATTGCTCCTCAGAATCTCGGGATATGTCTGCTCCTCCAACTCCTTGATGAAGTCTTTCTCCGTGTACAACCTGAAGCACTTTCCGGGTCTAGTACGCCCCGCCCGACCTGCCCGTTGCTGCGCCGACGCCTTGGATATCGGGCTTACCAACAGACTCTCCACTCGTATCCTTGGGTTATATACCTTTTGCTTCGAGAACCCAGGGTCAACAACGTAGACGATCCCATCAATTGTAAGAGACGTCTCGGCAATGTTCGTCGAAACAACTATTTTGCGACCAGGCGGCCCACCCTCTTTTGATGACTTTGGCGCAGGATCAAATATTCGCTGTTGCTGCTGCGGAGGAAGCGATGAATAGAGGGGGATACATGACAACAGACCAACAGAGCCCTGGCTTATAAGATCATCCGCCTCAAGTTTAATCTTCCGACACGCATCCTCGATCTCTTCCTCTCCAGTCAAGAACAACAAGATGTCCCCAGGCTCTTCCGCTCGATGTATCATTAATACTGTCCGAATTGCGGCCTCAACATAATCCGGCTCTGGTTCCTGTGTATAAAAAACTTCGACAGGATGGGTGCGTCCAGGAACTTTAAACAGGGGTGCTTTAGACTCAGACCGTAAAGTAAAATATTTCTGAAACTTGACTGCATCGAGGGTAGCAGACATGACAATAATTTTAAGGTCGGAGCGTCGTTTTGCCAACTCTTTCAGGAGTCCCATGAGAATATCAGTAGCCATAGTGCGTTCGTGGGCTTCGTCAAGGATGATGGTGGAGTAGCGTTCGAGGTTGTTGTCATGCATAGCTTCCCGGAGGAGCATACCATCGGTCATATACTTGAGAAATGTTGTTCCTGGCTCGGTCATGTCCTCAAAACGGATTGAATAACCAACATGACGTCCAAGCTGGACTACAAGATTGTAAGCACCATGAACTATAATATAAGGGTCATGGAACTCACCATCCATTTCATCAGCAACACGTTTGGCGACAGACATGGCAGCAACCCGACGCGGCTGAGTGCAAGCAACCATCTTACCCTTGGTATGGGGTAAGTCTGAGAAAGCGACGAATTGTGGTATCCTGTAAAAAGTAAGTATCATATCAAAAAGAGTTTGTAAACACGCGCACTGAGTAGTCTTTCCAGAGCCAGTCTCTCCAACCATGACGATGACTTGGTTCTTATTGAACTGGAAAAGAGTCAGCTAAAATGCCCTAATTCCTGGAAGAGCACAACTCAAGCCTTGCTCAGATTGGCAAGTACCACACACGTACCATGTTCAGAAACTCATCCATCTGGGCAAATACAGGAAGCTTTTGACGCGCCTCCAGGATCTTTTTATATTGGGGTGTATGGGGAACTTTTGTGAACGGGTTAAGTTCATGGTTCTGCGAATCGGTCAGTTCTGAAAAGCGCTCAGAGGTCTAAAAACAAACTAAAGCCTTGCGGACGTCTTCGCCCTTTACATTTCGGGGAAGGAAACCGTACAGAGGTTCAGACGCTGAGGGATCCGATTTGACCATGTGTACTTTGAATGGAATCAATGAATGCTTGGTTCGGAACACCGAGAAAAATATTCACGTGACTTCCTTTTTTCTGGATTTTATTCCGCAATTGCGAAGGGCCTTGGGAGCTGGGTTCAGCATCCAGGTGTGTATCAAAAAAAGGTGTATAACCAAGGAAGGGAAGTATAGGCAAAGTTGACTAGTAGCTGGATGGAAACTCTCAGCCAAATGCACATGCACAAGTGACTATCATCATGGCCATAGGGTTCGTTGGACTTGCCTACTTTCTCAGTGATTTCCAATATCTGTCTTTTTTCGTAGTCGAGATATCCATGTGACAACACTGAGTAGATCTGCATCTGCCACGGACCGTGTAATTCTACGCGTGGGAACTCATGATATGTGTGACCGTACAGACTAACAGACTAACCGCGACGAGTTCTACTTTCGCCCAGCAAAAAGTCTGCAGTTCACGGTCATTAACAATGGTGATGGTGTCAGATTCTTTACCAATTGAAACGTCCCACGAGGACATGATTGTACGTCGTTTATATTTTGTGTTCGTCCTCAGTGTTCATTCGACGCGTAGCATGACGCACAGCTCGATTACTACGGGAAGCGTCTTGCAACATGTTCTTCGGATCGAACCGTCAAAGTTTTCGAGCTCGAGGGTGTGGAGAATCAGAGCTCTCCAGCTAATCAGACGCTAACGGGGTGAGTACTCAGTAGCACCAGTCTTCTTGCCCTCTTCATATCTTTTTGCAGACATACCGGCCCCGTATGGCAAATTGCCTGGGCACATCCGAAATATGGCCAAATTTTGGCTTCTTGCTCTTACGATGGTAAAGTCTTGATCTGGAAAGAACAAGCTCCTCAAAGCGGATGGATCAAGATAGGCGAGCACAGTCTACATACTGCCTCAGGTGCGATTTTCAGTTACGCGATAAACGTTTTCACTTATGGTATGTGATAGTCAACTCTGTCTCCTGGGCACCTCATGAACTTGGTGCAATCCTCAGCTGTGCCTCTTCGGATGGAAAAATCTCTGTGTTGACCTTCAAAAGTCAGTCTTCCTTCAGTCCCAGTCGGTAACCACTATCATTGATACATCATACACCACGCAGATGATGGCCAGTGGGATGCAGATATCTTCAACGGCCATGCTATTGGATGCAACGCTGTCTCCTGGGCCCCTGCCGTACTTCCTGGCTTTCTCATCACACCTCAACAAGCAAATGCTGCACTAGGTCAGCCTACGTCAACGCAGATAGCTTCTGTCAAACGTTTTGCTAGTGCCGGCTGTGACAATCTTGTGAAGATCTGGAGGTACTATCAAGACTCTCATTCATGGGTTGAAGAGGAAACCCTGGAAGGTCACACAGATTGGGTTCGAGACGTAGCTTGGGCCCCAAACATCGGCCTTCCTCGTTCCTATATCGCCACTGCTTCCCAGGACAAATCTGTACTGATTTGGACAAAGGACTCCCCTTCTTCTCCTTGGGTGAAGACAGCTCTTGATCCTTCCTCGAACCTTGCATCCGCTGGCGGAGCTCCTCCACCAGCCGGAAAATTCCCTGACATTGTCTGGCGCGTATCATGGAGTTTGTCTGGTAATCTTCTCTCTGTAAGCTGCGGAGATGGTAAAGTCACACTGTGGAAAGAGAATCTCAAAGGCCAATGGGAATGTGTGTCTGAAGTGAATAGTTGAGTGTAGAGCTTCGATCTTTTGGATCTCCTCAATAGCATTCTTTTTTGAGGTCCTTTACATGGCTTGTTTTCAGAAACACGCCTGGACCAGAGATATATGTGCCTTTTGCACTTCTTGATTAAGACTGAGCATCAGAATTACTACGGCGTGGTTCTGCCCGAATTTATGTATTGTATCAATAATCACTGCTGTCTATTTTTTAGATCCACCTTTGGACTACGACACTGTTTGCTAATCCTGCACTTTCAATCGTTACTGTGTTGTCGTCCAAAATACGATTTGGAAAAGTTGTTCCAATTGTGTAAGGCCTGGACGCATTCTCAGGACATGACCTGCGCGATAGCGATGAGTAGTCCTGTTTCAGATCAGTACACGATGGGTGCGCACGCATTGACAAAATTCCTAATATCGCCGACAGTATGTGTAAGATTCATTCGACATACGATGCTGCAGGCGCGAGGCATGTCAGAATCTTCGACTGGAGGATGCAAAGCTCGTACCGAGTTCCATCAGCCAATCTCACTTGAATGCTCGTAGTCGGCTTCGACAGATCAACTTCGAATTGATTCGGTACGTCAACTTCTTGAGTCGATGTTGACGCAGTCATAGTGGCAGATATTGGAGCTGAACGGGATGCAAAACTGGTGCTGCCACCTGGCACAGGAACAGGAGCTCCAAGGCGCTGACCAGATCCTCCGAATGTTCGGACACCAGGGGGAGGGTAATAAAATTCTTGCTGCCGGGGATTGATACGAAGTTCAACGGGTTGTCCCGGTTGGACATTGAGGAGGTGTATCGGGGCCGCGCTAATCTCAATCAAGAAGGGCAGGCGGGGACGTAGGGAATACGCACCCAGCATTGATATTCTCAAGTATTTGAATGTTATCGGGATCATCGTAGCGCATAAGGTCTCCATCTTCAACCTGGAACCCATCTCTCCACAATGTGATCGTTCTAGTTACCACTTCGTCTATGCAACAACTGATTCAGCTATCTGCTAGGATATCAGATTGGATGTATTACCTTCCTCTGCTTGGATGTGGGGATCAGGGATGAACGTAGAGTCCACCTCATCGCTTCCAAGAGTATGTCCCCCACCAGAAAACACACGAAATCCTGGGGTAGATTGGGGCTCTGGTGCGACAGCACCACCCCTGGATCTAATCAGTGTCAGTCGCGATTACCAGTGGTCCGCCACTGACTCTGCCGCACGTCGGAGAAGTTCTCTGACCAGATCTCCACTCCCGTTTTGAGGCTGCCCGTCTCGTTGACGATCCGGGTTCTGTATGGATATGCCGCTATGTAGGATATAGGTGGGACTGAGTATCTGGAAAATGTGAGCGAAACTCGCCTCCTTTCTCCCCCGGCGAACCAGCTCTCTCGCTTGTCATCCTCACCCCCGGATTCTTCATCGTTGTCGATGTCGTTGGACCAGTCGCCAGTTCGTCCCAACCTTGGTGGCATTACAGATCAAGATAGATAGATGACAAATACTGAAACACATTTTTCCAACATTTCTGAGCCAAACTTGGTTGTCTGTGGACAGACAACCCTATCTCTGCCTTGATAATCCCATTTCAGTAATTTACCGATCATTCCTTGGACTGAAATACTGTTTGGGAGCAACATTATTGTTTTGTTTCATCATCTGCATCTAGGTATTCTTAGGTTCTGTCCTGCAATACATGAATAACCTGTTGGAAATGAGTTTGTATTTCGAGCGACAACTCGGACCAATACTGGCTTGGCAGATCGGACTGCCTTGTTTAAAGATTTCCTTGAATTAAATAACGAACTGTTGGACTGTGATTAGTCGTGCTCAGTATAAATATAGTGATGAATAGATTCATGGCCGATGTGTAACGACTAAACCTCACCGTCACCACGAGTATGTTTCATCGTTAGTAATAGGCTGAGTCATGGGCAACACGAGGGAGGTTCGTGTTCAGAGGGGGGGGGTGCTAGTATATAGTAGGTAGAGTAGAACCTGTGTATCCCAACTTCGGTCTGGTTAATAGTATTCCTTCTCACTCGAACACTGAGGTTAAGGTTTCGTAACACAATGGGCGTTTGCCACGATCTACTTTGCTGTAGTATCTCCAACATGCTCTATGCCTAAAGACAGAGAGATACTATGCCTCCAGGAAAATGCACTCTGGACTACATCAGTAGTGAAGCACACCCGCATACCTACAATATCTGGGTTCAGCTAGGACGTTGAACACACAAGCTTCCGATTTCCGACTCAATACATCCTGAGCTACGAGTTATCCTCGGATATACAATTAATTATATGATGGTATATATATACATATGTCCTCTTGCACAATGAGTCTGATTCAGGCCTGGAAGGGTTTCAATGGAGAGGGCTGCATCGGCACAGCACCTGGAAGTGAAACCATATCTAGATCATGAATAGTATGATAATGGTATTGGTCAGGTCAGTGGTATAATCTCCGCTCTTCAACAATCTTCTGTACCCAGAGAATGAGAACAGACTCCAGCATACCTTGCCATCCCTCTTCTTTATGAGCCACCACTTTTGCGTCAAAGGGGATAAGTGTGTCAGAGGCCGAGAAGGATGGTTGGTGATGAATGACAGATGACAAAAAAGGCGGCAAGCCAGCTATGTTTGACTTGAGAAGTTGAGCAGATATCTGGATCGGAAGAAGATAACGAAGTTTCAAAGCACTTTAATAGGCATCAGAAAGGTCGATAGAGAGGAATGCAGATGAGCTCACCCAGCCCAAAGGCGAAGATTATCTGTCCGCCTGAAAGTCCATCCTTTTTTTGGGCTCCCTACGTTCATCTTCTCGAGGGAGATGATATCATGGATGCTATCCTTGCTTATATATCCCCAGGGCTTCTTGGATTTACGCACAATAGCATTATAAGCTACGCAAAGGAGCTGACCAGACGATAGGCACTCAAGGAAGACCGATGGGATATTGGGTGGTTGTAGGTTATCGAGAAGGTCTCGAGGAAGAAATAGGCTAAGAAGAGCGTGTGCTCGCCCTGAGATCAGGAATCAGTACTGAATATGGCAAGAAACCGGGTATACCAACCAAGGTCATCTTCAACGAACGTATTGCGACGTGCCCATTCTGGAAGCAATTCGTCATCAACAGTCTCTTCTGGTTCATCGTCTTCCGCTATATTCAACATAGCCTCCGTTTCCTCGTTCAAAGACATAGAAGTCAACATATCCACCATTCCTGTCGATACACGGCGTTTCCCCCCGTCTTGTACAGAAAGAAATTTACCCAGGTTTTTTCCTTCGCCATCCCCAGCACTGACTCTCCTCCCTTTCATCCTGGAATTATATCGCACCTGGTATTTTCTCTGTTCTCTTTCCCAACCGCGCTCCACGCTCGAATGGGCCTCAAAAATAACTTCATCAACAATGTCAAGATATCCAGAGACTAGATCTCGCTCCTTCTCAAGATCTGCTAACTGGATGTTTTGCTGATATAGCCAGCCTCCAGCAAGTACAAGTCTCTCATCCCATCGCTCCCTCTTCTCTTTCTGCTCTTCCTCCACCACCTGAAAAACATCTTCCTCTTCTTCCCACACCGGCACCTGTTGATATCGACCATTGACCTGAACAAGCGAGTATGTGAAAGCTCCATCAGATTGTGCTGAAGGCACATCAGGGCTGAAGTCCTGGGCTTCTTCTGAGGGAAGAAGATTCAATATAGGGTGACTGGGACTGGTCAATTGCGAATGCGAATCCCCTCGGGAGCCACCCCCATCACTTTGAGCGTCATACGCCTCATCACTAAGGGGAACCCGGAACTTCTCCTCCATATATCGAAGCATGGCCAACACTTCGAGGGCAGAACGGCGGATCCTAGTTAACGGGTCAGAAGCATCCTTCTGGCTGGCGGTCGGTTTCCCTGGCCCCAGATGGGTAGCTCGGAAGTTAGCTCGAAGGGTGCCCGCAGATTCGTCAGGAAGAGAGAGAAGGTAATTTCGGACTGATCGGATAGCTCTTGTCGTTACCTTGAGAATGTCCAGTATGTCAATTGGTTGCGGTGGTAGTATAGTTGGACGGGTGGCCTTGCCGATTGACCAGGCTTCAGCTACCAATGACAAGTCTTCACAAACGCCAGGAAGCAGGCTTTCAGGGTCAATATCATAAGACCTGACGTGTGGTTCAATTATTTGGAGCGGCGGAGAGGGAATTTCAGGAGAAGGTGGGAGATGAAATTCTGTGAGAGATCCTGCAGACGGTGCTGACTGAACATGACCTCTCCCTCCAACTGCCGGCACGAGGCCATAATGTGCCTTTTCTAGAGCACTGGGGACTATGAGAATACGTTTCAGGGGGCTCAGAGGCGCACCTTTTCTTCGCAGCTAGTCCGGCCTTGGTGAAATAGTGCTGCAAGTGTTCTATGCTCCCAAGGGCCATGACGCTTTCGCGTTTTGCAGCACTTCGGCTAAACGGTTTGACCGGTTTGTTCCCAGAATTCAAATTCGGGTAGAACGCAGCCTGTCGTTTCCCCCGTTTTTGGTCTGGAGGACTTCCTGTAGAGTCTGGTGTGAGGATTGCGGGGGACGTAGAGGCGGAGGAGTCAGACGCCATTATCTGCAACGGCAAGAAATATCTCTCAGATATATGTTATGTTATCATCAGCACTCGTGGGAATGTCGTTTTGTACCTCGTCTGTACCATGTTCGTCCGCAGGACAGAGGGACAGACTATCAAACTTGAACATTCAAGTTTCAATGCCTGCGATAATTTCACCTTTATTTTTCCTTGTAAACCGCAAAATTTATTGCTGGTCTCTTCTGTCGACAAACTACTTTCTACTTTTGCCCGCGGAGTATCATTCGACATGTCAAAGAAGCAAAGGGTATCGGTTATTCTTAACCGGAGTATCCCCCCATCCAACCGGAGCACTTACAAATCCATCTTGAATGTTCTCTTCCTGCTATAACACCTCTTGTGTCATTCCTTCCGGTATACCACCTGTAGATGGTTTCTTGAATCTCTATTTGTCTGAAATCAAAGTCGGACCTCTCTGTTCAGCCCTGACCTAGTGGTACTCGCACCATGAAATCCGACCGTCATAGTTTCGGATATCTGCTCACGACTCAGGCAGTAATATTGGAGACACTACCCATGTCGTCGCAGCCGATTAATTTTTTCCAGCAACTACGGATACACTTCTAGTTTTATCCTTCTGTGACTCCTAGGACATCAGGCACGCGATGACGGGAGCCAATCCGACTAATCAATGTTGTAATAAGATGACACTCGCTAGAACCCTCCAAGCTTCGAAATTCTTCGTCATTTGAGTCTTTCTGTATCTTTCAAGGGGTAACCATGGTCACGCTATTAGCCAACGAGGATCAACGAGGATCTTCGCCAAGTGATGGCAGATAGCTAAAGACATCACTCCTTCTCAACTCCTGTCTCCGTACATCCACTGTAACCTTCCGAACATTTCAACTGCAGCCTTTCCGTCGTCATGAATCGATTCTGAATTTCGATCAGATTGTCGGCTTCTAAACAATAAAGCTGTAAAATGTATCAGCAGGTCCTAAGATCTAGACTACGTTAACGTGTACGCGTTTACATGTCTCATTATCTGATAATCCATCATTATTTGAATAGCGCTGTCTGGTTTGAGCACTGCTTTCGTGATGGATATATAAGATCAAGGAGCTGCAAAGAAGGAGCCATATAAGGCACAGATCTGAAACAACCTAGCTGGGTTATTTTAATCGTTCAATCACTGTATCACCGTATCATGCTCGGACAAAGGCAGCAATGGTCAAAATGACACAATGACAAATGCCTCGAAACACTACATTTCACCAACGCCAAAGCCACATCACACAAAAAAATGATTTCCAACCTCCTACAAGTGATTACATCCGTCCAAAGAATATTGAATTATCTACTAACAGAACTATAATAATCAGGCGGCGGCAGATCAGGATCCTGCCTGAACAAATTCGTTGATGCCGATGCAGACTTTGGTGCAGTCCGTTGCGGTAAGGATGAAAGATCGCCTACACCTAAAGGTTCTGGCGAAGCATGAAGAGGAGTATACGAATCTCCTGGTCGTACTTGGTGAATGACAGGAGGCGGCGGCTGAGCAGGAGAACCGTATCGTGACTGGGGAGGACCCGGCGAAAGACTTAACTGATGAGATACATGAGAGCCATACAGGGACTCAGGTGATGGAGCAAGAGGTTGGATCGGATTAAATGATTCATGAGAATAAGGAGCCTGTCGCCCGTCCAACGGATCAAAGTTATTGGGTTGTAAAGGCTGGGCACTAGCCAGATCATCTTCTTGAAAACTGGGCGAAGAGATACGAACCCCAGGTCGCCGAGGCATGGGGGCATGCAAATACGCCTCGCCTGAAGGGTCTTCGTAATATGAAACTCCTGTAGAATCGTTGTATCCCATAGGCATGGCTTGCTTCGTGAGAGGTATATGAGAATCGGAGGAATTGGGGTACGTATAGTTGACATTGTTATGGGGCGAACCATGATCATTTCCATATGAACTTGAGATTGAGCTGATTTGCTGCCTTTCAAGTTTGGCTTGCCTGGTTGACTGAATTAACGTCCCTCGCAAGGACGTAAACCAGAACTCACCTAGCTTTTCGCCTAGCGTAAATTACCTTTGGCTTGATTTGATTCATCTTATGGAGAATGTACCACATTGCTGCTGCAGTGATCAGGATAGTTATGGCAAGGACAACGTCGCTGATAACCCGGCTTTTTGTGTCCGTAATTCCTGTAGGCCGCTCTAATCAGGCGATTCCTAACCAGTTTCAGCTAGTCGACAAACCTTCAGAGCTCTGCTCAAGCAGGACACCCAGATAAACGGTAATAAACTGTTTAGGCAGGGACAAAACAGCGGCTATAGAGAAAACGAAGATATTCATTCCACACGTCGAGAAGATGGCAGTCGTAACTAGGGGAACATTCAGCTAAGCAGTGCGGCAATGGTCTGCAAAATAGAACGGTCAACATACAGTGACCTGGGATAGCACTCAATCGTGCAACCAAAGCAATCCTAAACCCTCCTTCGCGCACGACTTGTGCTAGACATGCATACGAAATATTGGTGCGCTCCAACTTCTCACCACGTGCACGACAACAATACTTGAAAGCACTGAAGGAAGGTGATTCAAGGTGAGAAAGACTCTCAAAAAGGGTATTGGCAGTGACGCACTAGAAATTGCCCACTTCTCCAAGAAACGTGCCAGCCGCCACGACGGCAAAACCAATCCATAATCCCCATACAAGACCACACAAAATAGCGACGATTTCATGACCAAAAAGCTAGGACATTTCATGATGAACCTTAGGATTCAACATCCAAGATGATGAAAAAACGCACAGGAGGAAACGAAATTACAAACAGAACTGCGATGGGAACAATCCATCCAAACGGAAGACTGCAAAAAAAAGACTTTGAGCAGCATTTCGCAAGGACTCTGGATTATTGCCTACTCATGTAACCATCTCGTGACTGGCGTTAACCAATCCACTATCTGTTTATGATACAATGTCATAAGCGCAGTAAGTACCAAAATTACAACCAGTGCAACATAATACCCTGTATCCACGTTGTCAATAATGCGCAGCACTAGATATGATCTGAACATACACAACCATTCCCTTCGAATCCAAAATCGCCAGTTCATCATCGCACTCCAGTCTATTGCACCTTTTGCTAGCTCTTTCTGCTCACTAGGAGTTGGACTTGGGGTCTGTCTTTGCGGAGGTGTGGTCTGTGGCGGCCTAAAGGATGGATCATAGGAGGGGCGGTGGGAGGGTTCAACAGCATAGTTTTGTTGTGGAGGATACAGGGGCTCGGAAGATGGGGGCAGAGAACTCGCATGCTGAAAATTGTTGGAAGACCATTGCCATGATGTATGATAGGGAGCAGACATGGTGGGCAAGGAGAAGGGCTGGCCTGACACAGGCGAGACCATATCCGTTTCTACGCCCCTAAAAATAGCATCACTACATCATTTCATAGCCTCATTGCTCCATTTATCTACTTATTTATTGTTTAGACGCAACTGCAGACAATAAAATATCATAATCTGTACTCGCAGCTAGACGCATCCAGTCAAAAACAAGCGAACCGGAAAATACAGGGACATACCTTTCAACACCAACTGCGTAAACAGCGTCGCTAGACTCGGTTTCTCCCTCCTGAGCCTATTCAGATCCTGCATACTCATCTTCCACAGAGTCGCATGATGGTCCACCACACACGTAGCATTTCTCAACGAATTCGACAATGCAGATAGCTCCCCAGCCACAGCACCAGGTACCATCGACTCTTCAAAATGCTGTGTTTGATTCACAAAAGCGTATATGGCGCGTAACACGCCTGTTTCGATGATGTACAGTCCATCGGGTTCATCACCTTGCCTCCACAGCACGTGTGATGTCGGCACCGTCACCTTGGTGAAATACTCTGCAATACCGCTGAATTGTTGCACGTTGGCATCCCCATATGAAGAAAATGCTTTTATGACAGTGTTGAGCGATTCCGGTGCAACTCCAAGTTCAGGGCCAGTGGCATATTCTTTCATGTAAAGGTTATACCTTACTGAACAACAATCGAAATGTTCTCACCCATACCAATCGTTTTATCCCCCACCCTATGCATATGAGACTGCTTAGGGAAAACCGCCATCGAATCAGTCGCCCTTCGCAAACCAAGGACAGAATCCTGTCGAAAAGGCACTGGTATAGTATAACTTCCAACCTTGTGCGATTGGAGCCATGAACGAAGGTAAGTATTTTCGGTCCCTATATCCCATAAATCATCAGCACAATCCCCCGAAAGCTGCACAACTTCAACACACATTCTATAGCATCATTGAACGTCAAAAACAACTCCACACCCTCAGCTCCCAGTACATCCACACTTGCCAATGATTTTCCGATAGCAGAGTCTGCAGCGAAACCACAGAAAACGAGGGTAACACCTTTACCATCAAGTAATCGTTGTATCCTGACAAACGCCTCAGAGGCCGACATATCCACTCCAGCTACAAGGGTCAGATCAACAATCAAAAACTGAATCGGATTCTTCTGCCAAGATGGCCCTTTGATAAGGTCACGAATGGTTTCCTCTACACGTGTAATTGTCCCAAAGAACAAGAAACCTGCAAGATTTCATACATCATGATGAAGACAAACCCACAATGCACCTACCCTGCAGACGAAGAATGGCTGTCTGTTTGGCAACATTGCGAATATATGCTCTTTGCAGCCTTGGCCGGCGAACAGCAGACATCGCTGTATCACCAGTACAGATAGCACGTATGCCCCCTCTCTGCGAGTTCTGCACGACAAAAAAGAAGCCTGAGTATCATGATCAATTCGACCAAGCATTTTTGGGACGAGAATTAAGGACTCACAGCTAACCACTATCCCAAAGAGAATACCAGTCACAAAATCCCACATCGTCATCACCACCATGATGCTCACAATCGTCACATACTCAGTCCTAATGCTGTCAAAGGAGAACACGTAAAAGCAATGTGCTGCAACTCACCTGCTTACCCGTTGCCGAGAATCCCACAGCGCTTCTTTGACAAGATCGAGTCCCAACACGTCAATTAACGCTCCAACAACCATCACAGCTAAAGAAGTATAAACCTCAGACCATACTTAGAAGAACCGTACTGACGTATATACGCAATGGGCCTGGTGCCAAGGAACAACAGTACAACATTTGCAATAGCAAGCAGAAATCCTGCAATCCGATTATCGCCTCCTACTCTGTAAAATCTAGGAACATCCTCAGTCATCGGAGTCAACTCCGCTCGACTAAAATCTCACAAAAGCGTGTTAACATAAACGAGATAATTAGGCCTTGTAAAACGGGTTCAATAACGAAAGTATATTTGCACAGAGATACTCACACTGTGCCCAACAGCCCGGACAAGAGATTTGAATAACCATGTCCAACCAGCTCCTTGTTGGTATCAACATCCTCGTTCAGCGAAACCGCTGCAAAACATGGACAATCATGATGTCAAAAAGGAGTCGTCATGGCAGGTATCAGACTTACCCAACGCCGGCACATTCAAAGGCGGATGTAACATGTTGAAGAATAATCTGAAAAAAAGATGATTTCAACGCCGAGCCAAATTACCCCATCCAAGGCACTCACAACGCAAATTGAGTAGGAAGTGTTGACCACAGTGGACCCAACTTGATCCATTTCCAGTCTATATCCGATGAGCAACAATCATCCGAGAAATCACCTCGATCGACGTACGAAAATAGGTATAAAACTTGTACCAACTTCCCCCTGGCGTATTTGGCAAACTAAACAGCCAGCCCGCTTGGCGAAGTTCTCCCAGATCGAGCCCCGCGGCATTGACCACGATATAGAAAACAATAGCCATAACGACAAAATCTATAGTAGCGAAAGCATCATTTGAAACAGATAAGAGCACCGAACGTACATGAAGGGAAAATGAAGCGATGATCAAATTTGCGGGTGATGATTCGGAGCAAGAATGCCAAAGCAAGAGGAAGAGTCCAAAGAGTAAGTGATTTCGGATCCAGGAACATAACTCGCAGAGTTTGAAGTGACAATGTGAAATCTTGTTCAGACATTCGCATGCTCACCATCAGCCTACGCAAAAGAGTTATTAGGGCATTCGACCACCTGACTTGCAACGAACCCTGTTTGGATAAGGAATATTCCGATACCACCAATACACCCAACAAGGATATGACGAGGAAAGAAACCAACTACTACACCGAGTTTGAGGGCACCAAGTAAGCAAAACGAAAGACCAGTCAAAATGGAACTCAGAGCGAACGCGACCAAAGTGGTTGCGATGATTTCTTGTGGATGGTCTTGGCCGAGCTGGGCAGCTATACTGTTGGCCATTATATGAAAGAAGGGCTATTTCTGAGACTTGAGACCAGTAATGCGGTTCAGAATTGAAAGACATACAACTACTTCAATCATCATACTGCCATTCGCGCCCGCAAATCCGCTGCCGCCGAATGTGTAGACCAACTGAGCTATGATGGCTGTCACAAAGAACAATGAAACACCCATCGGTCCGAGGTCGGCGAAAACTCCAGTAGAAGGGAACACAATCAGACCGTCTACAGGTATTCATATCGTAGACAGAAATCAGAAAGACAGCAATGCTTACAGCTAACACCATCAAGAATGTTGAGCAAACAGCCGAGTACCACAGCCGGAAGAGCAGCCAACGCCATGCTCGAGTACGTCGGGAGTCCATGTCTCATGAATTTCTGCCACGATAAGGCGTCGTCAGATACACTTGGTTCTCTGTTGACTCGATCATTGGATTTGAGATGAGAAGGTTGTACATTCAGTAGTGAGGTCCGTTCAGAAGCTTCAAGTCTGGTTGGGTCATGACCATGAGGCTGCAAGTCCAGGTGATCGGCTGGAATATCGTCGATTGGGTTAAATCGGTACTGAGCCTTGGGTGTGAGATCTTCCGGCGTCGATGGTGGTGACGTGGGAATTGCAACTTGAGGACGAAGGAGGGTCAAGCCAGAGGGCCCCTGAAGGATAGACTATGATATAGATCAGATCAGATCTGCACGCGTGATAACGATAGGGGAAGAACAGACCTTGGACGCAGTCGAGGCTGGCGCAGGCCCCAAGCAATCAACTAAGGAGCGATGAGTTTGAGTTTACGATAAATGAGAAGCTATAAAAAGACGGACAATAGCTGATCCGTTGGCCCGAAGGCGCGGAGTGGTCTGGCGAAGAACGGAAATGCAGATCCGAAAGCTTCATGGTTGTCTGGCGGATAGAATCCTGGGAGTGAGAGACGCCTGACTGGAAACTCAGTGGTCCTGCGGCATTGTACGACCTGGGCTGCAGCAACCTTTGCAAGGCATTTGAGTAACTGGATTGTAAGGGTGAAGACGGCACATACCCGGCTCTGTGTAGGTCGGGGATCCGCAGAGGCTGTTCTGTCGTCTGCGAGTCATCGAGACTAGCCACAGGGAGCCCTCGTCTCATGTTATGGGAAGAATCAATAATGTTCGAACAAATCAATTTCTCTGACCGTCACACCGTGACTGCGTCCCATGTCCAACACCATCGCACTGTATGTTTATTTTATATTGTGCAGTCTCGTGCTGACATATTTCAGATATCCTCTCCAAAATTTTACCTTCAGGTAAGTCTCTTTCTGCCCTGCCGAGCCCGGGTTGAGCGTCCGTCCACAGCACCAAAGAGGCTCAGCCCGAAGAGGACCCCTCTGTCTCTGCCCGGCTACAGCGTCTGCAGAACAACTACGAGGATTATGGCATGCGCCGCACCGTTGAAGGCGTTCTCGTCGTCCACGACCATGGCCATCCTCATATCCTCATGCTCCAGATCGCCAATGCCTTTTTCAAACTGTGAGTACGCCATTATCCAATGCATAGACGCGTGTAACCCCATCCCTATAGACCAGGCGACTACCTCAAACCCGGCGAAGACGAAATAGAGGGCTTGAAGAAACGCTTGGACGACCGTCTCGCTCCCCCGTCACACACCCAGCAGTTCGACAGCACCCACGGCCTCGACAATGAATGGGAAATTGGTGACTGTTTGGCCCAGTGGTGGAGACCCAATTTCGAAACTTTTATGGTCAGTTGGCCCCACGTCGTTCTTCACTTTGGGCTCCACCCACTGGCGTTTTCCTAGTATCCCTTCATCCCAGCTCACATCACGAAACCAAAAGAATGCAAAAAGCTTTTTCTTGTCCAGATGCCAGAACGGAGTACGTCATCCGCTTTTGAATATCACATCGCGTTCGCTCATGGAACTTCCTCGTCAGAGGTGCTCGCTGTCCCCAAAAATATGAAGCTTTTGGCAATACCTTTGTTTGAGCTTTACGACAATGCAGCACGCTACGGCCCTCAACTTTCGGCCATCCCTCATCTCCTTTCTCGGTGAGCTTCTCTTCTCCTCCAGTTGGTCGCCTCCTCAACATTGCCCTGGATCTAGGTACAACTTTATTTATCAGTAATCGCATTGCCTTTTGGCTATTTGCCATCATGTCATTCTCGTTGATCGGTCTGTGCCGCCTTTATCATTGCCATGAAATCAATGAAGGGTTGACGTGTAGTTACCATTAGACATTAGGATGTATGTACATTACTTACGTTGTCAACTCCTCGCTAGAATACCACCAAGTCATTCTACATGATGACGGATGTATTCGTGGCTAAATGAAAAGAGCTCTCCAAAAAAGGGAAGTTTATCTAGATTTGATCACTCGAGAACAAAGCAAAGCACCTGTTTTGGTTTATCCACCAAGGGATAAGAGTCTTTGCATCAGCTAGGGACTGACTCTCCACGACATAGCTTATCCTCTTGGTTTGGCAGACTTCTTAATCAGGGTACCCCACTCGTGTCAAATGAGATCTTGGACAGACTATCCACGGTGATCCAGGGACCTCCTGCTGATAACAACTTCCTAGCTCGAGGGAGACCACGACCCTCAAGCCCTTGGAAATCGCAATGCACAGCTCAACACAGATCATCCGATCCAAGAGGGCAACACACTATCTGCAATGGCGGGGCACTCCAGGAACCGAGTTTATTATTAACTATATTCAACATTCTACGCGTGCATTTGTCGCGATTGTCACGATCACGGGATAAGGTGACTGCATTGTAACCCGATTCTTATTATTGCCACTGACAATCACTATATGGACCATCATCAGACGTCCTCTCATTCAAAAGATTCGATACACTCAAAGAGGGACCATCGCGCAAACACGAGCTCGTCAAACTATTGTCCTACAATCAACGCAACAGCAGCTACAAAGAAAACAATTCAAACAATTGACTCTACAAAGCATAAAAACAGTCTAATGTCTACCATAACAAGTCACACAACAAACTCATCAAAAAGAGGCAAGAAAAAAACAACAATGTCTCTGACGACCCACTGTCAAGGCTGCTCCTGCTGTCTAATCATTTCTTCATACAACAAAAACTTGAGTCGCCGTTGCGTCTTTGGCGCCTTCCTTCCTCCTGTTTGCCTAAAACGTCACATACAATTCAGAAAACGCAATCAACTCCAAATCAACAATAAAAAAAACTCACTTTTGCTCTTGACAAACAAAACTATCAGGTGCACCTTCCCATTGATCCAACACATACTTCCCCGCAAGTAACGTCTTATTAACCTCCTCTCCTTCCCTATCTTCAAACAAATCTCTCGCAAGTTGGGTATGCGCCACACCCGCATAAGTAGTCAGACATCGAGGATTGATCAGTATCCTCGCGGGTCTGAACACAGAATTAGATATCGTAATCTCCAGGTCCTCAAGAGGCGGAAGATCTAGTCCTCCTTCCTCTAACGGCATAGCATCATAATCAGATCCAGCATTCGCATCTGGATCGTCTTGTTTTCGATCTGCTAAACCTCCATCATTGACTTCCTCCAGATCCACCCCTGCTCCAACATTCACCACCTGAATCTCGTCGCGGTGCTTGATCTGTGCCAGCTCTAGACCTGGACGGTCAGCCATCTCCTCTCTTTTGCTGCGCCTCCTGGCTGAAGCTCTACTTGCTCTATCATCCGCTTCAATAGCGTCAACTGCCGTTCGCACCCAAAGATCCCTACAGAACCATGTTTGACTACTGTCAAGACACGATGCACCCTCCCCTCTTATAGAAAGATTATCAGCTGTGCTGAGGTTCTGGAAATCGTTCCCTGCACGATATGATATGCCCAAATAATAAGACATAGCTGGATCAACAACGTGGGTCCCTGACTCGCAACAGAACACTTGGAAAGGAAGATGTTGATTGTAGCGTAGAATACCCTGCTTATCTCTCGGTGGCACCGCATCCCCTTTTGACGACGAACGAGACTGGCGGAACTGGTCACCGTCAATGTCCCGTGTCCGCCATCTGTCAGAAAAGGTCAAGTGAATATGGCTGAACGAAAACCGATCCAAGTATATGTACCTGTCGGAGAAAATGAAATAACCATTGCTTTCCGCCCAATCCATCCCACACACCATGGCCGCCTCGTTGGCAAAACTGATCTTGATGGTCTCCAATATGTCATTCGGACACGTAAATCCCTTAAGCCACACAACCCTCGCAAAGGTGATACCCCTCCGCTGCTTCAGTTCATGCAATGGTTCTAATGCAAGGTTCCTCATATGAGCCTCTTCAAGCGGATAGTACGCCGCAGCAGGATCTGCCGTCATGCCAGGTACGCGCCGGATGCGGAACGAGACGTTCAGAAGAGTCAGAACGGCCTCACAAAGGTCCACAAGGGTTTCTGTAGCATCAGTGGAATCGTAGTCGAGCATAGACACAAAAATATTGGAACTGCCCAAGCGTCGGGCCATCTGTACAATGACAGCTAGCTGATCGACGAGGAAATGGTCGGCAGAGTGGATGGCAATGGCAATATAATACAAATGGTCCTCGTCAATGAGGTCTTCATAAGCCAACTGGCTCTGGCCAAATGGACGCGCCAGCGTTGGGCACAGTGCTGCCACCCAGCCGTTGAGGGATAACAACTCGTCAATAGCACTAAACACATGTTGGGCATCTCTGGACCCTGTGTCCTTGTTCGTGATACTGATATGCCTGAATTAGCTGGGCAACTGCCAAGTTCCATTCACGACGCACAAGGGTAACTGTAGCCTCGTCCAATAATCCATAATCCCTTCATAAACAAGACCATTGAAAATATCCTCTCGCTCGTCTCTCCCAACACGAGCCTGCAAAAACGAATGCTTCTGTACATTAAGAGACTTGTCTGGGCGCGTAGCACGTTCAATAAAATTGTGTTCCTTAATCTGGTGGGACTCGCTCGATTTGCTGGGAGTTGCGGAAGAGAAGAAGATGAGGCGAACAAGGAAGCCTATTCCAAGAAGAACAGCAATACGCAAAGGACTACTGAGACGGCGAACGGCTGGCATGGTCAGTACAAGACACCCTATGCTGGGAATGTCGACGTCGAAAAAAAAACATAGCGTGGGGTACCCGTCACAGCACCGCCACTTGTCTCATTTCTTCCTACATTCTTCTCTCTCTTTACTTCTATTTGTCCGTAGCTCTTACAATACTCGGTAACTGTCACATTTGCAACCGTTATGATATCCTAAATCAGAAGAGTTCCAAAAAACGTACTGGACTGTTGTCTGAATTTGGATCTCATGCGCGATGCATGTGATTTCTTGCTGTTTTACATTTGATCGTTCTGGATAGGTACATAAGTAGCGTAGTTGTCTTCGCTATTCTCTCCCGATTGTATTCCAACAGTCTGGACAAATAGCAGCAAGGAGTTGGAGAACGATCTGGAATTGGTGGTACCCTACCATCATCGATAGTGTCAAACACATCCAAGTTCCCACCTATCAATTGCTATGCGAGAGAATCTATTGCTGGTATCAGGCGCTCTCTACATAGGAATTATACTAGTGCAAAAATACACTTAACAAGACTTGCTAGGCACAAGAGAGAGAGAATTTTTCATCTATGCTATGTACTATGAAAACTGTACGGCACTGTACGACACATTAGCAGACGAATAAAAAAAATGAACAGCATAATGTGAACATGAAAGAATCGTCACAATAAGAACAAGCGCAAGTCAACGGAATCACTCTCCCAAACTAATCAACACCATACCACCAACACCCCCAAAAAGACTCAACACCGCAAGTACCTTTTTGCCAACCTTGCCATGATGACGATGATGGTGAGAATCATCTAGCTCCGCAGCTGGATAGCGAGAATCATTTGCTTGACTGGGAGGACCATCTTCTGCAGAAGGAAGATCATGCGAGTGGCCATGGTGACTGTGCCCATCAACGTCACCAAATACAAAGTCCCCAGCTATCATCTCCACAGTGGCAACATAGATGAGCATTCCAGCTGATATCGCAGACATGAGTCCTTCAATGAGGTACATCCGAGCTAAAGCATTCCAAGTCAAGATCCTCGAAATAACTACCATTCGTTTGACTTACCTAGTTCAACACACTGTTTTTGCTTTTGGACTTGAAACACAATCATTCCTAAACCCAGCCCTGCGGGGGCTGTAATGGCGAACAAAACCGCCAGCGAGCATTTTAACCATCCTTCACCACGTTCCCCACCAATAATCCTTTTCAAGCTCTTAACAAACCTATGGTACCCATGCGCTTTGGGCTTGCTGAAATCTCCAATCTCAGACTCTTCATCCGACTCAGACTCTTCATCCGACTCAGACTCTTCATCCGACTCACCGTCAAACGGTGGAGGTGGAGGTGGTAGTGCGGCTATACGGATGCCAAGCGACAAGCCCTCAAAGAGTTGGTGGAATATAATAGCCGTTGTCAATGAAGCTGAGAAGGTTTCAATCTCGGTAGATCAAAAGGCAAAAAAAGAGACTCACTAAAATCGGCACCGGTTGCAATTGCTAGTGTCAATCCAATCACAACAGAGTGAATCATGATGCCTAATTGAAGGACAAGCAGCCCAACCACCTGCCGTCTTCTTCCAATCACAGGATCCGCCCTCTGGATCCTGGCACCTTCTCGGGCGCTTCTCGTTCTGAACCCTTCAACAGGGCTACCCGATCTTGATGCCCCCCTAGACGCCACACCCTTAGATATGGCCGTAGAAGAATGTATGCTGACTGCAGAGTCCGAGTAAGCACATGCACAACCAACACCGCATGCACATCTACGCATCCGAGGAGAATTCGTCAGAACCTCTATGGGGAGTGTGCTTGTCGTATCAATCGCAGGTAACATAGCATGGTGTTGATGGCGGTTGGTTGGTGTAGTATGCGGTGAGTTGAGATGGAGAGTTGACCGTGTACGAGGTGGGGCCAGAAGAGGGGTTGTTTCATCTGTTCTGTACGCCTGCACAGGGAGAATCGGGGAATGTTGAGAAACAGAATTGGATGATTGACATGTCTCAGGGAACACAGGAGTGGACACCGAGGATGACAATCTGAGCGTAGAACACTGGGCCGATGGGTGGTGGATGGAAATGGGAGTGAGAGGTAGCGATGGTTCCTTCTCTTGGAGGCTTTTAACATGGGACGTAGAAACATCTAGAATTCAGAGGTCAGGGACGTCTTAAGGACGGTGAAAGATGAGTGCGCACACTCAATGAGAAATATCGACAGCAATGATGCAAGGCTGTGGAGCAATGAACCAGGCGGTCACAAGAGAGTGAAATCGACGAACATGACAAGGCCCGTGTGCTCTCCAATATTATGAAAGTGTTCTGCGACCTGCGGCTTTTGCAGGTCTTCAAAAGAGTCCTGAAGGAGGTGGATAAATGCAGTAGCCAAGATAACGCCTGTTCCATCGGTTAGGTTGTTGTGAAAAGAATAGACAAAGATGACGCACCTGTTCCAAAATGCTTGCCTATAAAGAAGACGATGTGTGGGATTTTGAGAAAAGGGACCGACTCAGATAGTCCAGGAAAGGAGACAGCTTTGAATAGAACGGTTGGAGATATGTTTTCTACGATTGGACGGAGCTCACCGAGGAGAGAGATGACGAGAATGATAAGCATGATTTGGAACCGAGGCTCTGGCTGGCCATCATCAGCCATGTCGGACAGGAAGTTGGGAAGCATAAGGACCATGGGGTGTGGTGCACTGTTACACGCTGCTATTATATGGAGAGGACCGCACCAGTCAACACGTGGTAGACCCAGAAAGAGGCCCAAAACCGAGTACAAAAGACTATCCAGCAGCCAGATCCACGCCGCCTCGTGCTTTGGAGCCAATTCGACCAGTCGTTCCATACTTGACCACCTCGAAAGAAACCCTGGTCGCTGCCAAATATAGCCAGTCACTCAGCCCCTACACAAAAAAACGAACAAATATTCCCTGGCTAAAAACAGGATCTCAATCAAATATAGCTTGCAGATTTTACAAACTACCAGCTAACATTCCAATACTACAACGTACCTCATTGTAACGAGTCCTACACAACCTTAGTCGCGCATTACACCCACTACGTCTTTCCTGCTGCGGTACACAAATACAGAATGTTCTCTCTTCCTGTCTCCCAGTCAACACATGACACGCAGCTGTTTCGAAAAGAACAAAATGATCAACAAAATAATCAATCAAATGATCATGTAGTCCTTAGTCGGTTGCGAAAACGGGTTTTTGCTTCTATCTATCAAAACATCTGATCTACATTGATCAAGAGATGAAACCAAACGTCGGGAGCGTAGCCCTCGATATTCGACCGAAAATTGTCACAGGCTGTTCAAATAATAAATATGTTGATTTGAAAAAAAAGACTATTCAAGATTATAAATTGTCAAATCAAAAAACTATTCAAATAATTCACGTCTCTTGGACATCATCGCTTTCCTTCCACGGTCTGCCATCTGTGTAATTGGTCGCTGATTTTTATTTTTAAAAAAATCATCACTTTCTCCAAGAAAACACTAGCGTCTTCTGCTTCCCAGACTAGCATAGCTATTCCCCCATCTATTGTCTACGCCTAGCTCCTTTTCTAAGTAGGCCTGTTCTCACACACCGTGTAACAAATTATTGATCAGAAAAACTATTCAAATAAATCTTCTGATGCCCGCTTTGACTCATTCTGACGACGAATAGCTGCAGCAATCTCGTCCAACTCAGCCTCCTTCCCTCGACTTTCTTCCACAGCCCAAGCTTCCGGGTTCCGGAGCCCTCGTCCCAGCCTGAGTTTAGCTAGCGCCGTGTAACCCACCTCACTAGGGTGTCTCGCAAACTGATCCAAACGCTGTTGCTCCGGCGACATATGACTCAGAACATGAGCCGGAGGACCTTGACGTAACCGTCTGCAGAGCGAACGCGTCATCTCACCTCGGATCTCTCGTGCTCGTTCTTTCGTCTTGTTTCGGATGCGCTCTCTACGAGCTTCTTTCATCTGATCAAGCAGAGCCTGGGGAAAAGGTGTCTGTGCACGTCTGGTCCCGCGCTCGTACGCCTGAGAGATCAACGTCAATTGTGCTTTATATGGTTTTGCTGATCCACAGCATGTCAATGAGAAGATGGCGATTCATATCAAGTGAGAAAAGAACCTACTCCATTCATCATAATATCCAGCAAAAACAGTATCCCTCCGTTGAGACGGTGAGAGGGCTTTGATAGCCTCAGCCTCTGCATTACAATCACACCGAATGTCAGCAATGGTCCTGAGATACGTCTGGTGCCTCTCATTTCGCCGAGCATGAGCCTCAATCCTGTAGCGTATCATTTGTGACAGCTTCACAGGCTGGTAGATCATACGAGGAAGTGGCTTGTGGTATATGGATGGAGAAAAGGCAGCCCCAGTCAAAATTGGGCGGTAACGAAGCTTTGCACGCCAGACCTGAGGACCAAGGTTGGTCAGTAAGCCGTCAGAGAAATAAGTACAGGAAGACACAGACAAGGTCCTTGGCTAGGAGATAATCCCAGTATTCTTTCTCGCAACGGACGTCAATCAAGCGAGAATATCGCATGAGAATACTTTGCAAGTGCGCATCTCCTGCTTTGGCGCGTTGAAAGGCCTCGAGGTACTGGGAAAAAAAAAAAGAGTTCGTGAGCTGAAGTGAAGACGAGAGTAATTGAGACGTCAGACTTTGTAACCCTGACGAAGAGCATGTCGTGTATGTTCAACGCTCGTCAGAAACCGGTTCTCTCTCCAAAGTATTCGTACACGAAATCGAATCTGGTCTTTCAAAACTGCAATTCAGCAAGGATAAAAAAGAGCTTATGAAGAAGCAAGTCGAACAGCGTCTGTCGGTGCGTGCTTGAGAAGATTTTTGTACAGCTGCAGTGTTGGAACACGGTGCGCTGATATCTTCCAGAATGGTGTCCTCGGTCTAGCTCGGTGAAGAGGCTTGAGTAGCTGCCGAATGGATTCGCGAGTTGACGCCAGAGGAAGGTTCATAGCATAGCCATACGCAGAAATCTGTGATGTTAGCGTCACATCCAATTCCTATTTATACAAGTAGTTTCACTGACCCCTTACAGGAGATACAAATTGTACTTTGTATGATCATATCAGCACTCAGAACCGGACTACTTCATGACATGACTGCTCTCAATCGATGCGCAGAGAAAAGTCTCCTCGAGACTGGAATCATGTACTTCAGAACACATATGCTGCAAATGGTCTCCAAATTCCCGGTCATGTCGACACAATCTAGTCATCTTCTGAAATCTAAGCACGATCCATCGTCTGCTGCTTTGAACCTCAAGTCTTCCAAGTCATCCCACACATCAATCACTTCCTGTGATCGTCTCGTCATTCAATATCAATGAATCGTCAACCAGTCCCTTCCTTCGATCAATACTTGTCGATGAAATTAATTTTCGCTCTCTCCGATTAGACGAGCGCACCTTCCCTTCTGAATAGCTTCTTCTTATTAGATACTGACAGCCACTCTTTATTCTTCTCAGTTTTCATCATTTATACGGTCTTCAGACATGGTGACAGGACTCATCAGTCAAGTGAAAACTGTATGTGCATTATTCCGTCCTCTGAACTTCCATATCAAGGAGTGTGGATCAGGCACAAACTGAATGACTCTATGAGATACTTTCATGAACAACATACCAGAAAGTTCACCCTTTATAGACATGCTTGTGAGGTTTACTCACTCGAACGTTTCTCCAATCTAC
>Ga0153947_1000222_pt1 | contig 27585 bp, 21 predicted proteins | sample TSNJ031MetaG_FD_104697 | JGI IMG/M metagenome (GOLD analysis project Ga0153947, IMG submission 104697) | Attine ant fungus gardens microbial communities from New Jersey, USA - TSNJ031 MetaG | ecosystem: Host-associated > Fungi > Mycelium > Unclassified | place: USA: New Jersey, Wharton State... | reverse complement strand
GGCTTGGCAGACAATGCAATACAGTTTGATAAGTTGAATTTCCCATGTTGTCGCATTCATGATGATTCAATTCTATCAGCTTATTTCATCGTTTGCCGCTTTTTTCTACCCTTGATTCGCATCCCAACCTAAAGGGTATCTTCGCAACCTTTAACCGGGGCGCGCTGGGCGCAGCCCAGGCCGTTGTCAACAAGGGCAAAGCCCAGGATATCAAAATCGTAGCCTTCGACGCGGATCCCGACGAAATCAAGCTTCTGGAGGACGGTACCATTGACGCCCTGATTGTGCAGCAGCCCTTCGAGATGGGCAAGCTGGGTATTGAATACGCCATCAAGGCCATCAATGGCGAGGAAGTACCCAAGGACGTCGCACCGGAAGTGGTGATTGCCACCAAGGATAACATGAACGACGATGCCATTCACAAGGTGCTTTTCCCTAATGGCTAAATGATAACATGGGGTACAGGGGGGGGCGAAGCGCTAGCTGGCCACCTCCCTCTCTTATGTCTGAGGATAACACCGCTTCCCATGAAGCATGCATCAAAATTACTTACCGCCCAACCAAAGGCGACGAAAGGCGGGCATCCCAATGCTGGATAATATCGGAATCGGAGAATCGGATGTGGACATCTATCTGCAGGTGGATCACTTGCCTTCCAGAGGAGAAAAGGTGCGGGCGCTGGAAATCGGCAAGCTCCCCGGCGGCATGATAGGCAACTTTTGTTCCGCCGCCGCCAAACAGGGGGCAAGCTGTGGCATCGTTTCCATGCTGGGAGACGACGCAAACGGCAAAATCGCCCTGGCGGATTATCAATGCCGGGGGATTGACACCAACGGCCTAGTGGTAATGCCCGGCGGACAGACCTTCTACTGCGTGGTGTATCTGGACGGCAGCGGCGAGAAATACCTCACCGCCGTGGTCACCGACCTCATCAGCCCCAGGCTGGAGGACATCAGCGCCGACTATATCCGCAGCGCCCGCTATGTCCATATGAACTCCATGGATTATGCCCTAGCTTGCTTTGTGGCGGAGAAATTGGAGGGCAGCGACACCAGGATATCCCTGGATTACGAAGCCCATGCGGAAAATCCCGGATTTGAAGATTGGAAACCTGTGCTTAAGAAGGTTTCGGTGCTCTTTGTCAACGAGGATGGCATCCAAAGCCTGTTCCCCAAAAAGGACATGGACGCCGCCGCCTGGTCGGTGCTGGGCCTGGGGGCGGAATATGTGGTGGTGACTTGTGCGGAAAAGGGGGGCTTAGTCTATACCAAAGACAAATGCTACCGCTATAAGGCCTTTGCCGCCGACAACATCAAGGACACCACTGGCGCGGGGGATTGCTTTAACGCCACCTTCCTGTCCGCCATCATCAAAGGAATGCCGGTGGAGGACGCCATGAACACCGCTGCTGCTGCGGCCACCCTGTCCATCCAGGCGGTAGGCGCCCGAACCGGTCAGCCCACCGGAGCAGAGGTGGCGGCGTTTCTTGCAACCCATCCCAAAACCCTGTAGTCTCGCACCGATAGCAATTGAACTTTATCCCTACTCCTTTTCCGAATAAAAAGTTCATTCGCTATATTCACTAACCCTGAAGGAGAGATGTATTTTGGACACATCCACGATTCGCGCATTGCTTCCCCAGAAGCAGCGGGAACCATTCGACGATATCGTATTACAGCGTGTGCTGGGTGCCAGCAGACATATTGCCATGATCGGAGAGATGTTCCTCGCGGTAGCCCGCGAGGGCGCCGCCAACAACCGGGACAGCCTACAGACAGCAGCCGATATCGATAGCGTCGCCGCCTACTTTAAAGCCACCAGAGGTCAGGCCAGCTGCGCAATCGGCAATGCCATCGACGTCATGCTCCGGGGGATGGACGGACTGAAAACCCTGTCCCCGACAGAGGCCGCAGCTCTTGCGGATCAGGCGGTGTCAGCTTATGGAAAAGGCGCGGAGCAGGATATTAGAACCCTTTCCGGCTACGCCGCCGCAGTCTCTCGGGAGATGGACAGCATTCTGTTGTTCGACTATTCCAGTACCGTCAACCAATTTCTCAAAAGGTTAGGCGAGGAAAAGCGGCAGATGACGGTGTACATTCCGGAAAGCCGCATCATCAACGGCGGCTTTCCCTATGTGGCCACGGCGCTGGAGGGTGGCTTTAAGGTTCATTTCATCCCGGACGCCGCCCTGATGTATAATCTGCGGCAATGCGATGCGGCCTTCTTTGGCGCGGAAACCTTCTACGCCGATGGAACCGCTTTCAACACGCTGGGATCCGATATGGTAGGGCTTATCTGCCGGGAATACCATGTACCCCTGTATGTCCTTACGCCGCTGATTAAGCTGGATACGCGTCCCCTTACAGGCCATGCGCGCAAGCCTGTAATGAACGACGCCGGTGACAAAATGAAATCAGCGGGCTTTAATCCGGAGCAGATGGCCCAAATTGATTTCCTCTCTCCTGAATTAGTGCCGGTGCCTCCCGCCTTCATCACCGCCTTCATCACCGAGGAGGGAATCATCCCGCCAACCGGGATGTTTGGCGTGTCCATGACATACGCAAGCAAGCTTTCAGGGAAGGATGGTTACCATGAATCTCAACAATCATAAGCTGCCGGTGGCCCTTTGCATGATCCAGCCGGATCCCCTGCCAGGCAGCTACCGCCACACCGACAAAACTATCGGCCAAATCACCGACAACGCCCTGCGGGAGGCGGAGATGGTGGCTAGTAACGGCTTTGACGGCTTTATCCTCCAGAATATGAACGATATGCCGATAAAGCAGCATTCCTCCCCCGAGGCCGTCGCCTACATGTCGGTTATTGGTTACCAGCTCCGGGTAAAATTTCCTGAACTGGTGATGGGTGTGCTGCTGAACTGGGACGGGGTATCCGCCCTGTCGGTGGCCGACGCCGTAGGCGCAGATTTCATGCGGGTGGAGCATCTGTTCACCGGTGTAGAAGTTACCAGCGCCGGCTTGCTGGAGGGCCAATGCTGTGAAATAGCTCGACTGCGGAAGAGTATACGATCCAAGGTGCCGGTGTTTGCCGATATCTACGAGATCCATGGCGTGCCCCTGGGGCCCAAGCCCATTGGTGACGCTGCTTGGGAATCGGTGAACGAAGGCTTTGCAGACGGTTTGTTTCTCTGCGGAAAATCCCAGGAAGAGAGCATAGAGATGGTTACCCAGGCCCGTGCCCGGGTGGGAGACACCCCCATTTTTCTGGGGGGAGGCGCCACCGGAGACAATGTCTGCAAACTTCTCCAGTACTACGACGGCGTCAGCGTGGCAACTTGGGTGAAAAACGGGGACATGAAAAACCCCATTGACCTGGCAAGAGCCAAACTCTTTATGGAACAGGTTTGTCTTGCCAAGAAACTGCGGGAAAGTTGAGTTGAATAGATCGGCATGACTGCCGGACAAAAGAAGGAGGCACGGATATGGACATAGCCAAGCTGGTGGATCACACCATTTTAAAAGCTGACGCCACCGCCAAGGAAGTGGAAAGATTATGCAAGGAGGCCAACCTCAAAGTCAACTTTATGGCGGGGTGCTTCTGGAAAAAGTAGACACTAAGGGAGTTGAAAAAATTCTAACCACTCTTGAAAATTCACTTGCAATGGTTGGCCCTGGTTTTATGAAAAAATTGGCCATGCATGAAACTTGTTGTTTAATGACACTATAAAGGTGAGAGTTACCGCTTAAAAGAGCGTAACCATCATTTGACAATGTACAACAAACCGCCTGATAAAGTGTTTGCATAATCGCGTCAGATTTTCCATTCAATCTGGACGCTTTCGCTTGTAGCCCTGATGGTAGATATAAGTCCATCTGCCACAAGCCGCCTGTCCTCAGTGCCAATGCTATCCCAATTTTCAAGATAATGGTCGTTTCATGGTTGCATAAGCGCCAACGGTGAAGTGCCGCCAAGTGATAAATAGTGAAAACTATCCTATGCGCTTGTACCCATCTTGTGGATTGTAGCAAGGGTCAAAGGGGTGGGTACATGTTTAAAAACAAATATGCTGATGGCAGCTTGAATATCTGTGGCTACAACATCGCAATCCTGCGAAAAACATAAAGATTTCACAACGGGCTTTAGCTGATAAACTACAGCTCTTAGGGCTTGATTTAAGTAAAAACGCAATTCAACAAATAGAAAGCGGTTCCCGCTTTGTTACCGATATTGAGTTAAAGACTTTTGCAAAAGCTTTTGAAATATCTGTTGTCGAGCTTTTAAAATAAAGCTTTCATACTCTATCGTATATCACCTTCAATTTATTTCGTAAAAATGACTGGTAATCTTTTGAGCACCGCGATTCCGAACAATGGAATCGCGGTGCTTTTGGGTATGCAGACATATTTGATTTCAAGCGGCGGTTCTGTTATTCGTGTTAATATATCAAAAGATTATTCTTCATCCTGCAAGGCGTTGTAGCCTTCCTCGCCGGTTCTGACCTTAATGACATTTTCCACCTGATAAATAAATATCTTTCCATCACCGATCTTCCCGGTGTAAAGAGCTTCCTTGACGGTTTTCACAAGAAGATCGACAGGAACCTTGCAAATAATGATTTCTATTTTCACCTTCGGCAGCAATGTCGCTTCCAGGGGAACGCCACGGTAATAATCGGTCTGGCCTTTCTGCATACCGTAACCCAAAACCTGTGTAACGGTTATTCCGGTAATGCCGATGTTATCCAGCGCCGCTTTGAGTTGTTCAAATTTACTCTGCCTTGTTACAACGACAACCTTGGTCATCTTTGCGCCCGGCATGGAGCTGTTGGATACGGGAACTGCGACATCCACCGGCACCGGCGCGGGTGCTGCCTCATGCTCGCGCCTGAACCTCGTGCCTACCGGCATGAAATCGGCGTAACTGCTCACAAGCCCATGCTCTTCAACATCAAGCCCCACAAGCTCCTCATTTTCGGAAACGCGCAGGCCGATCGTCTTATTGATAACCGCAAAGACAATGACCATAGTGACCGTGGTCCAGGCCGCGATAGCCAGTATGCCCAGCGCCTGAATGCCCAATTGGCGGAAACCGCCGCCATAAAACAAACCCGCGGCTCCTGTGGGGCCACCGGTGCCGTCAAGCACCTGGGGATTTGCGAACAGGCCGACCGCCAAAGTCCCCCATATCCCATTGGCGCCGTGAACGGCGATAGCGCCGACAGGGTCGTCGATTTTTAATACAATGTCGATAAACTCAACCGCGACAACAATCAAGATACCGGCCACGGCGCCGATAATCAGGGAACCGGCGGCGTCCACATAGGCGCAGGAGGCGGTAATGGCCACAAGTCCGGCCAATGAACCGTTAAGAGACATGGAAATGTCAGGCTTGCCGTTCTTGGCCCATGTGAAGATCATGGTCACACAGGTGGCGATACCGGGGGCCAGCGTGGTGGTGAGCAGAATGGAGCCCAGCTGTCCGATGTCCGTAGCGGCCGCGCCGTTAAACCCATACCAGCCGAACCAGAGGATAAAGCAGCCGAGAGCGCCCAAGGTCAGGGAGTGACCGGGAATAGCCCGGGCCTTTTTCTTGCCGGTATTCTTGTCGGTAACATACTTTCCGATACGCGGGCCAAGCATGGCTGCGCCGATGACGGAGGTGATGCCGCCGACCATATGGATGACGGAGGAACCGGCGAAATCTATGTACCCCATTTTCGCCAGCCAGCCGCCTTCATTCCAAACCCAGCCGGCCTCAATCGGATAGACCACCAAGCTGATGATGGCGCTGTAAACGCAGTAGGCGCTGAATTTGGTGCGCTCCGCCATAGCGCCGGATACGATGGTGGCGGCGGTGGCGCAGAACACCAGGTTGAATACGAAGCTGGAGAAGTCAAATTCAGCGTAGTTGGTGAAAATCTGCCAATCGGGCTTGCCGATTAACCCGAAGAAGGTGCTCTCGCCCATCATCAGGCCATAGCCCAAAACCGCGAACATAACGGTGCCGATACAGAAATCCATCAGATTCTTCATGATGATGTTTCCGGCGTTTTTCGCCCGGGTAAATCCGGTCTCCACCATTGCGAACCCGGCCTGCATAAAGAACACAAGCGCCGCGCCAATCAAAAACCAGATTTGGAACGGAAGACTTGCTACACTTTCAATTGTCATATCAGTTCATTCCCCTCAACTTGTCTCATGCAAAAATGGAAGGCGTGCGTTTTATCTTCTTCGGATAAAACACACGCCCTTGTGCGCATTCATATTAATGATTTCTAAACTAATTTACACTGTAAAGTATTTCAGCGTATGTAGGCAGGCTCCAGTAGTCCTTGCCCACAGCTGTCTCAAGCCCGTCGGCCACCAGGCGAAGCTCCGACATCTCTTTGAATATGGTGCCCCGATAGAACTCCGCCGCCGCCAGATGGCCGTCCGTTGCCTTTGCCTCCAGCATACTGTTTTCCAGCTTTTCCAGCTTGCCCAGCAACGCTTCCGAAAGCTCCGAGAGCTTTGAGAGCAGGTGTTGCTCCATCGCGGTGGAAAGACCGCCGCACGCCTTTTTCCGCTCCAGCAGCCGCGCAAGATCATTTTGATACTTTACGCTTGACGGCATGATCTCCTTTTTCACCATGTCGATCATGGTCAGGGCCTCGATATGGATGGTTTTGCAGTAGCTCTCAAGAAGGATTTCATACCGCGAGTGGATTTCGGCCTCGGTCAGGACATGGTGCTTCGTGAAAAGGCTCACTGCCTTGGGAGATATAAAGACCGGCAGGGCCTCAACCGTCGTTTTAAGGTTGGAAAGCCCCCGTTTTTTCGCCTCACCGACCCACTCCTCGGAGTAGTTGTTCCCGTTGAAGATGATCCTCTTGTGGTCTTTGATCGTCTTTTTGATGAGAGCCCCCAAATCCCGCGTGAAATTATCCGAATTTTCCAGCCGGTCGGCAAAGATACCCAGGGTTTCCGCGACGATGGTGTTCAGCGTGAAGTTGGGCCCCGATATGGAAAGGGAGGAGCCGGGCATACGGAACTCGAATTTATTGCCGGTGAAGGCGAAGGGCGAGGTTCTGTTCCTGTCGGTGGTATCCTTCGGAAAATGCGGCAGCACCGTCGCGCCGATTTCCATCTGATACCTCTCCTTGTCATGATAATCCGCTCCGGTGTCAATCGCTTCCAGAATTTCCGTCAGTTCGTCCCCCAAAAAAACCGAAACAATGGCGGGAGGAGCCTCGTTGGCGCCCAGCCTGTGGTCGTTGCCGGCACTGGTGACTGAAACGCGGACGAGATCCTGATAATCGTCCACCGCCTTGACGACCGCCACTAAAAATAGCAGAAACTGCGCGTTGTCAAACGGCGTTTCCCCCGGCTCCAGCAGGTTTGCGCCTGTATCGGTGGAGATGGACCAGTTGTTGTGCTTGCCGCTTCCATTCACCCCGGCAAACGGCTTCTCATGCAGCAGGCAGGCGAGGCCGTGCCTGTTGGCGACGCTTTTCATCACCTCCATGGTGAGCTGGTTCTGGTCGGTGGCGATATTTACGGTGGTGAATACGGGGGCGAGCTCATGCTGTGCCGGAGCGACCTCGTTGTGCTTGGTCTTGGCGAAGATGCCAAGCTTCCACAGCTCCTCATCCAACTCCTTCATAAACGCGGATACCCTCGGCTTGATTGCGCCAAAATAGTGGTCATCAAGCTCCTGCCCCTTGGGCGGCCTTGCCCCAAAGAGGGTTCTGCCGCAGTAGATCAAATCCGGGCGCTTCAGGTACGCTTCCTTGTCGATGATGAAGTATTCCTGTTCGGAGCCCACGGTTGTGATAACCCGGCTGGCGCTTGTGTTGCCGAACAGCCGGAGGATGCGCAGCGCCTGGGTGTTAATAGTCTGCATGGAACGCAGCAACGGCGTTTTTTTATCCAATGCCTCGCCGCCGTAGGAGCAGAACGCGGTGGGAATGCACAATGTGCCGTCCTTGATGAAAGCGTAGGAGGTGGGATCCCACGCGGTATATCCCCGCGCCTCAAAGGTTGCGCGAAGCCCGCCGGATGGAAAGCTGGACGCGTCCGGCTCGCCCCGTACAAGCTCCTTGCCTGCAAATTCCATGATGATCCTGCCGTCACGGGCGGGCGAGATGAAGCTGTCGTGCTTTTCCGCGGTTATGCCTGTCATCGGCTGAAACCAGTGGGAAAAATGCGTGGCTCCCATTTCAACAGCCCAGTCCTTCATCGCGTTGGCCACGACATTCGCTACCTCCAGCTCCAGATGGGTTCCCTGCGCCATAGTCTTTTTCAGCGCCCTGTAAGTATCCTTCGGGAGCCTTGCCTGCATCACGGAGTCGTTAAAGACCATACTTCCAAACAAATCCGATATAACTTTCATTCCTGACAGCATCCTTTCCAACAAATAATTAAGACGCCATGGGCAGACCGCCCACAGCGCCTTTGCTGTTTACAAACGAAGTATAGCATGTAGTTTTTCATTTGTCAATAAATATTCAAAAGAAAATGCAGCGCATAAAATGTAATATTTCATAAATTCGGTTATTTTGCGCATTTAATCGTTTCATATTGCTTTAATTTGCAAGATTTAAAAAATATCATTCAAAATGATTGACAAACGGTTTGAATCAGTGTATAGTGTAATACAGTGAACAAGGGCGTTCATTGAACAACGATCAGGCATTAGTACCGGCGGGAACGGAGGTTCCCTGCCGCGGCAACTTGCCTCCTGATCCTTGTTTGGTGGGCGCTTTTTTTGATTGGAGGGTGCAAAAATGCTAAAAGAAGGGCAAGTGCGGATCCCGTCCGGCTGTGCCATAACCGGAATTTTTGATAAGTCGGGAAAGCGTATGAGCGGCGGGGCCGTCATAAAATCCATTTCCATTATGCACGACCGCTCAAACGGCCTTGGCGGCGGCTTCGCGGCCTACGGTATCTACCCTGAGTACAAAGATTACTATGCTTTCCATCTTTTTTATGACAACACCGCCGCCAAAAAGGAATGCGAGGAATTTTTGGAGCGGCATTTCGATATTATCAACCTTTCCAAAATCCCCACTAGAAAGACAAAGGAAATCACCGATGAGCCGCTGATCTGGCGGTATTTTGTCACACCCCTGCCCACGAAGCTGGCGGAAAGCCAGCTTGACGAGCGGGAATTTGTGGTGAGATGCGTGTTTCGTATCAACCGGTGGATTAATGGGGCTTATGTCTTTTCCAGCGGCAAGAACATGGGTGTGTTCAAGGCGGTGGGATTTCCGGAGGATGTGGGGCGGTTTTACCGGTTGGAGGAGTACGAGGGCTATTGCTTCACCGCCCACGGCAGGTATCCGACCAATACGCCGGGCTGGTGGGGGGGAGCCCACCCCTTCGCACTGTTGGACTATTCGGTGGTACATAACGGGGAGATATCCTCCTACGACACCAACAGGCGGGCTATCGAAATGTACGGCTATAAATGCACGCTGCAAACCGACACTGAGGTTATTACCTATATCATAGATTATCTCCACAGAAAAAAGGGGCTTTCTTTTCCGGAAATAGCTTCGGTCATCGCCGCTCCCTTCTGGCAGACCATCGAGCGTATGCCGCCTGAAAAGAAAGAGGTGCACGAATATCTGCGGAATGTATTTGCTTCCCAGCTTATTACCGGGCCGTTTTCCATTCTTGTTGGTTTTGATGGCGGATTGATGGCATTAAATGACAGGTTAAAACTGAGAAGCATGGTTGTGGGAGAAAAAAACGATATCGTGTACATCGCCAGCGAGGAGGCGGCTATCCGCGTGATTGAGCCGAATCTGGACACGGTATGGGCGCCTAAAGGCGGAGAACCGGTTATCATTCGTTTGGACGGAGGTGAGGCATAATGGCGATTAACTTTTTGTATCCCGATTACGAGGTGGCGAGAAATTACGATCGGTGCATCGCCTGCCGGGCCTGCGAACGCCAATGCGCCAACGAGGTTCACGAATACCTCTCCGATTCCGGCAAGATGGTCTGCGACGACGCGAAATGCGTGAATTGCCACCGCTGCGTTTCCCTTTGCCCCACTAGGGCGCTGAAAATCGTAAAAAGCGGCAATACCTATAAAGAAAACACCAACTGGAGCGGCAAAACGATCAACGAGCTTTACCGGCAGGCCGACAGCGGAGGCGTGCTGTTGTCGAGCATGGGCAACCCGGAAGAATTCCCCGTGTACTTCGATAAGATTTTGTTAAACGCCTCTCAGGTGACCAATCCCTCCATTGACCCGCTGCGCGAGCCGATGGAAACAAAGATATTTCTCGGCGCCAAGCCCCAGGATATTGAACGCGGCCGGGGTGGCGAAATTAAAAACAACCTTCCGCCGCACCTCGCCCTGTCCATGCCTGTGATGTTTTCGGCTATGAGCTACGGCTCCATCAGCTACAACGCCCACGAGAGCCTGGCACGGGCGGCCGAGGAGTTGGGTATTCTCTACAATACCGGAGAGGGCGGCTTGCATGAGGACTTCTACCGATACGGCAAAAACACCATTGTCCAGGTGGCCTCGGGCCGCTTCGGCGTCCATCCCGATTACCTGAACAGCGGCGCGGCCATCGAGATCAAAATTGGGCAGGGCGCAAAGCCGGGAATCGGCGGCCATCTGCCGGGCGCCAAAATCGTCGGCGACGTTTCCAGGACGAGGATGGTTCCGGAGGGAAGCGACGCGATCTCTCCCGCCCCGCACCATGATATTTATTCCATCGAGGATTTGCGGCAGCTGGTTTACTCGCTCAAGGAGGCGACGGATTACAAAAAGCCGGTGATCGTCAAAATCGCGGCTGTCCACAATGTCGCCGCCATCGCCAGCGGTATCGCCAGAAGCGGGGCGGACATCATCGCCATCGACGGTTTTCGCGGCGGCACGGGGGCCGCGCCGACCCGTATCCGCGACCATGTGGGCATCCCCATTGAGCTGGCGCTTGCCGCAACCGATCAGCGTCTGCGGGACGAGGGGATCCGCGACAGGGTTTCCATCATCGTCGGGGGCAGCATCCGCTCCAGCGCGGATATTGTCAAAGCGGTCGCGCTGGGCGCGGACTGCGTGTATATCGCTACAGCGGCGCTTTTAGCCTTGGGCTGCCACCTGTGCAGGAGCTGTCACTCCGGCAAATGCAACTGGGGCATCGCCACACAGGTTCCGGAGCTGGTCAAGCGCCTCAATCCTGAAATCGGATACAGGCGGCTGGTAAACCTCATGACCGCGTGGCAGCATGAAATCAAGGAGATGATGGGCGGCATGGGCATCAACTCTATTGAGAGCTTAAAGGGCAACCGGCTCATGCTCAGGGGCGTGGGACTAAATGAAAAAGAGCTTGATATTCTGGGCATCAAGCATGCGGGAGAATAAGGCAATGAAACGTGTCTATGTGAATGAAAAGTGGTGCCTGGGCTGTCATTTGTGTGAATATTACTGTGCTTTTGCCGGAACAAACGAAAAAGACATGGCGAGGGCGCTCAGGGATATCAAAATAAACCCTAAAATAAGCATTGAGGAAAACGGCGGCGTCAGCTTCGCCGTCTCCTGCCGGCACTGCGAGGAACCGCTGTGCGTCAAGAGCTGCATCACCGGCGCTTTGACCGTTTCGGACGGCGTGATTAAAATTGACAGAAATCAATGCATCGGCTGCTACACCTGTATCTTAATCTGTCCTTACGGCGCCATTTCCACCTCCGGCGACGGCGCTGTTCAAAAATGCGAGCTGTGCGTCAAAACAGCCGCGGGAACCCCGGCCTGCGTCAAGGGCTGCCCCAACGGCGCGATTGTTTTTGAGGAAAGAGGGTGAAGGGCTTGAATGGAGCGTTTAGCAATAATAATAAAGCAAACCCGGCCGAGAGTGTCATTGCCTCCGGCGGCTCGCCGGTGAAGTACGTTATCATCGGCAATTCGGCGGCAGCAATCGGCGCGGTGGAGGGCATCCGGCAGATTGACAGACAGGGCGAAATCACGGTGATTACAAACGAGCCGCACCACACCTATTCCCGCCCGCTCATCTCCTACCTTCTGCTAGGGAAGGTGACGGAAGAAAATATGAGATACCGGGGCGACGGCTTTTATACCGAAAACAATTGCACGCTTATGAGTGGCGCGGCTGTGGCGGAGATTGACGCCGGGAAGAAGCAGGTAGTTTTGGCGGACGGAGCCCGCGTCCCTTACGACAAGCTGCTTGTGGCAACCGGCTCCTCCGCGTTTGTTCCAACCTTTGAGGGGCTTGACACAGTGGAAAGCCGTCATACCTTCATGAGCCTTGACGACGCGCGGGGCTTGTCCAAGGCCCTGGACAAAAGCAAGCGCGTGCTGATTATCGGCGCGGGGCTGATCGGGCTCAAGTGCGCCGAGGGTATTTTAGAAAGGGTATCCCATGTAACGGTGCTCGATCTGGCCCCCAGGATTCTGTCCAGCATTTTGGACGAGGACGGCGCGAGGCTGGTTCAAAGCCATCTGGAAGGCAAGAGCATGGAATTTAAGCTTTCCTGTAACATCAAGTGCTTTGAAAAAAATACCGCTGTTCTTGAAGATGGGGAACGGATCGCGTTCGACCTGCTGGTTCTGGCGGTGGGCGTCCGCCCCAATACCGCTCTGCTGAAGGGTATTGCGGAGATCGGCAGAGGCGTCGTCATAAACGAAAAATCCGAAACCACCGCTGCCGATATTTATGCCGCCGGGGACTGCACCCAAACGCTTGATGCGTCCAGCGGCCAAAGCAGGATCATGGCGCTGCTTCCCAATGCTTACATGCAGGGGGAGTGCGCGGGCATCAATATGGCGGGCGGCGGCAAGGGTTTTAACAAGGCCATCCCCATGAACGCCATCGGCTTCTTTGGCCTGCATATCATAACGGCGGGCAATTACAACGGAGATGTGCACACGGTAAAAGGGGATGGAAATTGCAAGCGCCTGTATTACAGCGATAACAGGCTGAATGGATATATCCTCATCGGAAATGTGGAAAAAGCGGGAATTTACACCAGTCTGATTCGGGAGCGCACACCGCTTGATACGGTTGATTTTGCGCTCATATGTGAAAAACCGGGGCTTATGGCGTTTACCCAGGAGGATAGAATGCTCAAGCTGGGAGGTGTGGCGAGATGAACATATCGGCAATGAATCTGGATTTCAAAAGCTTGAACGAGCAGATAAGGGCCACGGCGGACAGTGTCCATATTGACGATTGCTACGGGCAAAGGTTTATTGGCAGCGGCCTAAAGGAAAAGACGATTACCATAAGCGGCACGCCGGGCAACGCGTTGGGCGCCTATCTGGACGGTGCTGTCATCGAGGTGAACGGCAACGCGCAGGACGCCGTCGGTGACACAATGAACGGCGGCAAAATCATAATTCACGGCAACGCCGGAGACGCGCTGGGTTATTCCATGCGCGGCGGCGGCATCTTTGTCCGCGGCGACGCCGGATACAGAACCGGCATCCATATGAAGCAGTATAAGGACAAAAGGCCGGTGATTGTCATTGGCGGCAAGGTGGGCAGCTTCCTCGGCGAATACCTTGCAGGGGGACTGATTGTGGTGCTTGGAATCGGCGCGGAAGGCGCGCCGGTGGGCAATTTTACGGGAACCGGCATGCACGGCGGCCGCATCTTCATCCGGACAGATAACGAGCTTGCGGGCCTGCCCGCGCAGGTAACGGCGGAAACCGCTTCCGGCGAGGATTTGCGGGAAATCGCGCCCTATCTGGATGCGTTTGCCGGATATTTTGGCATTGACACGAAAAAGCTTGCAAAAGACAGGTTTTATGTACTCAGCCCCAACGCGAAAAATCCGTACAGGCAATTGTACACGGCAAATTGAGGAGGAGCAGCTATGTCCAATACCATCTCCGAAGTGATGGAATTCGTAAAGGAGAATGACGTCAAGTTCATACGGCTTGCTTTCTGCGATCTGTTCGGGTTACAAAAGAATATTTCCATCATGCCGGACGAGCTGCAATCGGCCTTTGAAAACGGCGTTTCCTTTGACGCACATGCCGTGAAGGGCTTTACCGGCGTAACGAAATCCGATTTGTTCCTGTTCCCCGACCCTGCCACGCTGACAGTACTGCCGTGGAGGCCGGGGCCGGGCAGGGTCGTGCGCTTTTACTGCGATATCAAGAATCCGGACGGCTCGCCTTTTTCCAGTGACGGCAGGAATTTATTAAAGCAGGTCGTCCGGCGGTGTGAGGGGATGGGGTATGTTTGCAGGGTCGGGACGGAATGCGAGTTTTACCTGTTCAAAAACGACGAAAACGGAGAGCCCACCGATGTGGCGCTGGACAGGGGCGGATATCTCGACATCTCGCCGCTTGATAAAGGCGAAAATATTCGCCGTGAAATCTGTTTGACGCTTGAGGAGATGGGGATAGCCCCCGAAAGCTCGCACCATGAGCAGGGGCCGGGCCAAAACGAGATTGACTTCAAGTTTGGGGACGCCCTTGCCGGGGCCGATAATCTTTTGACCTTCAAGTCTGTGGTAAAGGCAATCGCATCCCGGGGCGGCCTGTTTGCCTCCTTCATGCCAAAGCCGATACTCCATACCGCCGGAAGCGGGCTTCATGTCAACCTTTCCCTTGCCAGGAACGGGCTGAATATTTTCCGGAACGCGGAGGGCGGTCATTCCGATGCCGCGGAGAGCTTTATCGCCGGTATCCTTTCAAAAACCCCGGAAATCTCCCTGTTCCTTAATCCGCTTGCTAATTCCTACGAACGGCTCGGCAAATTTGAAGCGCCCGGATATGTATCCTGGTCCCACCAAAACCGGTCGCAGCTTGTGAGGATTCCGGCCGCCACCGGGGAAAAGGTTCGGATGGAGCTGCGTTCCCCCGACCCGTCGGTGAACCCATACCTGGCGTTCGCATTGATTATCGCCGCGGGGCTGGATGGGATAGAAAACAGGCAGATCCTGCCGCCCGCCGTTGACGCGGATCTGTATACGGCGGATGAGAGCGTGACAGGCCCACTGGCCAGGCTGCCGGGGAGCCTGGACGAAGCAATCGGCCTTGCCGGGAACAGCGACCTTGTTAAAAGCGTGATTGGCGGGGATCTGCTTCAAAAATATATTGCCCTCAAAAAAGAGGAGGCATCCGCGTTTTCCGCGGCCGGGGACAAGGCGGAGTTTTACAAAGAGAGATACTTCTATTATGTTTGAACCTCACACTAATCTTCTATCAAAGCGTCGAAACGCTTTGATAGCGCGAAGCGCGTAGAAGATTGTATGAGACGTAGCCGCATAGCGACGCGGCGCGTTAGCGGCGCATATTCAATTGAAAATCGCTTGTCGACTTTTTAATTGAATATTAGTATCAAAAGTGAAGAAAGGCGGCGATGGAATGGAAAGCGCGTTAATTGTCTCCGGCACGGTAAAAAGCATTTCACTTTTTACCGAAATGCTCGGCGCCGCTTCCTTCGCCCAAATTACCGCCGTGCAGTCCGGCGCGGAAGCGCGGCAGTTGTTTTTGGAACGGGATTTCGACCTGGTGGTCATCAACGCGCCCCTGCGTGACGAATCGGGGGAAAGCTTATCGAGGCATGTTGCTTCAAGAAATATCGGGCAGGTCATTCTTGTGGTCAGGAGCGAATACTATGACGAGGTATCCGCCGTTTGCGAGGACGACGGCGTTCTGACGGTTGCAAGGCCGGTGAACAGAACGGTTTTCTGGTCGGCGCTGAAGCTTGCCAAATCGGCGCAGAGCAGGCTAAAGCGGATGCGAACCGAAAACAGCAGGCTGAAGCAGAAAATTGAGGATATACGCATCATCGACCGGGCAAAATGGATTTTGGTTTCCTACCTCAGCATGAGCGAGCAGGAAGCCCACAGGTATATCGAAAAGCACGCCATGGACACGCGCGCCACCAAAAGGGCGGTGGCGGAAGGAATACTAAAGACCTATGAAAATTAGCGGAATAAGCTTGGGGGAATAAGCGATGGCAAACACAGCATACCTGATTTTGGAAAACGGTATGGTTTTTGAAGGGAAATATTTCGGCGCGGAAGGTGAAATAACGGGCGAGATCGTCTTTGCCACCGGAATGACCGGTTATCTGGAAACTTTGACCGACCAAAGCTATCATGGACAGATCGTCCTCCAGACATTTCCTCTCATCGGCAATTACGGGATAATTCCCTCCGATTTTGAAAGCGCACAGATCGGGCCGACCGCGTATATCGTAAAGCATCCGTGTCAAGCTCCCTCAAACTTCCGCAGTGAGGGCAGTCTTGACACTTTTTTAAAGAGACGGGGCGTCACCGGCCTCTGCGGCATTGACACAAGGGCCCTTGTAAAGGTGCTACGGGAACGCGGCGTAATGAACGGAAAAATCACCGGGAGCAGGCCCGGTGAGGAGGTTTTGGAGGAGATCCGGTCATACAGGATTCAAAACGCCGTCGGCGCGGTTTCCGTGCGGGAACGAAAGCTGTATAAAGCCGGATCCTCCCGGTATACCGTCGCCCTGCTTGACTTTGGAATGAAGGAAAATATCAAGCGGGAGCTTCTCGGGCGCGGCTGCGACGTGTGGGTGTTCCCGTGGAGCAGTACGCCGGAGGAGGTGATAAGCGCCTCTCCCGACGGGATTATGTTGAGCAACGGCCCCGGCGACCCGGCGGAGAACAGGTCAATCATAAGGAATCTCCAAGCGCTTTTAAAAACGGGCATCCCCATATTTGGTATCTGCCTCGGCCATCAGCTACTGGCGCTGGCGAACGGCTTTGAAACCCGCAAGCTGAAATACGGGCACAGGGGAGCGAATCAGCCGGTCAGGGATACCGGCAGCGGAAGGGTATATATCACAAGCCAGAACCATGGTTACGCGGTACAGTCCGCCAGTATCGACAAGCGGATCGCCGGCGAGTCGTTTGTCAACGTCAACGACGGGACATGCGAGGGGATATCCTATAAAGATACTCCGGCCTTCTCGGTACAGTTCCATCCCGAGGCCTGCGGCGGGCCCCGGGACACCGCTTTCCTGTTTGACCGGTTTATTCATAGCATGGAGGTGAAGAAAAATGCCGCTGGATAATAACATCAAAAAAGTTTTGGTTATCGGCTCCGGCCCCATTGTGATCGGCCAGGCGGCGGAGTTTGATTACGCCGGTACCCAGGCCTGCCGCGTGCTCCGGGAGGACGGCATAGAGATTGTGCTTGTCAATTCCAATCCCGCCACCATCATGACCGACAAGAACATCGCGGATAAAATCTACATAGAGCCTTTGACCCTTACAACAATAAAGCGCATTATCGAAAAGGAGCGCCCCGACAGTATTTTATCGGGACTGGGGGGACAGACCGGGCTCACACTTTGTATGCAGCTGGCCCGCGACGGCTTTCTGGATGAGATGAACGTCCGTCTGCTCGGGAGCTTGCCCGAAACCATCGACAAGGCCGAGGACAGGCGGATATTCAAGGAAACCATGCAAAAGCTTGGCCAGCCGGTGATTCCGTCCGTTATCGCCACCGATGTGGAAACGGCAACCGGCTTCGCGGAGGTCACAGGATATCCGGTAATCGTCCGGCCCGCCTTTACCTTGGGCGGCAGCGGCGGCGGCATCGCGCGGGATGAAGCGCAGCTCCGTGAAATTGCCGCGAGCGGGCTTTCCCTCTCTCCCATTCATCAAATCCTGGTGGAAAAATCCGTGGCGGGGTGGAAGGAAATCGAATTTGAGGTCATGCGGGATAAATTCGATAATGTCATCACCGTCTGCTCCATGGAGAATTTCGACCCGGTGGGCGTACATACGGGCGACAGCATCGTGATAGCCCCTGCCGTCACCCTTTCCGACAGGGAGTACCAGATGCTGCGCACGGCCGCCCTGGACATTATCCGGGAGCTGGGCGTGGAGGGCGGCTGCAACTGCCAGTTCGCCCTTGATCCCCACAGCTTTGAATACGCGGTCATCGAGGTGAATCCGCGCGTTTCCCGCTCCTCGGCGCTGGCCAGCAAGGCGACGGGATACCCCATCGCCAAGGTGGCGGCTAAAATAGCCATCGGATATGCTTTGGACGAAATTGTAAACGCCGTCACGGGCACAACCTACGCGGCCTTCGAGCCCACCCTCGACTATGTGGCGGTAAAATTCCCGAAATGGCCTTTTGACAAGTTTGTATATGCCAAAAAGGACTTGGGTACGCAGATGAAGGCCACCGGAGAGGTCATGGCCATCGCAGACACCTTTGAGGAGGCGCTGCTAAAGGCCGTTCGCGGCGCGGAGATCGGGCTTGACAGCCTTGACCTGCCCCGCCTGGCGGCGAAAAGCGATGAAGAAATCCGGGGGCTTCTCCATACCGTGACCGATGAGCGCCTGTTTGTGCTGTATGAGGCGATAGGGCGCGGCGTGGGGATAGATGAGCTGCATCTGATTACAAGGGTAGACCGCTGGTTTTTATATGGCCTTGCCAACATTGTGGGGAATAACGCGCCGCCGAAACCTCTCATTTATAAAATGGTTGATACCTGCGGCGGCGAGTTTGAAGCGAAAACGCCCTATTTTTACTCCCTTCAAAACGGCACGGAAAACGAGGCTCTGGCATTTATTCAGAAAAGCGAAAAGCCAAGGATCATCGTGCTGGGCAGCGGGCCAATCCGGATTGGACAGGGCATCGAGTTCGACTACGCCTGCGTACACTGTGTTTGGACATTGAAAAAACTAGGATACGAGGTCGTCGTCATCAACAACAACCCCGAAACGGTGTCCACAGACTTCGACACCGCCGACAGGCTGTATTTTGAACCGCTGTGCATTGAAGATGTAATGAAGGTGATTGATATTGAAAAGCCGGTGGGCGTTGTGGTTGCCTTTGGAGGCGGCACGGCCATCAAGCTGGCTAAGAAGCTCAGCGAGCGCGGCGTCAAAATCATCGGCACGGCGGCGGACAGCATTGATATTTGCGAGGACAGGGAAAGATTTGACGCGCTGCTGGAGCGTCTAGCCATCCCGCGCCCCAAGGGCTTCCCCGTGGCGGGGCCGGAAGAAGCGCTGTCCGCCGCCGAACAGCTGGGCTATCCCGTGCTGATGCGCCCGTCCTATGTGCTGGGCGGCCAGAACATGATTATCGCCTTTTCTCCGGAGGACATCCGCGAATATATGGAGATCATCCTGCGTTTGGAGCAGGCGGGGCCTGTGCTGATCGACAAGTATTTAAGCGGCCGCGAGATTGAGGTGGACGCCATCTGTGACGGGGAGGACGTTCTGATTCCCGGCATCATGGAGCATATCGAGCGCACAGGCATCCACTCCGGTGACAGCATTGCCGTTTACCCGGCGATTAACATTGACGATGCCCTTTCCAAAAAGATTTTTATGGTTACCAAAAAGCTTTGCATGGCTCTGAATGTCAGGGGGCTTGTAAACATCCAGTATGTCCTGTATGAAAATGACATCTATGTCATAGAAGTAAACCCGCGGGCGTCGCGCACGGTTCCATATATCAGCAAGGTCACCGGTGTTCCCATGTGCGAGCTTGCCACAAGGGTCGGTGTCGGAGAAAAGCTTTCCCAGCTGGGATATACATCGGGTATCGCGAAAATCCCGCCGTATGTCGCGGTCAAGGTTCCTGTGTTTTCCTTTGAAAAGCTGACAGATGTTGATACCCATTTAGGGCCTGAGATGAAATCTACAGGCGAGGTTCTGGGGCTCGGGAAAAACCTTCAGGAAGCGCTTTACAAGGGGCTTGTCGCCGCCGGATACACAATGCAGAAAAGCGGAGGCGTGCTTATCACTGTCCGCGACGGTGACAAGCCGGAAATCGCGGGCATTGCCGAAAAATTCGCGGAGTGCGGTTTTTCGCTGTACGCAACGGATGGCACCGCCAAATTGCTTGCCGCAAAAGGCTTTGCGGTGCAAACTGTGGGCAAAATCCATGAATGCCCGGATGATAATACCGCCACGCTGCTCCAAAGCGGTAAAGTCAGCTACATCATTTCCACCTCGGCAAAGGGCAGGGATCCGGCCTCCGACGACGTAAAAATCCGAAGGAAGGCCTGCCTGCTGGGCATCCCCTGCCTGACCTCGGTGGACACAGCAAATGCCCTTGCCGAAAGCCTGCTTTCAGGATACAGCGAAATCAATACCGAGCTGATCGACATAAACCACATGAGGAGTGAGCGCATGAAGCTGAATTTTACAAAAATGCAGGGATGCGGCAACGACTATATATACATCAACTGCCTTGACCTTGAAATCAACTCCCCGGAATCGCTGTCGGTTCTGCTGTCCGACAGGCATTATGGCGTGGGCGGCGACGGCGTCGTCCTGATCCTGCCCTCGGACGTGGCCGATGCGAGGATGCGGATGTTCAACCTGGACGGCAGCGAAGGTAAAATGTGCGGTAACGCCATCCGCTGCGTCGGGAAATATCTCTATGACAACGGGATTATCCAAAAGCCGGTCATGCGAATCGAAACGGCCAGCGGAATTAAGGAGCTGGATTTGTCCACCAAGCATGGGCTTGTCTCCGCCGTCAGGGTGAATATGGGGCGCGCGGAGCTGACTCCTGAAAAAATCCCGGTCAAGCTTCCGGGGGAAAGCGTCGTTGCAAGGACGGTGACAATCGGCGGAGCGGAGTATGCCATCACCTGCGTTTCAATGGGCAATCCCCATGCCATTGTTTTCTGCGGCAATGTGGATGCGCTCGATCTGCGCCAAATAGGGCCGCTTTTTGAAAACGACGCATTGTTTCCCGACAGGGTAAACGCCGAATTCGTCGAGGTGTTGGGCAGAAATCATCTCAAAATGCGGGTGTGGGAGCGGGGCAGCGGGGAAACCCTTGCCTGCGGCACCGGGGCCTGTGCCTCGGCGGTGGCGGCGGTTTTGAACGGGTTCTGCGACAAAGCCGCCGACATCAAGGTGCGGTTGCTGGGCGGAGAGCTTATCATTAACTACACAGACGAGGCCGTCTATATGACGGGAGAGTGTAAAAAGGTGTTTGACGGAATGGTGGAGATATGAGCATATAAGGCAATGAATAAAATTGCCGTACGTGTTGACATTTTTTTAGAAAGCAAGTATAGTGTTACTAAATAATACTACTATCATAAAGGGGCGGAGATATGGATTCCGTTGAACTGCTCACGCTGTTTGGGCTTACCCAGCAGGAAGCGAAAATCTATTGCAGCCTGCACGGACACGATCCGGCGACCGGCTATGAGCTGGCTAAGGTCACGGGGATTTCCCGTTCCAACACTTATGCAGGGCTTTCCAATCTGGTGGAAAAGGGCGCGGCTCACCAAATTGACGGAAAACCCATACGGTATCAGGCGGTTCCGGTGTCGGAATTTTGCCGCAATGTGATTCGGAGCCTGCAAGCAAGCCGGGATATTCTGGAAAGGTTCCTTACCCCGGCGGACGATCCGGTCAAGGCCTATCTAACCGTGAAGGGTAGTATGAATATACGCAATAAAATAGAGACTCTTATTGAAGGAACTCATCACCGCATCTATATTTCGATGGCCGAGACTTTGTTGCGTCCGTTTTTGCCCTCACTGGAAAAGCTGGTTGAAGGGGGGCGAAAAGTGGTGATTATTACAAACTCTCAAATCCTGATAAAGGAAGCCGCCATTTATATAACACAAAAGCCGTCGGATCATATCCGGGTGATAAGCGATTCCGTCAAGGCGCTTACCGGCGGGCTGGACGAAAGTCCCAACTGTACCTGCCTTTACTCTCGCAAAGAGAATTTAGTAAGCCTGATAAAGGATTCTATTAAAAATGAAATAGAACTCATAAAGCTCTCTGGAGGAGATGCGTAATGAAACAGCCATTTGTGACGAAAGAAAAACTGGATGATATTATCGCGGAATATCCTACCCCCTTTCACCTTTACGATGAAGAAGGAATCCGGAGAAACGCCCAAGAGACAAATCGCGCTTTTGCGTGGAATCCCGGTTTTCGGGAATATTTTGCGGTAAAGGCAAATCCCAATCCCGTTATTTTGCAGATACTCCGTCAAGAGGGCTGCGGAGTGGATTGCTCAAGCCTGACGGAGCTGATGCTTGCAAAGGCAGTGGGCTTTCACGGCAGGGAGATCATGTTTTCCTCCAATGCCACGCCGGAGGAGGAGTTTCTATATGCCTGTGATCTGGGCGCTTTAATCAATTTGGATGATTATACCCATATTGATTTTTTAGAGAGGTGCGCGGGCATCCCCGAAACGATCTGCTGCCGTTTTAATCCCGGAGGGGATTTTGCTATCCACAACCAGATTATGGATAATCCGGGAGAGGCAAAATACGGATTTACAAGAGAACAGCTCCGCGAAGGCTTTCTCAGGTTGTGGGAAAAGGGCGCGAGGGAGTTCGGACTTCACGCTTTTTTGGCCAGTAATACCCAAACAAGCGCCTATTACCCCGCTCTTGCCCGGGTTCTGTTTGAAACCGCGGTATGGTTGAAAGAGAAAACCAATATTGCCGTAAGCTTTATCAATCTAAGCGGTGGCATCGGCATCCCTTACCGTCCTGAAGATAAGCCCAATGATATTGCCGAAATTGGCAGCCAGGTGCAAAGGGAGTATGAAAAGTCGCTTGTTCCAGCAGGGCTTGGTCACGTTGCCCTTTACACGGAGCTGGGGCGTTTTATGTTGGGGCCATATGGCTGTCTCGTTGCAAAAGCGATACACAGAAAAGATATTTACAAACAATATATCGGGTTAGACGCCTGTGCTGTCAATCTGATGCGACCGGCGATGTACGGGGCTTATCATCATATAACAATTGCAGGTAAGGAGAACGCCCCCTGCACCCACACCTACGACATTACCGGTTCCTTGTGCGAGAATAACGACAAATTTGCTGTTGACCGCAAGCTCCCGCCTATTGAAATCGGTGATACGGTGGTGATTCATGATACCGGCGCTCATGGGTTTTCAATGGGTTACAACTACAATGGCAAGCTGCGCTCCGCGGAGATCCTGCTGAAAAAAGATTGCTCAACCCAATTAATCCGCCGCGCAGAAACACCGGAGGACTATTTCGCAACCCTTTCCGTTGCCGGATTCCCCTTGGACACAAGCTATAATAAACGCAGTCCCAGACAAAAAAAGGAACTGATTATGACAAGCCTGGAGGAAGCCACGGTATGAATATTAATGAAAATTACCTGAATTTAAAGGACAGTTACCTGTTCGCTCTCGTAGCAAAAAAAGTGAGCGAATACAAGGCGCAAAACCCCGGAAAAGAGATCATCAGCCTCGGGATTGGCGACGTTACATTGCCGCTTGCACCGGCTGTGATAACCGCAATGGGGGACGCTGTGGCGGAGATGGGGAGGGGAGCAACCTTCCGGGGATACGGCGAGTATCAGGGATATATGTTTTTGCGGGAAGCGATTTGCGGATATTACGGCAAAAAGGACGTCCATCTGGATAAGTCGGAGATCTTCATCGGTGACGGCGCGAAAAGCGATCTCGGCAACATTCTCGATATTTTCTCCACAGACAATACCGTGCTGATCCCCGACCCGGTTTACCCCGTCTATGTGGATACGAATATCATGGCGGGCCGCAAAATTATCTATATGAACGGGAACACCGAAAATGAATTCCTGCCCTTGCCCGACAGCAGGATAAAGGCCGGCATCATCTATCTCTGTTCTCCCAACAACCCCACCGGCGCGGTATACGATAAAGGCCGGCTGAAGCTGTGGGTGGATTACGCACTGGAAAACGACGCGGTCATCCTCTTTGACAGCGCCTATGAAGCGTTCGTGAGGGATCGGGAGCTTCCCACCAGCATCTATCAGATAGAAGGGGCGAAGCGGTGCGCCATAGAGTTCTGCTCGCTGTCCAAAACGGCGGGATTCACCGGCGTAAGATGCGGCTACACCGTCGTTCCCCACGAGCTTACCCGGGGCGGCGTCCCTCTCAACGAGCTTTGGCTGCGCCGACAGACCACGAAGTTCAACGGCGTGTCTTATATCGTCCAGCGCGGCGCCGAGGCCGCGTTTTCGGACGGGGGATACGCGCAGATCAAGGAAAGCATCGGTTATTATATGGAAAACGCACGGCTGATTGCAGAAGCCTTGAAAGCTTTGGGCATATGGTTTGCGGGCGGTGAAAATTCGCCGTACATATGGCTGCGCTGCCCGGACGGCATGTCCTCCTGGGAATATTTCGACGCGCTTCTCACACGGGCGAATGTGGTGGGCACGCCCGGCGCGGGCTTCGGCGCAAACGGCGAGGGGTTCTTCCGCCTGACCGCCTTTGGGGACAGGGATGATGTGAAAAAGGCGCTGGACAGAATCAGGAATATCTGAGAAGGTTTTTGCGGGGCACATTTTCCTGTTGACAAATCAGGAAGAACGGCGTATAATTGACTCAGGACAAGGGCGTTCTGATAATTATTATCAGTGTGCCTTTTTGTATTATCCCGTGAAAAAACTGAATATACTATTGTAAAACGGCTGTGAAAAAGAGCGTAGCCCGAGAAAATCGACAGGGATTTGGCGACATAGACTGCAATCGCCATTCGATAACGCTTGGGTGAAGGAACACTTTGGAGCTGATAGTCTGAACAGGCAGACCGCCTCAGTAGGGTTGTCCGGTTTGTATCCGTTACCATACAACCGTATCGGCATGTGCGCATGCCCGTATGGGTGGAGAGAACGCGCGGCGGCGTGCGTTAATGTGGGTGGTACCGCGGATTATTTTCCGTCCCCGAACCTTTATACAAGGCTCGGGGACTTTTTTATTTATAAATTTACGAGGAGATGAAAAACATGGTAAAACTGACAGGAGTATCCGGCGAACGGATACAAACCGCGGCCCAATGCATGGCGGCGGAGGCGGCGGGATCGGATAACATCAGGGTGTTCGGAATGGTTCACGGCATTCAGGATATGGGCAAATTCACGTTTTTGACCCTGCGCGTACGTGACGGACTGATCCAATGCGTTGTGGGCAATGAAAACGACATCCTGCCGGACGTAAAGAAGGAAAGCGCTGTGGAAATCACCGGTGAACGGGTTTCGGAAGCGCGGGCAAAGCACGGCTTTGAAATCCATATCCGTGAAATCAGGATTCTCTCCGTGCCCAAAGAGGATATGCCGGTGAACATCAACAAGCGGGGGCTGAACGTCGGTACCGAGACGGACTTAACGTACCGTCCGGCGACCCTGCGGGGCGCGGCAAAGCGGGCCGCCTTCCGGCTGCAAGCGGGACTGGCGGCGGGATTTCGCGACTTTCTCGGGCATAACGGGTTTACTGAAATCTTCTCGCCCAAAATCGTCGCCCACGGCGCGGAGGGCGGGGCAAATATCTTTAAGCTGGATTACTTCGGCAAAAAAGCGTTCCTCGCCCAGAGCCCGCAGTTCTACAAGCAGACGATGGTTCCTGTTTACGGGCGCGTATTCGAGATCGGGCCGGTGTTCCGCGCCGAAAAGCACGACACCGCGCGCCACCTTAACGAGTATGTCAGCGTTGATTTCGAGATGGGCTTCATCGACAGCTTTTACGATGTGATGAATATGGAAACCGCCATGCTGCGGCATACCTTCGCCTTCCTGCGCGAACAATACGCCGATGTGTTGGAGGAGCTCAGGCTGGAGCTGCCCTCCGTCAAGGAGATTCCCACCGTCAGATTCGCCCAGGCAAAGCAAATGGTTGCGGAACGCTACGGCCGAAAAATCAAAGACCCTTACGACCTTGAGCCGGAGGAGGAACGGCTGATCGGCGAGCTTTTCCTGGAGACGGAAAACAGCGATTTTGTGTTTGTTACCCACTATCCGTCCAAAAAGCGGCCCTTTTACGCCATGGACGACCCCGAGGATCCCAAATTCACATTGAGCTTTGACCTGCTTTACAAGGGCATGGAAATCACCACCGGCGGGCAACGCATCCACGATTACGATGCCCAGACCACCAAAATGCTTGCAAAAGGGCTTGACCCGGGAGACTTTGAGAGCTACCTGATGCTGCACAAATACGGATGCCCGCCCCACGGCGGGCTGGGGCTGGGATTGGAACGCCTCTGCATGAAGCTGCTGGACAAATCCAACATCCGCGAGACCTCCCTGTTCCCCCGGGACACGCAAAGACTGACTCCGTAACCAATGAAAGGAGACGATCACCATGAAAATCGACGACAAACTGATAGAGTATCTGGAAAATCTCTCTCGCCTAACACTCACCGAGGAGGAAAAGGAGCAGGCAAAAACCGACCTGACCGGCATCATAGAATATATGGCCAAGCTGGGCGAGCTGGATACGGAAGGGCTGCCCGCGCTCTCCCATCCGTTTGCGGTAGTCAACCGCTTCCGGGAGGACGAGGTAACGCAGTCCTATGAACGCGCGAGGATATTGGCGAACGCGCCGGTAAAAAGCGAGGAATACTTTAGTGCGCCAAAAACCGTGGAATAGGAGGGATCCGGCATGGAAATCCGTGACATGACAGCCCTGGAAATGGGCTGGTTAATAAAGGAGAGAAAGCTCGGCTGCGCCGAGGCGGCCACCGCCATACTCGATGCCATCTCCTCTACAGATGGGGAGCTGAACGCATATATCAGCGTGCAAAGAGACAAGGCCATGGCCTCCGCGCTAAAGGCGCAGGCAAGGCTGGACGCGGGTGAGGCGCTTTCTCCGCTGGCGGGGGTGCCCGTCTCCATCAAGGACAACATCTGCACCAAGGATGTGCCGACCACCTGCGGCTCCAAAATGCTGGAGGACTTTAAGCCCCCTTACGACGCGACGGTCGTGGAAAAGCTGGCGGCGGCGGGCGCTGTGCCGGTGGGCAAGCTGAACATGGACGAATTCGCCATGGGCGGCTCCACCGAGACTTCTTATTTCGGTGCAGCCAAAAACCCGTGGGATACAAGGCGCGTGCCCGGCGGTTCCTCCGGGGGGGCTGCGGCGGCGGTAGCCGCCGGGGCGGCGGTCTACGCCATCGCCTCGGATACCGGCGGCTCCATCCGGCAGCCCTGCTCCTTCTGCGGCGTCAGCGGCATCAAGCCCACCTACGGCAGCGTTTCCCGCTACGGCCTCGTGGCCTACGCCTCCTCCCTCGACCAGATCGGGCCCATCGGCAAAGATATCCGCGACTGCGCCGCGGCGCTGCAAATTCTTTCCGGTTCCGACGGCAGGGACAGCACCTCCGTCATGGAGCGGCCCTTCGATTTCAGCGGTTCTTTCACCGGGGACGTCAAGGATATGGCAATCGGCTTGCCGGTTAACTACCTCTCGGACGGCATCGAGCCCGATGTGCGGCGGGCGGTTACCCGGGCGGCGAAAACCTTCGAGTCGTTGGGCGCGCGGGTGGAGGAGTTTACAATGCCCATGATGGAGTACGCCGTTCCCGCCTATTATATCATCGCCTGCGCCGAGGCCGGTTCCAACCTCTCGCGCTATGACGGCATCAAATACGGTTACCGCAGCGGAAATGCCGGCAGTCTGTCGGACGTTTACCTGGGTTCCCGCAGCGAGGGGTTTGGCATTGAGGTCAAAAGGCGCATTATGCTCGGTTCCTTTGTGCTTAGCGCCGGTTACTACGACGCCTACTATCACAAGGCTTTGCAGGTGCGAGGGCTGATCCGGGATGCGTTTAATCAGGCGTTTCAAAAATACGATATGATTCTAAGCCCCGTCGCACCCACCGCCGCCTACAAGCTGGGGGAAAATATTACCGACCCGCTTAAAATGTATCTG
>Ga0153947_1000221_pt1 | contig 27625 bp, 34 predicted proteins | sample TSNJ031MetaG_FD_104697 | JGI IMG/M metagenome (GOLD analysis project Ga0153947, IMG submission 104697) | Attine ant fungus gardens microbial communities from New Jersey, USA - TSNJ031 MetaG | ecosystem: Host-associated > Fungi > Mycelium > Unclassified | place: USA: New Jersey, Wharton State... | reverse complement strand
ATTACCATGTTGCTATTCCTCCTAGAATACATCAGGATTCAATATCATTTCATATTCTTCCTCCGCTGAAAGCACATTTTCGCAGAGGCCGATTACCGGATTTTCCACCCAATAATCTTCCTCCCGATGTATACACATCTTGTCAAATTTCATAACTGGTATCATCCCCCCCGGACAGCCCACACTTTGATACGCAATATAGCGCATCTCATGATTCTGCTGTTGCCCGGATGTAATCTCTATGGCTTTTCGTTCCACCAGACACACTGGCTGGTGAGTCAGAGGATCGGTGAGCCTATTACCGGTATCTATCAGTGCTGTCAGTTTATACTCTTTATTGTCGATAAAAAGCAACACTTGACAATTATACTGGTTTATATTCTGAATCTTCAGGATCAGCCACCATATTCCCTGTATCAGATAATAGCCGGCAACGGCTATCGCAAAGAACAGGCTGCCGATTCTAACATATTGCTGCACCAGCGTCAGAACTCCTCCAAAAAGAATACCGCTGACATACAACAATAAAAAAGCTTTCAAAAATTTACTGATCCCTTTTACCCTGAGACCAATTTTAATCATGCATGTATTTACGATCGTATGGAACACTATGAGTTTGATAAATGCATATGGAATCGGCAAACATATGATGACACAAGTGGCTAGTGCACCTGTCAGCGCTCCCAGACAGATATTCAAATGAGTGGCAGAACATTTCAATACCTTTTTTGTAGTGAGAAGCAACAGGTAATCCATCATAAAATTGACCAAAAACAAAACATCTATGTATAGTTCATAATACACGTTCCAACCTTCTTCCATTTCATCTTTAGATACTAAATCGATTTGGTACTTAAGCAAGATTTATTATAAATTTTGAGGTGAAGAATTTTTGTCAGAAGCTGACGGAGAGACCTGATATTTTTTCGACACTGACTATTATTGATTAACAGTCGATACCGCGCCGTATGTAATCACTTTCAATTTTTATCCTATTTATTTCGAGTTTATTCCCCATAAGCCACGGAATATATACCGTCGTTTTTTGCAGTAATTTATCATTAAAATACCACCGGTTAATTTATTTCATCGATTTCACGAAATCAGAAAACTTCCAACCTCATTAACCTAGTTGCACTGGCAAGTGTTTCCGGCTCCCTTTTCTTTGCGGCCTGACCTCACCGGCTCCTGACCCAATTAGCGAAGTATGGGCTATAAAGCGGGCCGTCTTGCTTCTATGCAAAAAAAAGAGGCGGAAACACTTGTCAGTGCACCCCCCCTAATTATATGTTTAATTTACTTCCTAAAGAAATCAGGAATCTTAATCGACTGTTCTTTTGCTTTTGGCTGTGGTGCTTTTACTTCCGGTGCTTCACCTGGCACGCCTTGTCCATACGGTTTTGCTGCCCCGCTGTTCTGGCCTGGTACACCGAAATCCAGTTTTGGCATTGCCGTATTGGCACCGGTATTACCGTAACCGCCAAAATTAGGAGCACCGCTTCTGACATTTGACTTCGCTTCCAGTCTGCTCTTAAGCTTAGATGCAGAACCACTTGAATTCTGCAAACCGGTTGCAATTACAGTGATGGTCGCTTCATCCGGTCTGCTGTCATCATACATCGCACCAAAGATAATATTAGCTTCCTCACCGGCTAACTCCTGAACATACTCAGCCGCATCAGAGGCATCCATAAGAGTGATGTCGCCGGATACGTTAATGATAACATGAGATGCTCCGGCAATGGTCGTTTCCAAAAGCGGACTTGCAACCGCTTCCTTAACTGCTTCCAATGCCTTGTCATCGCCCTTGCCTTGTCCAATACCGATATGGGCGACACCCTTATCAGTCATAACAGTCTGCACATCAGCAAAGTCAAGGTTGATCAATGAAGGAACATTGATCAGATCAGTAATCCCCTGAATCCCCTGCTGCAATACTTCATCAGCTTTTTTCAGTGCTTCCGGCATAGTTGTTCTTCTATCTACTACTTCTAATAATTTATCATTCGGAATTACAATGAGAGTGTCAACACTCTCTTTTAGCTTCTCAATTCCTCCAAGGGCATTATTCATTCTGGTCTTTGACTCAAAACGGAAAGGTTTAGTAACAACACCAACCGTGAGCGCCCCCAGATCCTTTGCAATCTTCGCTACTACAGGGGTCGCACCGGTTCCGGTTCCACCGCCCATACCACATGTTACAAATACCATATCAGCCCCCTTAAGAGCTGCTGAAATCTCTTCCTGACTTTCCTCTGCCGCCTTTTCACCAATCTCCGGCTTCGCTCCAGCGCCAAGTCCTTTCGTTAATTTATCCCCTATCTGCATCAATGTTGGTGCTTTACATAATTGGAGCGCCTGCTTATCGGTATTGATCGCAATAAACTCCACACCGGCGATCTGTTCATCAATCATCCGATTCACAGCATTATTACCACCACCGCCTACACCGATGACGATAATTTTTGCAGCTGCTTCTGATTCGTTTGTTTTAATTTCTAACAAGAGTTTTTCCTCCTTTGTCTCTTAATTATATTATACATCCCTTTTATATACAATATGTGCATTTTGCCATATACTCTATAATATAGTCTTTTCTGCAAAATATCAATAGCATTTTCCCTTTTTCATAATTTTTTTACTCATTTTGATCACTTTGAGTTTCTTCTTCATCTTGCATCCCTTCGGGCCATACATTTTCTTCAAAACTGATCATGCTGTCGTTGTTCTGATAACTTTCCAGATGCAGAAGCCCCCGCTTGCCATCCAACTTTTCCAGGATCGGCGGGATCTGAATGACCCGGTTCTCCAGATTGCTGTTTCCGATCTGCACGCAGATGCTGTCAAAATACAGATACAACTCTGAATCTTTGCTGACGATCCGATCAGCCGTCACCTCATACTTTGCCAGCATCTGGGTGGCCTCCAGAATAACATTAAAAATGGTCTCGTCTTCCACCGGAAGGATCTCGTATAATTCTGCCCCGCTGACGGTCAGTCCTTCGATAAGGGGTACCCCGTCGCGGAATTCCTGATCCTTTGCCAGTACCTTCCCCTCCCGGTCAAAGTAAACAAAATCATTTCCATAACAAACAAAGCCTACCATCTTTTTCTCATACACCCGTACTGAAAGGGTCCAGGGATTTTTCAATTTCACTTCCACCGCTTCCAGACTGGAATGCTGAGTGGGTTCGGTATATTTATATTTTGCCCATAAGTAAAATGAGTTAGACCCATACGGATCTAATTGTATCCATTGAACCACTTCTTTTTCTGATATATATGTATTTCCCGTCACCTCGATCTTTCTCACCTGAAACAGCAATAAAAACAGCATTAGCAATAGTGCTGCTGCCAGCACCACTATTCCGGTAATCATCAGCCCGCGGCGGCCTCTCTTCGTTCTTTTCTTTGCTTTCATCCTTTGAACCTCCTTGCGTTTGACCACTGATACCTGCGGATTGCTGCGCACTTTGTGCTCCCGCAATCCTAAAAACATTCGAAATCCGCCCTATTCGGGCTACTTTCTCATGTTTTACGGGTCCCAAAGCTTTTTCATGCAAGCATGAAACGCATGACCTTTTGACCCTTGGTATCATTCTATCAGATTAGATACACTGAGGACAAGTCCCATTTCCGCCAGCAGGAACATCACCGATGTCCCGCCGTAACTGATAAAAGGCAGGGTGATTCCTGTATTTGGAATCGTATTGGTCACAACTGCTATGTTCAATATTACCTGGATCATAATATGAGCCAGCGCTCCGCTGGCAATCAACGCCCCAAACAGATCGCTGGCATGGGTCGCGACCACAAAAAAGCGCCATATCAGAATCAGGAATAAAATGATGATAAAGGAAGTACCTACAAGTCCCAGCTCTTCACAGATGATCGAGAATATCATATCATTCTGCGCTTCCGGGACAAATCCGAGTTTCTGGATGCTGTTTCCCAGTCCCCGGCCAAACAGCCCGCCGGAGCCAATCGCATACAACCCCTGCAGAGTCTGATACCCCTTTTCATATAATTCCGGATTACGCCAGATTGCCAGCCGTTCCAAACGGTAGCTCTCCAGTGCCAGAAAGACCGCCATGAAACCGATAGCACTTCCGCCCATCCATAAAAATTGAGCATATTTCGGACTGGCTACAAAGACCAGGATAATTCCAATCCCCAAAATAATGATCGCCGTACTCAAATTGCTCGCCCCCACCAACCCCACGATCGGCATCAGCACCAGCATAACCTTAATCAGGGTCCGCATCTTCGCCATGTCTTTTACGTTCCTGGTCACCAGCCAGGCCAGGAACACGATCACCGCCACCTTTGCAAACTCGGACGGCTGAAACGAAACGGGCCCTAAAGACAACCATCTTTTGGACCCGTTATATTCATCACCGATAAACATGACTGCCAACGAAAGCAATATTGCAACTATGTACCCAATCACCGCTACGTGTTCCCATACATGATAGTCAATATTCGCAGCCACAAACATCAGGACTATTCCAAGGACTGTTGCAACGGCCTGCTTTCTCATATAGTAAAATGAGTCGTTGAATTTCACTCTGCCATTATAGGCGCTCGTACTGTAAAGAATGATAAGCCCGATAATGACCAGCAGAAACACAACTGCCAAAAGCGTATAGTCATACCCTTTCTTCTTGCCTCGCAGCGTCAAATATCTTCACTCCTTATAAAGAATTTACAAGTTCTTTGAATTTATCGCCCCGTTCTTCATAATTCTTAAACATTCCCCAACTGGCACAGGCCGGTGACAATAGCACCGCTTCTCCCGGTTTCGCCAGCTGACGGCATAGTGCCACCGCCTCTTCTAAAGTATCGGTCATGACAATGTCAGTGAATCCCTTTTCCTTTGCCGCTTTTGCAATTGCTTCCCGGGTAGCCCCGAGCAATATAAGTTTCTTTACCTTTCCGCCAAAGCTTTCAATCCATTCCGTATAAGACGCATTTTTATCATAACCCCCACCGATCAGCCAGGTCGGCCGGGCCATCGCCTGAATCCCCTTGATCGCCGCATCCGGGTTGGTTCCTTTGGAATCATTATAATATCTGACACCATTACGTTCGCCGACATATTCGATCCGATGAGCCACCCCTTTAAACCCGGTTACCGCTTCGCGGATAATCTCCTGCGGCACACCATAGGACAGGGCCATCGCTGCGGCAGCCATAATATTCTCATGATTATGGGTTCCTAATAGCTGCAGATCATCTACATGGCAAATGGATATTTCTTTGGTATCTTTATATATCATATTACCATTTTCTAAATAAATGCCTTTATTCAGTTTACGCGCGCTGCTGAAATATAGAACAGAAGCGCTGGTCTTTTCACCGAATTCCCGCAATACTTCATCTTCGTAATTCAATATACAGATATCTTCAGCCGTCTGATTTCTGGCGATGTTCTCCTTCGCAGCAATATAGGCTTCCATTGTATGATGACGATCAAGATGATCCGGTGTAATGTTCAGTATCGCACTTACATTCGGCCGCAATGTCTGAATCGTTTCTAACTGGAAGCTGCTCAGCTCTGCTACCACCACACTGTTCTTAGTCGTGGATAAAGCTGCGGTCGTATAAGCATTCCCGATATTACCGACGATAAATGTCTCGGGATTATACCGGCTCATAATCTCCCCTAACAATGCGGTTGTGGTCGTCTTGCCATTGGTTCCGGTAATTCCCAGAACATCTCCTTTACCACATACGTAGGCCAATTCTACTTCACCCCAGATCGGGATACCCTTCTGCTTCATTTTATCGATCAGCGGCAGATCGGTCGGCACACCGGGGCTCAATATTACCAGATCCAGACTGGTCAACACCGCTTCCGGCAGATCACCGAGCACCACCTGTACATCCTGACCGGATTCAAGCTGCTGCCGAACGTCGCCGGCCTCCTGCTGCTCATTACCATCATATAAGATCAGGTCAGCGTCTTTATCTATCAATAATCTGGCTGCTCCGATCCCACTCTTACCGGTACCGAAGACCAGAACCTTCTTCCCTTTTAAATTCATAATGCTCCCTCCATCACGCCGCCATCAGTCCGACGATGCACAAAGCTGCAGTAATAATCGAAAATACTGCTACTACACGGGTTTCTGACCATCCGCACAATTCAAAATGATGATGGATCGGGGCCATTTTAAAAATTCGTTTTCCGCCGGTCTTTTTAAAGTAGGTAACCTGGATCATAACCGAAAGTACTTCAATAACATATATCAATCCAACAATCAGGATAAACAGCGGCATCTGAAGCATATAAGCAGTCGAAGCCACAAAACCGCCTAACGCCAGCGACCCGGTGTCACCCATGAATACCCGCGCAGGATACACATTAAACAGCAAAAATCCAAGCAGCGCCCCAACTACCGCACAGGTAATCGGTTCAATCCCGCTTTTCGTCCCTATCGCAATCACGGTAAAGAAGGTCGCAACCAAAACGGTTACGCTTGAAGCCAGACCATCCAGACCATCAGTAAAATTGACGCCATTGACGGTTCCGATCGCCGCAATAAAAAGCACCGGTATGGCCAACCATCCGATGTTCCAGTATTTACCGTCAGAAAACGGTATCAGCAAAGCCAGCGAAACATCGGTAGAACGGTAAAGATAAAAAGCAAAAATGCCGGTTACAGCAATCTGCAGCAGCATCTTCTGCTTGGGGTAAAGACCATCGGAACGCTTCATAACCACCTTCAGATAATCATCTAAAAAGCCAATCAGTCCAAACCCCAATGTTACAAATAAAATAGGGATAATTTTAGGATAATCTTTAACGTAGAAAAGAGAGGTCACCACAATACTTCCCAAAATGATAACTCCGCCCATCGTCGGCGTCCCCGTCTTCTCCAGATGTGAGGCAACACCGTCTTTCCTCTCGGTCTGACCCATCTTTAATTTTCTAAGTATAGGAATCACAACTGGCCCTAACAGTACACTCAAGCCAAATGCAATCAGCACCGGCAATAATCTCATCCAATTCATAAAGCACCCCTTTAATTCTTTTGTCAATTATTTACATGTCTTATTAAACGTTAGTAGCTTAATAAGTATGACCTTTGATAGTATACTCTATTTTGAACTCATTTTCAACCTACTACTCCTCTTTTTCGGTAATCAGACTTTCATCTTTTTCGTATCCGAGGTAAGGCAGAGCATTATCGAATATATCGCGCATTACCGGCGCTGCAATCGTTCCGCCATAGTATACTCCCTGCGGATTATAGATCAGAACCATGCCCAATATCTGCGGATCATCTGCCGGAGCAAACCCAACAAATGAAGATATATATTTGTTCGCACTTCTGGGCAAGGTCTGCGAAGTAGCCGTTTTCCCGCCGATTTCATATCCCTCAATGTAAGCATTTATACCACCGCCTTCTGAAACCACACTTTCCAATAATTCTTGCATCAACTCAGAAGTTTCTTTCGAGATTATTTCAATATTTTCTTCATATTTAAATTTCTCTACAACCGTTCTCTCTTCATCCAGTATCTGCACTCCGAAGTGTGGTGTTACCCGGGTTCCGCCGTTTATCAGTGAACTCACCGTAGTCGCCATCTGCATCGGCGTAATCTGAAATGACTGTCCGAAAGTCATCGTAGCCAGTTCGACCTGTCCGATATCTGCTTTCTTGTGCATTATAGTAGACGCTTCTCCCGGCAGATCCACACCGGTCTTCCCCAGCAGACCAATCTGCTCGAAATAGTCGTAAAACTTATCTGATCCCAGGCGCATACCGATTTCCATAAATACCGGGTTACATGAATTCTGCAGCCCTTCTTTGAATGTCTCACCACCATGCCCGCCAACTTTATGACAACGGATCTTCCGATCTTCGACAATCTTATATCCAGGACATCCAAAGGTATCGTCCAGCGATACCACCCCCTCTTCAAGGCATGCCGCGGTGGTCACCGTTTTAAATATTGACCCTGGTTCATAAGTATCGTTGATGCTGCGATTCCGCCACATCTGATTGAGCAGGTCCTGTTTCGTCTCATCACTTAGTTCCGCTGTATCGGTCCCGCTATTCAATGTATAGGGATCATTCAGGTTAAATTCCGGTAGATTGACCATCGCATAGATTTCACCATTCTGAGGGTTCATCAGGATAATGGAAACGGCATCCGCTTTCTTCTCTTCCATTACCTTCTGTGCCGCCTGCTGGGCATATTACTGAATATTATAGTCCAGGCTGAGCTGCAGCGTCTTTCCGGCAATTGGTTCGATCCGGTCTTCGGCAATTCCTTCCAGTTCAATTCCCCTGGCATCGGTCGTCGTTAATATAGTACCATTCTGGCCCTTTAGATATTCTTCATATTTTACTTCCAGTCCGATGATTCCCTGATTATCTCCGCCGGTAAAGCCCAGAACGGTAGATGCCAACTCGTCATATGGATAGTAACGTTTAAAATCTTCATCCACCTTCACCCCATCCATTTCATATTCCCGGATACGGTCGCCGATTTCTTTATCAACATTGGTTTTAATGCGTTCGATCGAAGATACCTTCTCTACCCGTTTACGCACCTCTTCCTCCGGCATTTCCAGCTCCTTCATAAGCATCTCGACGACCGCTTCTTTATTGGAAATCTGATTATGTATGACGGAAATGGTACACACTGTCTTATTGGTCGCAAGAACTACGCCATTGGCATCGACAATCTCGCCTCTTGCCGCTTTAATGTCCCTTTCCCTCTCATGAAGGTCTTCGGCTTTCTTCTGATAGTATTCCGCATCGAAAATCATCAGATAGACTAGCCTGCCGATCAATCCCGTGATCAACAGGATCGCGATCAGAAAAACGACAAATACCTTTCTTTTATTATACGTCTTATTTTTCATAAAAAACCTCACAAATGCTATTGCTATAACTTATTAATCCATTTATGAGGTTATTCCATTTCTCTTTTGTTCTATTCACTTTTTGTTACATTCATGTAAGGCAGTGCCTCTTTCATAATGTCCGCTGCCAGCGTGCAGGCCAGTCCGCTGGCGGCCTGATCTGCGACATTGGGCTCATCAATGATGACATATATCATGAATTCCGGATTATCCTGCGGCGCATAGCCGATAAAGGAATTGAGATACTTTTTTGCATCCCGGGGCTGTTTTTCTGCCGTCCCGGTCTTTCCGCCGATAGCATATCCTTCTACCTGAGCTTTCTGACCTGTTCCTATTTCGACGGCATTATGCATGTAACTTTTTATTTTAGTACCGGTGGGTTCAGAAATGGTCTTCTTAACTACCGCTGTGTCATGATTGGAGACCAGGTTGCCGCTTTCATCCTGAATCTGCTGTACCACATACGGCTCATAATAATTACCGCCGTTAATCAGTGAACAGAAAGCGGCCGACAACTGCATCATTGTCGAATTAAAGTTCTGGCCAAAGGCATTCGTAGCCAAATCGGTCACACCCATATCCTGCACATTATACACTAAACCGGATGTATCTCCCTCCCCCGGGAGATCAATACCGGTGTATTCACCAAAACCAAAAATGCTCTGATATTTTGTGAAATTCTCCCTTCCCAGTCCTGCTGCTATCTGCATGGTCCCCACATTACAGGAATCTTCTATTACTTCTGAAACGCTCAGGTAACCATGACCGCTGCGGTTTACACAGTGAATGTCATGGTCACCGACATGCAGGAACCCGCCGCAATAATAGTTCTCACTTCCATCGATAGCACCCGTTTCCAGCGCTGCCGCTAACGTAAACGGTTTCATCGTTGAACCTGGTTCAAACGTATCACTGATGCAGAAATTTTTCCATAGACTGTTAAGCGCATTCAGATATGCTTCATCATCCATTCCTTCTATTTCACTCTGGCTGTAATAAGCACTCAGATCGCGGGGATTGTTTAAATCAAAATCAGGATAAGAGCCTTGTGCGAGAACCCCCCCGTTATTCGGGTCCATAATTACGACCGCAATATTCTTAGCTCCCAGATTCTCACTATCTTTGTATTGTTCATTGAAGGCCGCAATGTGTTTTTCAACGATGCTCTGCAGATTCACATCGAGAGTCAGGACCACCGAACTACCGTTCACCGGTTCTTTGATAATCCGTTCCACCGTTGCATCATCATAATAACCATACTCCCGGCCATCGGTTCCATTGAGGGTTGAATTATAACTGGCCTCCACACCGATACTGCCGACATTTCCATCAACGACAAAGCCGATAACATCCGACGCCAGCGTATTATAAGGATACCGTCTGACATAATCCTCTTCCAGCCACACCCCGGCAACTTTCGTATTCTCATCTTCCTCTTTTTCTTCAAATGCTTTGGCATCATCATAACTGACCTGTTTCAGGATGACGTTATACCGTCCGGTCGGGTTATCATCAAGAATCCCCTGAACTGCACTATCACTTATGTCAAAGCACTCTTTTAGTACCTGCTTGGTCGAATCAACGACTTCTTCCTTATTACTAAGCAGTGCTTTAGCATCCAGGATAACATTATATACTCGTTCACTAGTCGCGATCTTAGTACCATTGGCATCCAGGATATCACCGCGTTTAAACGGTATCGTCCGGCTGTCATACTGCTGCTGGTCCAGGACCACCTTTGTATAGTTGTCACCATGAGTAGCATTAATATATGTAATTCTACCTACCAATACAATAAAAGCTAGTATCACTGCCATAAAGAGCATTACTAGCTTTTTCTGCATAGTTTTAGAAAATTTTCGTTTTAAATACTTTGTCGGATTTTGTTGTTTCTTTTTCTTCCTCTTTGCTGCCATATAGTATATACCTCTGTCAGTCGGAAACTTTGCCGCTTATTGCCAGCACACCATTCTCCGGTATATTTTCATACTGTTTAACATAATCATTTTCCGGATTCTGATATTCTATAACTTGTCCGGGCTTAGCATAAATCATGCCTAATTCATTTATCGCCCGTTCACGTACTTCTTCCAGGCTTACCGAATCCATAATATTATTATACTTTGTATTGTTTTCATCTTTTAATGTAACCAGTTCCTGCTGCATCGCTGTAATGTTCTTCGAACGGACGGTTACCTGTGAACGCAATTGTAAAAACTGAACACATACTACCAGCCCCATCACCGCAGCAATGGCCAGAAATGCAACGTAACCGGCACTTATGCGCATCGCTCTGCTTCTGTTTCTGCGCACCTGCCGGCTGACTCTCCTCGGCGGCACCGGCGCTGCGGTTTCCCGGCGCTGGGGTTCCACTCCCAAACGGCGTACGGCATTGCCGTAGACATAGTCCTGCCGTCTGTCAGTATAGCTACTATCCCTATAGCCCCGGCTAGGATTACGCTTTCTATAATTTGCCATAATACTCTCCCTCTATGCTGCTCTGCTAAACCCCTAAATTCGTTCGAAAATCCTCAATTTCGCGCTTTTAGAACGCGGATTCTCGGCTTGTTCCGTCTCCCCCGGAACAATTGGTTTTCTTGGAACCATCCGCCCTTTCGATACCTTTTTGCATACACATATCGGAAAATCGCTTGGGCAGGTACAAGGATTTGCATTTTGTCTGAAAATGTTCTTTACTATTCTGTCTTCTAATGAATGAAATGTGATCACACACAATCTCCCATTTACATTCAGTATGTCTATCATATCGTCCAGTGAACGCCTAAGTACTTCTAACTCTCCGTTCAGTTCGATCCGAATTGCCTGAAATGTTCTCTTAGCCGGATGTCCTGATGTCTTTTGTACTTTCATCGGTATAGCATGTCCGATAATCTCTGCTAATTGTACTGTAGTTTCAATAGAACCTTTTTCCCGTTCACGAACTATGTGTCTGGCAATATTCTTCGCAAATCTGTCTTCACCATAGTCGCGAAGGATCCGAAAAAGGTCCCCTTCATCATAGGTATTGACGATGTCCCTGGCCGTCATTGTCTGACGTCTGTCCATACGCATGTCCAAAGGAGCATCTTTTGTATAAGAAAATCCTCGTTCTGCCGCATCCAGTTGGTAAGAAGATACGCCCAAATCCAGGACTATCCCATCGACCTTGTCAATTCCTATCTCATGGAGCACCGGCTTCATATCACAATAATTGCTCCTGATTATTGTAACTTTCTCCCCGAAGTCGGTTAGTCGGATACGTGCCGCTTCGATGGCATCCGCATCCTGGTCTATTCCTATAAAACTCCCCTTGCCTGTAAGCTGTCTGCATACCTCACGGGCATGTCCGCCTCCGCCCAGCGTGCCGTCTACATAAATTCCTTCCGGCTTCACGCGGAGACCATCTATTGTTTCCTTAAGCAATACTGGTCTGTGTCCAAATTCCATGATATATCTCCTGCATTGAGTACTTGGTGGCTGCGGTGTTTCCTTATCAAAGCGGATACTCCGCAAGGTTATATACTCCACCCCAACTCTTCCATGTTGCTGGTGATATCTTCAATGTTATCTTCTACTTCCGCATTGCTTGCATCCCATTTCGCTTTATCCCAGATCTCTACCTTATCCAGTACCCCTACCAGAACAACGTCTTTATCCAGTGATGCGAACTCCCTCAGGGATGGTGGAATCAATACTCTTCCCTGTTTGTCCAGCCCTCCTTCTGCGGCGCTTCCTAACATGAAACGCTTGAAGTCTCTGGCACTTTTATTTGTCAGCGGTAGTGTTTTGATCTTTTCTTCGAGGACTTTCCATTCGTCCGGCGGATACACAAACAAACAGCTATCCATCCCTTTTGTAATTACGAAATTTTCTCCTAATGCATCTCGAAATTTTGCCGGGATGATTAACCTGCCTTTAGCGTCAATACTGTGATTAAAATCGCCTGACAACATGAAAGTCACCTCATTTCAGAGTGGTCTGCCACTGGTTTCACCACTTTCCACCACTTCCCACCACTTTCTACCACTTGACACCATTGTAAACCACTTTTACACCAATTTCAACCCCTTTTTTATTTTTCACAAAAATAAAGAAGACGAGGAAGCTTCTTGCTTCTTCATCTTCTTACATCATCTATCAAATATACTCTTATTCTGTTGCTTCTGTCGCCGAGAGTGACTGTACATATTCCAGGAATGCGGTGTAATCCACCTCCGCAACCTGACGCGGCTGTGCATTCTGATACTTGCCGTATACAGAATAACCGATCCAGCCGATCAGCGCCAGTCCGATCACTGCTGCCACCAGACTTCTCATCCGTCGCATCCGCTTTTCTTTTTTCATGATCTCTTTGCGATTTGCTTTTTGTTCTTTATATTTATCTACTTTTTCCTGACTCATTCTGGTAAGCTCCTTTTTCAATTCCTAACACACCAATATTATCATATATCTCAGGAATATTCAAGTCTTTATACAGCAACAATTATTCCCCCGTCACTTGCGTAAAGGCTGCTGATCCCACGGGTATCAATAATAAATATGGCTTTTAACTTAAGCTTGGACTGCAGCATATCTTTTACCGTCTCTGCACGCACCCGACAATTACAATGGGCGATAGCAAGAATTTTTTCCTCCGGATGTTTAACCTCCGCCACAATCTTGTCAACCATCTTTCCGAGCGCCTTCTTAATCCCTCTGGCCTGCCCATGCTGGCAGATAACACCCTGCTGCGTTGCTCCCATAACCGGCTTTATATTAAGGGCATTGGCAACCAATGCCTTCAACCCTGTGAGACGCCCATTCTTACGAAGGGCATCTAATGTTTCCAATACAAAATAAGTATTCTGTTCTGCGATATATGCTTCCACCATGTCGACCACTTCATTAAATGACATGCCTTCTTCTTCGCATGCTGCAATCTTCATACCAATCAAGGTCTGCCCTACCGAGGCGGACCGGGAATTAAATACATGGATATCCTTTGTTCCATATTCCTCCAGATACAGGTTCTTCCCCAGCATAGCGCTATTATAAGAACCGCTCAGCTCTGACGACAGGGTTACCGCATATACCCTCTTTTCATCTCCCTGATAAGAATTCATATAATACTCTGGTGAAGGACATGCAGACTTCGGGCAATTGGGACTAGCCGCCACTTTTGCTAAAAATGACGCTTGATCAAACCTCTCATCATCAATAATCGTATGATCATCAACGAGAATGCTTAACGGTGCTGTCTGGTATTGCTTCGTCGCTTTCATTGCCGATGTCAATTCTCCGCAGCTGTCAACCACTACTTTATAATCCATAATCTCTCCCTTAGCACACAAGTGCTATTCATTTCTATTTGATGTAGTATCAAATACTACTTACGTATCATAGCACATTTTCTGTCAAAAGTCAAATATCCCGTGGCATGAACCAAACACAGAAATGCTTGCATTCCTGCGCTTGATTCATTGTTCGCAGTATATTAATCTTCAAATTTAATTTGTCGGGAAACGCCCAGGGCAATTCCCATTTCAATCATCAAGAACACCACCGAGGTTCCTCCATAGCTGATAAACGGCAGAGTGATCCCGGTCGTCGGGATCAAATTAAGCACTACCGCTACATTTAAAAATACCTGCAGGGCAATGTGGGCAAAAATCCCCGTTACGATCAACGATCCATACAAATCAGCGGCATTCTGAGCAACAAACAGCAGCCGGTATAGCAGCAGCCCAAAGAGCACCAATATGATGATCGCTCCGAACACTCCCAATTCCTCGCATATGACCGACAGGATCATGTCATTCTGCACTTCCGGAATGACCATCTTCTGGGCACTATTGCCCAATCCCTTGCCAAAAAAACCGCCTGAGCCAATCGCATACAGACCCTGCATTACCTGATAGCCGCCGGACGCCGCATACTCTTCCGGATGGAGCCATACCAGGAGCCGGCGCAGCCGGAAATTATCACTAGTCTTCAGAACTCTCCCCAGAATCTGGATCCCAATCAACAGTACTCCCATTCCCGCAGTAGCCAGCACTACGAATGGAGCCGTCTTGGGATGGGCTACAAATATCAGAATACAGGTAATGCCCATAACGATCACGGCTGTGCTCAGATTATCGGTTAGATAATAAATCCCAAAAAAGGCAATCCCGCCCCAGATTAAAATATTAATTATACCTTTTAGATTTCGAATCTGTTTCCCCATCCTGCATATTAATACCGGTACATATAAAATCACCGCGATCTTCATGATCTCAGCCGGCTGAAAGCGCTGATTAATAACAGGTATCTCCAGCCACCGCTTAGCTCCGTTCACTTCCACCCCTAATGGCGAAAACCTCACCAGCAGCATCAAAAACATAGCCACACCAAATAATATACCAGCTATTTTTCCGTAACGGTGATAATCGATTCTGGCCACAAACAGCAGCAGTACAACACTCCCGCAGCTGAATATCAGCTGGCGTTTAAAATAGTACATGCTGTCACCATATGTAGTCAGAGCACTGTATGCACTGGTACTATATAGCATAACCAGACCAAAGCAGATCAGAAATATCAATACAGCAATTAAACTGTAATCCAGATAATGCACACCACTCTTTTGCTTTTTGTTGGTCTTCTTTCCAGCCATTTATTAAAATCTCCTACTTAGTTTGTCCATATCTAACTCTTTTATTATACCTATATCACGTTTTAAAAACAACTGATATTTCTTTGATTTGATTTTTCACCTTTTTTATTCATTTTTCATACATTAGTTATATGTAGTTAAATGAAAGGAGACTATGATATGTCTAATTATCGCAGCAACGATATGTATAGGCAGCAATATGCCCAGAATGCTTACATGCAGCAGCCTGTATCCACACCCTGTTATGATCGTGGTGATCCGCTGGAAAATATGACCATTGCCATGGCCTATGTCCCCTGGCAGCAATGGAGGCAGATCTACGAACCAGCCAAAGGCTTCCATCGCGGTACCATTTTCAAAGAACTGGATAAACCGTTTGTCGGAAAAAGGGGGGGAAGGTAATGAATAATCAGCCGAACAGAAAAGAGATGCTGAATATGATCAATGAAATCAGTTTTGCAGTTCTGGAGACACAACTCTATTTAGATACGCATCCCTGCAGCACTGAAGCTCTTGCTTATTTTGAAGAGTGCAGCCAGATACGTAACCAGGCTTTAAAAGAATATGCAAAATATTACGGCCCGCTCACAATTGATACCGCTACCAGTGCCTGCAACGACCGCTGGAGCTGGATTAATGATCCATGGCCATGGCAAGAAGGAGGATGTTAATATATGTGGACTTACGAAAAGCGGCTGCAGTACCCGGTAAAAATCACTCAAACCAATCCCAAGATCGCCCAGATTATCATCAGTCAGTATGGTGGCCCGGACGGTGAATTGGGAGCATCGATGCGCTATCTTTCCCAACGCTATACGACGCCTTATAAAGAGGTGGCAGGGCTGCTGACCGATGTCGGTAGTGAGGGATCGGAAATGTTCCGTTTCTCACTATCTCCTTTTTTTGACGCCCTTGCAATCGCATAACTCCACTTGAAAGGCAGCAGATTTAAGATAACATCAATATGGTCTTTGTCGTTGACAATCATCCTATCTAAAATATTACGATAAAAGTCATCGTCGTGTGTTATGCTGGAAACCATTTCATCTAATGCCTTCTTAATGTCACAGAGTAAGGTCTGATGCTCCTTATGAATCCTCTCCTGTTGTTCTACGCTTTCAATCAAGTTCTTTATATCAAATATTTCCTCGTCGCATTTATCCCGCGCGGCTATAAACTGCTCTTTGGTAATGTCGTTGCTCATATAGAGGTCAATAAGGCGGTTGCGCTTTTCTTCCACCTGACCGATTTTCGCTTCCAGCTTGGCGGTATCTACTACACCGGAATCCTCTTTAACAACGGTATCTATGGCATGAATCATATTTGAAAGGATAATATCTTTTTCGTAATCCAAGCTATCACACACCATGCGCATGATATGAAGAGCGTCCTCGTTCCGTATGCTTTCCGCGACACATCCCACATGATTGCCCGCCTTATCGATATGAGGGTTTCCGTGTTGTGAGGCTTCAAAGCATTGCCATGATTTATACTGACTGCCGTCCTTCCTTTTTTTATACCGCGCCACATAGCTTGCCTCGCAACGGCCGCATTTAATTTTACCGGAAAAGGCATAACGGTTGGAGTGTTTTGCCTTGTTCTCCTGTGAAACAGCACGACTTTCTAAAATTTCGTTTGCCCGGTCAAACATCTCGCGGCTAATAATCGGCTCATGATGGTCTTTGAGTATCACAAATTCTTCTTCCCCTTTATTGTACTTCTTTTCGTGCGAAAGATAATCCGGCGTAAAGGTCTTTTTTTGCACAAGATCGCCGCAGTATTTTTCATTGCGGATAATACGCAAAATAACGGTATTTGACCATTGCTTCATATAGGTGCTAGTGGTAATGCCCGCTTCCCGAAGCTCACGGGCAATCACATGGGTTCCTTTGCCCTCGTTGACGAATTTATCAAATATCATACGAACGATTTTCGCACCTTCCTCATTGATAAACAACTGGCCGTTCCGAACATCATAGCCGAGCATATTCCGCCCGAAAACAACCCCTTGCTCCATTTGGCGCTTCTGTCCCCATTTCACGCGGTCAGAGGTTTTGCGGCTTTCCTCCTGCGCGATGGATGACATGATCGTTAAGCGAAGCTCCGCATCCGGATCAAGGGTATTTATATTGTCATTCAAAAAGATGACACCGACACCGCGCTTTTTCAAGTCGCGCGTATAGTAAATACTATCCAACGTGTTTCTTGCAAAACGGGAAATCTCTTTCGTGATAATCAAATCAATATCACCGTTTTTTGCACTTGCAATCATGCGGTTAAATGCCTTGCGCTTTTTTGTGTTTGTACCGGAAATACCCTCGTCAGCAAAAATCTCGAAGAATTCCCAATTCGGTCTGCGTTCAATGTATTCCTTGAAATACCGTTGCTGGCTTTCAAAAGAATTTGCCTGATCTTCCTTGTCCGTAGAAACACGGCAGTATGCGCCGACTTTATAAGTTTTCTGCTCTTCGCATATCTTTTCTTCTACAATTCTATTTTGATTTAGTTTTTCATATCGGTTCATAATACCCTTTCCTTTCAGTAGCGTTTGTCTGCTGATAAAATTATATAAAGATTGATTGGCCATGTCGAATGTGCGAATTAAAACTTGTACTTATATATGTAAAAAGCCAAGCGTTCAGCTTGGCAGTTGTTATTTCCTGTAATGCTGGTTTTCCAGTTCATCCATAACGCGCTCCATTTGTGAGGTGTTTAAGAGTTTCCTTTGCACAAGTGATAACAGCATAGACTTTTGAATTTGAAGTAAAAAATCAGCATTTTTTACCGGGTCAATTTTCGGAATCGGCTCGCCAACATACACAAATTCACGCTCTTTCCTCAAATCACACCACCCCTTTACGACAGAGCCTCCTTTTTAATGGTATGAATATACAATTTGTCCTTATGTCAAAATGCAGATGGTTTTTCATAACTTCAATCCTACACTAGCCGCAAGGACGCGATACCTCGGTTTCCCGTAGGATGACTTGTCCGTCCGAAAAGGAAACATAGTCCTTTCTCCAATCTAAATTTTTTAGGAAAACTCAGATTGGAGCAGAGGACTGCGGCAACCGTCGTTATATATAAAAACGCACCCACTATTCGGCAAAGTAAGCCGGAAAGCAGGTGTGCCTTTTTGAGATAACATACTCTATCTTTTTAGAGTGAACGGTGAAAATGTTTTTTACAAAGCCCGAGCTCCGACATTTGTTCATCCGTTATGTCCGAGAGCAGCGTTTCAACTTGTTTTATTGCCGCCGACATGATCGATTCTTTTATCATAGACTTCCTCCATTTTATTATGTAAATCAATACTGGCCAGCATCACGCTTTGAGTCTGTTTGCGATGTCAGCCAGTATTGCAGTTTTTTGTAGTTTCACGCACTCTCCCGTGCCTTGCATCCGGCGCATTTCCCCGAACAAGCCCACAATTCGTCCGCGACATTGCTCCTTTCATCCGCTTTGTCCCGGCATTTGTCCGCAAGGTCATGAACATCCTCAGGGTTTTGCAGGTCGGTCGAGTGCGCACCGGAGGTTTCCACACATAGTTCATTGCCTTATCCACAGCAAAACCCGAAACCTTTTCTTTTGCGCTCATATCGTTGTATCCGCCTTGTTCTTTTATGTATAGTATTTCGTTTAAGCCTATGAGATCAGGGTAATGGCATATAGTTGATGCTTGTCCGCCGATCTTTGCCATCACCCTGATCCCGCCGATAAGTATGCGCTCCTTTTACTTTCTGCGTTTTTTGATAAACACAGCAATGATAACAACCAAGACAACAGCCACTGCGACAATGGCGATAATAGCTCTCGTACTCATACTCTTTTCCTCCTCTCGCGTAAAATAGGCGACTTAACTCGCACTTATATATGCAGCAATCCGTTGGATTTCTCGCACACTTCGTAGATTGTGTCATACCGACAGTCAATCAGCGGCGTGACCTTATTGGTTTTGCTTCTCTTGACACGCAGATAACAGAAGTAGGGAATAATCCAGCCGATAAATCCGGGAACAGCAAGGACGATGCACAGCGGAATCATACTCGCGAGATAGGCGAACGTAGCTCCCGCCATACACGCCGTTCCAACAAGCCCGATAACATACCCCACGACGCTCGGCAGGGTAACCTTGGCGTCCTCCATGCGCTCGATTTCCTTCGCGCAGTTTTCAAATTCCCGTTGGAGTTTCGTCAACTCCTCGCGGTTCGTGATTTTACGGTCACGCTTAAACTTTAGATTTACGGAGGTCAGCCCGCTAAGGGAAACGCCCCGTCCGTCCGGTTTCCAGCCGAAACTCGGATAACCGTCGGTGTAGATAGCCTCCATCTCCCGCTTGACCGTAATCTCCTTGTGTTCATAAGCGACAAAGCTGTTTTTAGTATTTTCACTCATTATTAGAACTCCTTTCTCGTAGTTGTTTTCGTTTGATAGGTTAATAATACCGTGCAGTTGTTTGAGAATTGTCGATAAAGTGTTTGAGAAATATTAATTCACACATCTTTCGACAACAAACAACAATATTTTTCTGCTCAAAAAACCATAGATCGCCGTCCATATAGCGGTAAAGCCAACCACCCGAAGCAGTGCAAATGCGTCGAACTCCTTTCGGCGGGCGGCCCCGTCGTCTATCGGTATCCTCGTTATATTTTTCATTCATACAGCAGCGCACTTGCCTTTTTACAGGTTTCGTAAATTGCGTCGTATTGCTGTTCGATCAGCGGGATGACCTTTTCCGTCTTTTTCGTAGATATGCGTCGGTAGCAAAAATACGGGATAATCCAGCCGACAAACGCAGGAACGGCAAGGACGATACACAGGGGGATCATGTCTGCCAGAAAAGCGAATGTAGCCCCCGCCATAAAAGCCGTCCCTAAAATCCCGATAACGTAAGCGGCGGTAGCCGCGCCAACGGTCTTGGATATTTCGAGTTTACCGGTTTCATTTGCGTGGCTTTCAAACTCACGCTGGAGCCTTGTCAGCTCCATTTTGTTGATAATTTTGCGGTCACGCTTAAACTTCAACGTGACGGACGTTACCCAGTCGGACGCGGGTGCTCTTCCCTCGAGTGTCCATCCGAAGCTGGGAAAGCAGTCGGTATAAAGGTCAGCCATGTCGCGTTTCACGGTAATGCTCTTATATTCGTAGCTGACAAAGCCGCGCCTGTCCCGTGTGTTTTCGTTCATGATAAAGCCTCCTTCTCATTGATTACGCTTATTTTACAGTTGTTATATTTTTAAATTGCTTATGAATTACGTGGGCTAACCCGTTGGCTTACCTGTTGTTTTTGATATGTCTATAATACAAGACTGTTGTTTGTGAATTGCTTGAGAAATGTTTAAGAAATATTAACAATAAAAACCTTCCCCGATTAGGGGAAGGCTAAATTCAAATAATTCTACCATCACATATGCTTTTTTATAAACTCCGCCATAATATCCCATCCCTTTTTAGCGTCGGGAGTTTTATTATATGTAAACCCATGCACAGATTCCGCAAAATCGTGAAACTCCACGGGAACACCTGCGTGTTTGAGCAATTCGCCGTAACGCACTCCCTCGTCATGCAGCGAATCGATTCCCGCTGTAATAAGCAAGGTGGTTGGAAGTCCCGCTAATTGTTCATTGGTTGCGTAAACAGGGGAAAGATATGGTGATTTTGCAGTTTCCTTATCCTTACTAAAATAGCAGGTGTCAAACATTTCCACCATTTTTGGTGAAACTGCTCCCTTTGGGTAATTTTTATCAAACGCACCGATAGACATATCGCAGGGCGGATAATCAAGGATTTGGTATTTGAATAATAAATCGCCTTTTTCCTTTGCCCTAATGCACATAACCGTAGCAAAGTTACCGCCCGCGCTGTGTCCGCCGACACCAACATTGGCAGGATTTATTTTGTACTTCTCGGCGTTATCGACATAGTGCTTTATTATCTCATAAATTGCTTCTACGGCAATCGGGTAGGGATTTTTCGGTGCTTTAGGGTAGTCAATGCTAATGATTTTTACGCCTGTTTGTTCTCTGAAATAAACGCACATCGGCTCGTCCATATCCGCAGAACCAAGCACAAACCCACCGCCATGCATATCAATAAAAAGTGGTGCTGTTTCCGGTGAGTCAAAGCCGTATTCCAATACTCTCACCTTTCCGTGAGATGTACCCACAAACCGTTCTTTGCCTACCCTCACGGGCTTTAGCTTAATTGCTAATCTCATTAAAAGTTGTAATCGCAACGCTTTTTTTACTAACTTTTTACTTTCCATATTATACCTCAACGTTCATTGTTTCCGGCAACTGTTGAATTTCAAATAACTGGTCTATCATCATTTGCCATGCATTATCAGTCTGCTCCGCACCATTACATATACACCAATCAGAGCGGCAGCTCCGCCGAAAAACACGCCGGACAGTGCATTTGCAAAGCTGCTATCGCCCTCGTTGGCAAAGGACATGAGCGCCGTTTGCGTGAGTACAAAGCATAGCAGAGTTGACGATAGGCTGATTGCCCTAAGCGCCTTCGCCTCAAGCGCGTTACTTTTCCTCAGCCGTAACGCCTCCCGAATATTAATGCCAAATTCAAGAAACGTGTAACAGGCGATAGCAATGCCGACAGTCATATGGAAACTCGCGGTCTCACTTCCCGAAAATAGCCGTATGGAGTAAATCACGTAACAGGCGCTGGCAAGTAAAATAACCCCGCCGACGCGGAAATAGCTCTGTATCTGTTTTTCACCGTTTTGTGTGTGCATTTTAAGGGCTATATATCTCGCGACCCCCAATCCAGCGCTGTACAGGGCGTTGGTGAACATGAAAAACGATGATGTGAAAATACCGATCGCCATCTTACTTAACACTAAAAACACGTCTTTTGCCATAAAGATACGCACAAAAACAAGTCTTTTGCTTTTTATCAAACCGTTAACCATTTTCAAACTATCCCTTGTGCTTTGGTAACCGCATAACGAAACGATGATAAGGTTTATTGCAATAATAAGCGCTGCACCGCCAAAGGCAGCGGTTGATAGGCAAACGAGCGCCGCCATATCCGGGGGTTCGGTGATGGTAAGAATTATCCCTACAATCAACGCTAGCGGCGCGGACAGTGCTGCAACACTGATAAGTCGAGTGAACCGTGCGGTAATCGATTTATCTTTGTGCAACGTGATGATTTTGAAAACCAACCATGCCACAAACGCCGCAGAAACCCCGATTAAGGCATACGCTACATAAATATGAACATCAATCTCCGGACGCAAAAGAAATCCGACAGCACTCGCAATCAATCCAATCGACGGTAATAAGGCTAAAATCCCTTGCCATTTGCCGGGTTTCAGTTGCATAACGCCCACAAATAACGCTACGTACACGGCGCACTCTATTATAAACGCCACATCACTTCACCGCCAGTCTAACAGTAAAGGTCGTGCCCTCGTCGGGACTGCTGTGTACGGTTACAATACCGCCGGCAAGCTCAGTAACACGCTTAACAAGTGCAAGCCCCAAACCGTTTCCCGCTCCGGAATGGGATGTTTCTCCCTGATAGAACTTATCGAAGATATGCTTCACCGTTTCGGCGTCCATGCCGCAACCCGTATCGGATACCGACACCGTTACCGAGTCATCGTACGATGTCTGCGTCAGCGTGATCTTCCCGCCGGGCGGCGTAAATTTTACGGCGTTTGACAGCAGATTGTGCCATACAAGCTCAAGCATCCCCGGATCGTAGCTCACCATCAGCCTGTCATCCATCTCTGCCTCAAAGTTCAAACCCCGCTCTTCCAACGATTTTTCTAAAGCAATCGCTATGTCTGAGAGTTGTCTGCACAGGTCATACGGCTCGGAGGACGGTAAAATCTCCTGGCTCTCCAGTCGGCTCAGCTTCAGGATATTGGTCACAAGCGCCGTCAGATTGTCCGAAGCGCTGATGATCGTATCAGCGTATTCGTCCCGATCTTCCAGCGACAAGCCATCTTTTTTCAATGCGGAAGCGTAACTGCGAATGACCGAAAGCGGTGTTTTAAGTTCGTGTGACACGTTGGCGATAAAGTCGTTTTTCAGCGTTTCAATGCTGCCTAATTCCTCCACCATTTTGTTGAAATCCAAAAACATGACGTCAATATAGTCGTGTTTATCGACTGTGTGTACCGGTTCAACATATATGGAAAAATCGCCCTCAGCCACCTTTTTTGTGGCTTCACTTAGTTTTCGCATAGGCTTGTCATAGCCTTCTCTTATCTGCCAATTCGTTATAGATGCAAATATGGCGGCGATTATCGCCCAATAACTCATAACGATAGTCACTTGAATAACTTGATTCATGGACAGAAAGCCGGGGAAAACAATAATTCCCACTTGTATCCCCACAAGCAGTAACATCGCGCAATAAGTAAGAGCTATATGCCGCCAGCTCATTATCTTTTTTTTAATGCGGACATCCTTTTCTACGGGTGTTTTTTCCCTCACGACAGCACCGCCTTATATCCCAGTCCATGTACGGTAACGATCTTGAATTCGTCGCAGGCGGAGAATTTGTCACGCAACTTGGTAATATAAACGTCAACGGCGCGCAGACTGGTGTCGCTGTCCACGCCCCAGAACTCATCCATAAGCTGCGCCCGTGAAAACGTGCAGCTTGGGTAGGACAGCAGCTTGTATAGAATGTTGAACTCCCGGACGGTAATCGGGATTTCTGCGCTGGAAATAGTCGCACTCATGGCATCGCCGTCTAAGCTAAGGCTTCCCACAGTCAGCTTTTTCTCAACCGCAATATTGGCGCGACGTAAAAGTGCACCAACACGCATGACAAGCTCGTCCATGTCGAGGGGCTTGACCATATAATCGTCAATGCCGAGCCTGAACCCTTTTTGCTTTGAGGAGATATCGTCCCGTGCGGACATAAACAGGATGGGAATAGTCTTGTCGAGTTTCCGCACCGTTTCCGCAAATTCAAACCCATCAATCTTCGGCATCATAATGTCCGAGATAATCAGGTCGTATTGCGAGTTAAACATCAGGTCATATGCTTCCTGCGGGTTAAGGCAACCCTTGGTGTTGTAGCCGCTGTCGCTTAGATATTTGCAGACGAGGCGATTGAGTTTTGAGTCGTCCTCCACAACGAGAATGTTTATCATGGCAATCCCTACTTTCGATATAAATTTGTATCATGCAAGTATATCATACATCGGAGGTGTTTGAAAATTGTTAATTATTTGTTTGCGTGATGTTAATTATTTATTTAAGAAAGAATCGAAAGCAAAGGATCCGCAGGTAAGTCATGGTTGTTTCTGTGTTTGTGTGCCCAAGGATTTCAGAGATGAATGCCCGATTTTTGAAGATGACACGTTCTCGGTCGCTTTTTGCTATGGGCGGTTGCTCATTATGTTGAAACTTATTAAACTTACTATATCGGACAATTCTTCATTTGGCATAAGTATCCAAAGCCCGCCATTATAAGGCTTGTCCGGCATTTGAGTAAAGTGGAACATTTCCGGGACGTTTGTAGGTACGGAAGAACTGGCACACCTGGAAATGATATGTGCAATCGTATATCAGCTGACCAAAGACCTGTCTCCTGAAGAAATTCAACGAAGCGGCTTCGACAAATATTATGTAGATCATACTCTGGGCGTATATCCTCAGGCAGCCGGCGGGACTGCATGGACTGCCACTTATATCCAGTCCAAAGGTGATCCGATCACCGACCTGCATGAAGACCTCGCTGCCGAGCAGAAGGCCCGGACCACATATGATAATATTCTGCGGATGGTCAAAGACCCCGAAGTCTGTGATCCGATCCGCTTTTTAAGAGAACGTGAAATTGTTCATTATCAGAGATTCGGCGAATGTCTGCGGATAATACAGGATAATCTGGACTCCGAAAATTTCTATGCTTTTAATCCATCTTTTGATAAATAGTATAAAAGGCTGTCGTATGCGGCAGCCTTTCCCTTTATCCATCCTATTTATTAACTTAGTTTTTTATACTTTTGCACCATCACTTGCTTTTACTACTGTACAATTCCTTCAAATCCCAAATCATCCAGCACTTCCAGTGCGGTAGTAACCGCCTGTTCGTCATCATCCACCATTACTTTTTTCTTTTCCAGATCTATCTGGAAATTAAGTCCGGCCTCTTTCATGGCATTGGTAATTCTCTCTACGCATTTTTCACAATGCATATCTTCAGCTTTAATCACTGTCATAACTTCTTCTCCTTTTATTTCATTAATTTTTGAATGGTTTCACATAATTCATCTACAACATCATTATCACCTTTTTTGATTTCTTCCACTACACATGTTTGAATGTGGCTGGACAGCAGTTCCTTATTAAACGCGTTGAGCGCAGCCTGGATGGCCGATACCTGGGTCAGAATATCAACACAGTATCTTTCCTCTTCCACCATCTTTTTTACCCCGCGGATCTGACCTTCGATCCGGTTCAGGCGGTTGGTCAGCTTCTTATATTCATCCTCTTCCCGGTGTTTATGCTTTTCACAGCACGCTTCTGTTTTTGACATATTCTCTCCTCCTAAAGCTTTAAAGTCCGCAGCCGCAAAGCATTACCGACTACACACACCGAACTCAGCGACATTGCAAATCCCGCGAACATCGGATTTAGCAAGTGCCCGTTTAGAGCATACAATACACCTGCCGCCAGTGGCAGCCCACAGATATTATAGAAAAATGCCCAGAACAGATTCTGTTTAATATTGCGGATGGTTGCTTTACTTAGCTTGATTGCTTTATAAACATCATTTAAGTCTGATTTCATTAATACAACATCGGCCGATTCCAAAGCAATATCACTGCCGCTTCCAATCCCGGCACCAACATCGGCCTGCACAAGCGCCGGTGCATCATTGATACCGTCTCCGACCATCATCACCTGCTTACCCTCGGCCTGCAGCCGTTCTACTACTTTAACCTTATCTCCCGGCAGTACTTCTGCTTCAATCTTATCCACTCCGACCTGTTTCCCGATATATTCCGCCGTCAGCTGATTGTCGCCGGTCAGCATATGCACTTCAATACCGAAAGCTTTCATATCAGTAATAGCCCTTCGGCTGCTTTCTTTAATCGGGTCAGCTACACTGATAATACCGATTACCTGATCGCCGGTTGCCACAAACATAGGAGTCTGGCCTTTTCCGGCAATCTCCCGGGCCTTATCCTGATAAGCTCCGATGTCAATCGCCTGCTCATCACACAGTTTACGGTTGCCAATATAATATTTCTGCCCATCGATCGAAGCCTCAATCCCCTGGCCGGTTATACTTTGAAACTCGGTCACCCTGGCTAAAGCGATGTCTCTTTCCTTCGCCTGTGAAATGATCGCCTGCCCCAACGGATGCTCTGAAACCTGTTCACAAGATGCTGCAATATACAGCAGATCGGTTTCACTGACACTATCGCTTACAATCTCCATTACCGCCGGCTGCCCCTCAGTGATCGTCCCGGTCTTATCCAGCACCACACAGTCAACTTTATGACTGATCTCCAGAGCTTCACCGCTCTTTATCAGGATACCATGACCGGCTCCCAAACCGGTACCCACCATGATCGCTGTCGGTGTCGCCAATCCCAGTGCACATGGACATGCAATTACCAGAACCGATACAAAAATGGTCAGGGCAAATGCCAGATCATATCCTAAAAACAGCCACACAAGAGCTGCAATAACCGCAATTGCCATAACGGTCGGTACAAAGTACCCTGCTACCGTATCAGCCAGTTTAGAAATAGGCGCTTTTTTACCCTGCGCGTCTTCCATCATCCTGACAATCTTCGCCAAAGTGGTATCACTGCCAACACGGATTACCTTGATGGTCACCGCTCCCTGATAGTTCATGCTGCCACCGATTACCTCATCACCGGCAAATTTTTCAACCGGGATACTCTCGCCAGTTAACATTGACTCATCAATGGCCGTACTTCCTTCGACCACCACACCATCAAGCGGAACCCGGCTTCCCGGTTTGATCAGAATGAAATCTCCTGTCTGCACCTGCTCTATCGGCACCTCCTGCGCCTCACCGTCACAGAGCAGCAGAGCCGTATCCGGTGCCAGTTCCATTAATTTTTTGATCGCTTCTGAGGTCTTGCCCTT
>Ga0153947_1000220_pt1 | contig 27639 bp, 40 predicted proteins | sample TSNJ031MetaG_FD_104697 | JGI IMG/M metagenome (GOLD analysis project Ga0153947, IMG submission 104697) | Attine ant fungus gardens microbial communities from New Jersey, USA - TSNJ031 MetaG | ecosystem: Host-associated > Fungi > Mycelium > Unclassified | place: USA: New Jersey, Wharton State... | reverse complement strand
TTTTGAGGTGCGTTGGGAAAACTTTTCCAAGCATTGTGATGCATCATCAATCAGATATTGTAGTCCATCCAACGATTCTTTGGATACAACCACATGCACAGAAGGCACTTCAATGTTTAGCGCAGTTATCGAACCTGAACTAGCATGGGACCTAATGACAGATATTTGTGGTGGCAAAGGTGTCGGGTGATCGATGAGCAGCCCGACTTCATCTCGACTATTCAGAGGTCCGAGAGAGAGTAAACCCGTGGCAAGCGACTGTCCAATAAGAGAATGGGATATAAGAATTCGACCACACTGTGCACTAAAAATCAATTGGCCCCAGTTCTCCGCTTTTTCGTGCGTAGGAGTTTCAAATATTCTTTCTGTGAAACATCGGTGATGACTGTCTTGATTTGAGCCGTTCTTGAGTTCAATGTTGCAAATGTCGACTACTAGAGCACCGGATCTGGGGGCACCTCGTGAAGGCGGAGCTCGTACTTCAAATCGAAGAGCAATGAAATTTAAACACACTCTTATGTTATCTACGGACTGTGTAACCAGTCAGACTCGGAGAGAGAAATTGTTGTTAAAGGGTCAACGAACCTGGACAAGACCATCCTCAGGCATACTCTTGTATGTAGCACCATGATCTAGATGCAGGTCTTCAAACACCAGATCTAGTTGCCTATCCTTTCGATTTTGATCAAAAATCTCATGTGGGTGACTGATTGCAGGAAGTATATCATCACGATTATAATAGCCAAAATCTTGAGCACTCGGAACAGTCGTTTTACTAAAATCCATAAGTCCTTGGGATGCTTCATCTAAAAACCTCGTAATTGTGTCTTCCCCTAGAAGGGTTCCCAAGTCCAGAAACACGTGTAACGGCACGACTGTGCCCTCGATGACAAATTGTGGAGATCCCTTACGCTTTACATCGTCGTAAAATTGTACAGAGATGAAATGTTGTTCGTTCTGAGTAACATTCTGCACTAGTGATGATTCTTGAAGCTGACTTGATAAAGGAAAAGTTTGAGAAACGGGACAGCCAGAATTTTGCTGTGCTTTCAACTTGCAGCGCCAGTAGGAAAGTCGGGAAGTTCCCTTCTGCTGGTGAACAGGATCTGTCCAGTCGAGAACATCAAAATCAGGGAGAGTGTGATTTAGGGTTCTGTCCGACCCACTGGGATGGAAATGCTGAGAGGCATACTGACTTGGAAGGTAGGGATCGGCGAAGAGGATAGGAAACGCGGAGACATTATCGTTGTCACATGGACGAAAACCGAATATATCCAAGCTGTGAATGAAAAAAGTGCCTAACATTTGAGAGTAGTTGACAAAAGTGGCTTTTGCCAAGCTATTGTGTTCAGACTGGGAAGGAAGATCGAGTAACATTGAAATTCCCTTAACTTGAAGTCGTAGATAGCCTGAGGACAAGGATAAGGAAGCTAAGGGATGAAGGAAGTATTTTTGGAGTTCTTCATCCGAAGTTCTTGACTGACATGGTAGAAGGAGAAGGACTAAACCGCGGAAGTTCAGAGAACCTTCTATATCAAAGGGGATCGATTTGGCGGCAGTCTTTGTAGCCCCAGAATTGGGTGGCCGAGATTTCGATTGTGGAAAGTTGCGTGATAAAGTACTACTGAGGCACAGCAGCCCTCTAATATGCCAGGGTCTGAGGGCAAAGGCAAATAGACCACTTTGACAAGAGAATGTTATCTTATCCCTCTGATGAGGGATATGCTCTTCAATTGGACTCGGAGGAAGCGTAACAGCTGAAATGGTGATAGGCGCAGTACCGGAAGAGAGAACCAGGTCCCCGGGATTGAACATACTATTGCATAAGTCTCGATGGGAAGGAAGAACTGATGCAGGGCAACCTGGTATAGTCACGGGTTCGTTTGCTTCACCTACAATCGGCAGAGCACTGTGATACATGCTATTATCTATTGAGCAGGTTGGCGATGGGCGCTGAGGAAGAGTCTGTGAATTTGCCAAAGTGATGCCAACATCCAATGAAGAGGAACAGGATGAACCTGTTGAAGCGAGTCCTCGAGGAGCATCCGGACTTGAGGGAAATGTTGAAGAAATTGGAGACATAACCTCTGCCATGTGCACGATATTCGTCCGTAAATCTTTCATCTTCAACGTGACGCCATTCACCGTCAATGACCGGTTTACACCAACAATATGCTCAACCGTCAATTGCGCCTGTTTCGTATTTGCGTTGAATTTAATTTCGGACAAGTTCAAGTTGACAACAACATTGCCTGCATGGACGAGGGTGATCCGAACATCATTAGCATCGAATTCAAATCTCGCCAGCAGACGCTCAATGAGAGTTGCAAATAATGAAATGCCACCCGGTTCCATTTCACTACTATGCTCTTCAGCGTTGTCGACATTGAATGGGTCTAAGCCACCTGGAACAACACCCTCGTTGAGAGCACCAGGGAACTCAGAATGGATCGAGTCGAGAAAAGAAGCACCTTCCCTTGGAATGACTTCCTCATGTAGGAAAGTCTCTGCAACACAGGCAACAGATGATGCTAAATCAGTTTTGGGAGCTGGTGCAGTCATGGTTGACGATGCAACCTCGAACGTAAGGTGGAGGGAATGTGTAGAGAATCCAACTGTGGATGTAAGGGGATTAGGCCATGGAACACGGACAGTCGCCAATCCAAGTGTCCCGGAAGTCAAAGTTAAGGGATAGCCAGAGAGGAATAGGTTAATAGCCTGATTATGTAGTCTGTGTTATCAGATACGGCAGCCAGAGACTTCACATACTTTATCATCGAGCTCAAGGTCTTTCACTTGTACCAAACCTGACCCAATCTGAGAATCAATCTGACTAGCATCAAAGTGACCAGGTTTAAAGAAGTGACCAAGTGTTCTCTTCAGTACGAACGATAGAAAGCGACCTTGGATACTAGTAGGCAAGGTGAGGCTGATGTTGAGTGCTGGTAGTTTTGGCAGCCATGAAAACCAGGACATAGGAGGCCCTAGCAACAAGAAACCAAAGGCCAAGTTATCGGGAGCAGGTAGCTGGTTTCTGTAGATATGAAAGGAGGAACTACGACGACCCCAAACAAATGAGGTGAGGTCGGTGAGGTCACCAGAGTGATCCCAGACAATTACCTTTGTTGGTAAGTTCCCCGCGCTGGGAAAGCACTGCTAATGACTGAGTTGTCGTCACAACAGGGTCTGTTATCATTATTGTTACAACCCTGTGATCGCTCAATTAGTCGACAAATAGAGCATCTGGACTTTCTTTTCCTGGCTTTGGATGAAGCCCGCAAGTGCGAGCCAACTCCAACTGCATTTTGTGTTGGGTGTGTTATCACAACAAGGTGGCCCACTTCATCATCAGCCATCGTACTTTCAACAGGGTTCTCCAGGGAATTACCAGGCAATACACATGCTGAAGCTAATGCTCTTACTAAAGCAAGACAACTAACGGCAACCCAGCTTCAGGCCTTGTTCCCCGTGGCTACACCAGATAAGCTTACAATTGACACAATCTTTGCCAATTCCAACATATATACTACTCTGGAGCCTTGTTCGATCAGAACCTCTGGACTCGAGCCCTGCTCTAATGCTATAATTGCGGCCAAAATACCCCGATGTTATATCGGTGTCAGTGAACCAGACGATTTTGTACAGTGCAATGGCGCCCAAGAACTGAGGGATGCGGGGGTGGAAGTGACCTGGGTAGTCGATTTGGAGAATGAATGCTTGGAGGTTGCCCGATTGGGTCACTCAAAGGCATAGGTTCTATGACCCCAACTAGAATCCAACTATGTGGAGTTGCTACAGTTATATTAACGATGACGCTCAATCACGATGATCATAAGATGGTTATGGCAAAGTTAAGCAAGCTCATCGTAAAGTCAGTTCATGGACCTATACTGTGTCAAGGGTTAAGATCCATACAATGAAGAAGTGCACTTGTACAAGGTGGTCAATCAATGGAACATATGTTAATTGAGATCAGGTAAGGTAGACCTGTTCGGCTGAAGAAAGGCTGAAGAAAGGATGCGCAGGTACTATATTATGGTTTTATATAGTAGTCATGATATCCCCCCGATTTGGCCTCATTCTCCTGCCGCAAATCCGTATCAAGGGTATTCTGAAGCCCGAGTTCAACAAGTTTTCTCGCGACTGCTTCATACTGCTTCATGTATAGCACCTCACATTCCGGTAAAATAAACATTGATACCTTCTTATATAGTACAAGCAACATGAGTCTCATCAATGGTGTTGTATATGTATCCCTCCTCCAGCAGAAAGGTTAAAGCGTCACTGCAACGATGTGATTTGGCATCATTCTGGCGCTCAATAATCGAACTCACTTGAGTTGAGTGGGTTCAAGACTAGTATATCGCTTAGGAATCATTTGAACGAGGACCCCGATTGATACTCCCTTCTCCTCATCTCCTAACGCAGACGAGGCATTCTGGATAGTCAGCATAATATCCCTTTGCAGAGTTGATAAATGAAAATAAGGGTCCTGCTGGTAAACGGCTTTCTTTCTGGTCACACTCATGCTCAGATCAGTAGTAATTGGCGAAACCATTCGAATGTCCTCGAAGTTTGTGGATCGCTGAAGATCGCAGTCTCCGGTAAGGGAGGGTAGCATGTGGCGAGTTGATGCAGCCGTTGAGGCTGACCATAATTCATCAGGGGATCTGGATCGCACATGAGTTGGAGAGGGAGAAACGGAACCGTAAGTTGGGCGGAGAGAAGAGAGAACATCATTGATCTTATAATTTCTTCTCCGAGGAACTGTGTTCGGTCGAGAAATATCGGTCAACGTATCTGAGGGATTCTGAATGCGAGACACAGAAGCTGGAGCACGCCTGGGTGTCTGAGGCGTCTCAGGTGAAGGTGTCCGTGGAGGAAGGTTGAAGGAAGTAGACAATCGTTGCGTTGCATCCTGGTCGTCAAATGGAGTGGGAGTACCAGTTCGTAGAGGTCTAAGTATGATAGTCTTCGGAGGTGGAAAGTTCACTTTGGCTGCCTGTATTGCAGCTTCCACTACTGCACGACCCTTCATAACGTAAGTGAGGTGTGTGAGTTAGTGAATTCATCAATACTCACAGGCGGGCCATGTTCGTGCACGAGTGATTCCACCATTACTTTTGTCTTATGATGATATATTTCATGAGGCTCCTTCACAACACGATTGATCTTGGTGAGCTCAATTGAGTAAATGCCATGATACTCTGAGATCTTTCCGATAACTCGTGCAAAGCAAAAAGGGCTGTCAGAAAACGGTATATGTGACGCTGTCTCACAGACGAAGGTGAGACCTACGATTCCCGAAATTCAGTGACTTGGCGCTCAGCTTCCTCATTGTTGGCGATCCAGCTAAATGCCTTGATTCTGCCAGAACCGTCATCCAGTCCATATTCTAGCCTTTTCCCAATAGGGTAAACGTCATAAACGTTGGCTAGAAGAGCGACCTAAGGAAATAGCCAGTACGCAAAAGAGGAGGTTCTTTTCGGAAACCACATACAAATCCAACTTCTCGACCGTCGATTTCAAAATGAGTTTCAATGTGAATAGCTGTGAGTATTTGTCTGACAGTAACGTGTCGAAGCCCAGGCCCAGAGCCTGACTGTGACTGAGCAATACAGTCCTAAAAATCAACCTGATGTACAGCAAGGCATCATGCCACCTGATCACCAACCTGGTTTTCCGGATGGAATGAAGACGTGAGGTTCTGAGAGGGAAGTAAATACATTGGATAATCAGATCAATCGCCGCGAGATACTGGAACAGGTCAATTCAGTCAGTAGGCTCAGTCTCAAGTATTTATACATCCCAGATAGGTAAAGAACGAAGTAAACTAGCGCGAAAGCGCGTAGTGATCGTCGTCAATAGTGTTGTACAGGTAGCCTGAGTCCATCAGCCAGCCGATGACATCACTGTAAGTGTTCTCCATCAGATCTCGATTTTGTAGGATGAATGCGACCAACCCCAGTTCTTCCGCATTAACCTTGCTTGAAAGACCTCGAGCGATCACGGCAATATGGACACCATTCTTTTCATCCTGTGAGATGAGGAATTTGACGACTTGTTGGTGCAGTTGTGGCAAGTCAGAGTACTCGTCCGTTGGGGTATCATTGTTGAGCTGATAGGCTGAAGAACTACCACCAATTGATTTTTTCTGGGCTGCACCAGAGTTATGAGGCTACCACGAGTGATGAGTGATTCACAACATCTCTATAATGGACAGGATACACACCGGTCCGCGTTGTACCGTCAGAAAGACAGCAATACATTCAGCCAAGTGGTAGAAAACCTCATTAGAATCTGTGACAGGCCTCATATATGAGGCATTGATATATTTTTTATTCCCAAACGACTTCATGAAGCCACTGACTCGGACATAGATACCCTCCCTGTCAAGAAATCATCAGTGACATCCAATCAGACGAAGCGTTGATTGGGAACCACCAACTGGATATCACTCCACTTCTCCATTTCAGCCTCTGTATTTCCAGTATTTCCGACCCAACGCCTCGCCTCTATTAAACCATAGCCATCGTTAATTACATAGGCATGGTTTGTTGTCTGCTGTTGCATCGATAGCACCATCCCAACCACTGTCACCTATCGTCTGTCTTGTCAATCTATATCTATCAAACGTGCTGAAGATATGAAATTTCATACATGCCCGATCTCAAAACCATCCAGTGTCCACGGTGCGTCGTCATGTGCTTGTTCTGTCTGCGTGAAGAGCCGCCCGTTTATGGGCCTCAATGACATCGCAGCCTCACTTTTCTGGAAGCGAATCGTTCAGTCAGTGGTTGACAGAGTCTTTGCACAGTTACATGTACCTGTGCACCTCCTGGGCTTCCTGACTGGCTGAAAGGAGAACCACCTTGAAGGAAACCTCCGCCTCCGCCTTTACCTCCGCCGCCATAGTAAGAATTGTCTGGAATGAATACGTAGGAAGTTAACTTGAGATTGGAAGAGAAACGAGAAAACTTACACATTGACATAATATCCTTCCTGCAATAAATTTAGAGTAGTGATATATGACAAAGTGAATTTTGTAAACGCAGACGCGTTATAAGTGTATAAGTGACATCACGCGTACATCACGCGCTTATGGTCGCTTCGGATGAGGTTCTTACAGAACGACTGCCGAATGTTATACTAACAAAAGCACAGATACAAAGAAGTAGGGTGATATTAACCAAAATACATCGATAGGGATCGAACCTAAACAGAAAAATGCAGTATTCCAGGATATCCAAGCTGATGGATTTTTTCTGGTTTCAATTACCTCCATAACTCGAACAGATGCGCGAAATACCCTTCGCAAATCCTTCAAGTGTCTTCTTCCTAGCATCAGCAACTTTCTTAGCAATGTCAGACACAAAGACTTGATCAATCTATAAATCAAACTCAAGTCATGATCTCGAATGATTCGTAATCTGTGGTACTTACACCACGATCTACAAGGGCCGAACAATTCTCCACAAATATATTGCGAGAATCAATTGTAACCTCAACTTGGGCTCGGTTATTGAGATCTGCAGTGATATCCTTCAAAACGGCCGTGGCATTTGTGCGGATGTTCTTGATACTTGTAACGAGCTGAACAGCCAGTCACTTGAAAGATAGCTGGTAAGAATGCTCGAGTCACTCACACTACCAAATTTATTCTGTTTCACCACCGTCTGGTTTTTAAACCTGATCGTCTCAATGATGAAAAGGAGGAATGCCTGTGCAGTGTTAAATCATCATGGTGTCTCAGAGTACAAGCTCACCTCTTGAGCAACGGCGGCAACATGATGAGCCTCTGCAGGGGATATTGCATTCTTGACATCATCAAACCTGGTCTTTATGACTGTACCTGATTAACAAATTGGCCGAACATGGAATTAAGATGAGACTCACCATCGAAGAAATGGGTGACGACTTCGGGAGGTTCAATACATGTAGGAGGTTCCTCCTCCTTCTTGGGACCATTTCCGTTGAACGACGGGGGTGTCTCGAAGCCTTTTAGGGGGTGGCCCGTCTTTAGTTGAGTCTGTTTGGAAGCCTCATGCAAAACGAGCAAAGGATGAGGGCGAGCATAGTCATGGTAGATCTCTAGCCAATCTGCGAGCGCAATAGCAAATTGAGTAAAGGATACCTCATCTTGCGTAAGCTTCAAAAACAGTAAATATCGCTCAGTGAGAGATTCAAAAGAAAGCGAGGGTGCTTACCTCCTGTAGATCTTCTTCAGATCTCTCAACAAGACGATCTCTGTAAGTAAAACCAGGTGGTACATCAATGCGTGGCTTAGGTCGGTCTCCGATCAATAGTCTATCTTCGACAGTCTCGTCGACATCACTGGAATGCTGGAGGGCACGAATGTAAATCTTCAGCATCTGACGCAAGAAGCCAGCCTAGATAAAAGACGTCCACATGGGTTAACTTCCTGATGACGATTTCATTTGGGAACTATTACTTACCCCCTCATGCTTACCATATAAGTGTGTTTGCGCTGTAAGATCTGCCGAAAATCTGGGTTGATAGCTGGGCAAAACAGTAATGTCTCGGTTGTCATGATGGACTGTAAAGTTTGTTACAGAGACTAACAGTGAGTAGAGAAAGCCTACCTCGGTCAAAGACAAATTTCAACTCAATAAGCTCTGTGTCAACAACATCCGGGCCAATGGTTTCATGTTGTAGTCTCATCTTCAGATGTTCGATCTTGATAAGATCCCGCTGCAATGAATTTTCTAGTTTTTCCTCGAAAAGGATGAACTCAGGAATCTATACTCGAAGTCAAATTGACGATTGATCTCCATTAATCGCCTTCGTACCTGAGAGTATTTTTCTGCTGTGAAAGCGCGAATGATGAAGTCACCGGTCTGGGTGCTTTGCTGAACAATCAACTCAGCTCAAGTAGAATGAACGCACCTCTTGTGAATTTGCCACATAGATTTGCGTAGATTCGACACACTCATTTGCAAATGTTAAATCACCAATGGAGGCATGAGAGAAATTTGACGCGCGAGACAAGATATAGTGGGAGAGGGTATCAAGTTGCACTTGCTTAGGGTGTAGGGTACGATAATGTTCCAATGCCTGAGCCGGCGCACCTGCCCGGATCCGTAAATTGTATTTAAAAGGCCATGATCAATCGACATACCGAGAAGCCGATAAATCCTGGCCAATAATAACCGAGCCAAAAAGGACTGCTGGCTCCTCGTCAACACATACTCTAACAACGTAGCAGCCGTACACAAATATCCATCATCTGCTGTCAATTTCCACAAACTTATGATACTGTTCGTAGCCAAGAATGCGAGATCGTCGGCAGGTTGCAATTCGGTGCTAGCAAGCCCTGTTCCTACCTTTTGAAGGGCATCAAAGTATTTCTCGATGTAGAGTGCCACAAGCTTAGTTTCTGTTTCGTGTGTTACTTCGGCAGGCGAGATGCTGTAGCGTTTGAATTTCAAGACGTTGATCACACGACGCAGTTCCTCTTCATTTTCCTTCAGCCGCACACTATTAATCCGACTCGCCTCAAGGTGATAAACCACCTACAAATGTGGTCGAAGTCTCGTCCAATAGCCTTGTCCATTGAGTTAGATCACCACCTTCAAGACTGATATATGGTAGAAGATCTTCGAAGCATGACGGCTTGTCACCAAACTTTTCGTAATATTCCCCGAGAAGGGAACCCAACCTCGTCAGATCTGATAACTCAATGAGAAGCATAGAACAAACTAGAAATCTCATAAACAAACCGTCAGTAACACCATGTGCTCGAGAACGTTTCTCAAGCTCTAGCTGTGCAAGAAGACCAGAACGATCCTTGGAGCCATCTTTCTCTGCAATCTTCATAAAGATTTCCCGGGTTTCTGCAATGTCCTTTCGAACCTTCTCTGAAGCATCTTCTGAAGGTTCATTTGTCAAACCCCAAAAGGCAGCGTCTGATATTGATAGAAATTCTAGCCAGTTACGGTCACTTGAAAACCATACATGATCAGTAAAGCAGTGCCAGATAATCTCAGGCCACAAACCCTTTCTCCAGAACAAGCTTTTTCGCTGATTCCCCTTCCTCTTTTACTAGGCCCTTCCGCTTCCACACCTCTCTACGTAACTCGGAACAAGACAAACTTGTTGCGCAAATGTTCTTTCCTATAGGGCTGTCAAGGAGTTTGTGCGCATCATCAAAGAGTTCCAGTTTGATTAGGACTGAGAGATGAAGGTGAAAACGTTCGATACTTATATAAGAAGGTGTTGGAGAAGAAACTATGAGACGATGCGCCAATTTATAGAGAATTTCGCTCATTTGAGCCGGTGTCCCACACTCTTCGGCCTGTAAACGCCAGTGCGTACCCCGCATTGATATTGGCAAAGGAAACATACCTGAAGCACAGTACACATAACCGTCCAATAGAGGTATCGGTCATCTTGAAATGACTTGTTCATACGAGTACCAATCTGGAGTATTGATTGCATCAAGATACACGAGGATGAAGTTAGTAGAGGGGGGCATACGAGCTGTGCAGACTTCCACTGGAATGCCCGAACGTTGGCAAAGAAGGTTTGGACAGCAAGCTCTTCATTATGAGGCTGTTGCTTATAAGCTTCTTCGTACATCTTGACCATGTCCTTGTCTAAATGTTCATAGGTTTCCAAGTCGACTAACAGAAAATGATTAGTACGTACGTCTTCCCAAGCCACGAAGGACATGCATCATGGCAGTGAGGATGGCATCGTTGGTAGGTTTTGCCTCCAGGACTTCGTCACAGAGAACGAGAGATTCTTCTACTTTTTGTGATCGCACAAGTGCAAGTGCTTTGAGTGCCTGAGAAATTCTAGGTGAATGACGGGCCACTTTTGAGTCACAGTGGGACAGGAGCAAAATGCACCTTGATTAGCTCATTTTGAGGATACTTTTTGAGTAATTTGTTGCAGGAAACGAGAGCAGACTTGTTGGAACCGGTGTCGAGAGCATCTGTAGTAAAATTTTTAGGTTTGGGCAAGTCGGGACAATAAGGGGACCGACCATAAATAGGGCGAATCTGACGTTCCAGAGCAACAGCAGACATGGTTTAGTACGGATTGAAGGAGAAAAAGTGGTTGAGTGAGGAAGATGACGGATCAGAGGATACGGCAGTTTAAATAATAATATTCTGATCACTCTGACATTCATCACCCATTCTTTACCATGTCTCCCTCACCTCTTCTCCACAGGTAGGTGCCGCAATTCTGTTTCTTACAAGATTTTGACCGTCTGTCAGATACATTGACCCTCTGCTCAGTATCTTTACCGGTGTTCTGGCATATTACCTCCACGAGACTCACCCGCGCACGGCACTTCCTCCTGACCAACGATTGATAGAGCTTATACGGTGGAAACGAGAAAAGACACAACGCCTGCATCAAGAGCAGTTGCGTGCCCTCGATACCACAGACCGGACCTAACTTAGAATCTAATGTGTGTACACAGTTGATTGCATCAGGCAACTGTCGCATTCACACTCCAAAAGGTTGCTTCAACATATCCCGCACAAGGCTCATGATTCCATGGAATACATCTCTCTCATTCTCCCTCAGTTCTTCTCCTACGTCTTGCTTTTTGAGGGCCAACCCAACAACAACTCCCTTCCTTCCTGACCCCATGGCAGTTTCCGGCTCAGATATCCACACCAAGGTTGCGATCTGGGTGACGTACAGAGAATGAAGTGTCTGCAGATGCTCTGACGGGGCGCTTCCAAGTAAATTCATGAGTTGGATCGCAGGCGACGGAGGTGGAAGCTGTTGAGAATCCGATGGAGGTGGTGGAAGGACGGTTGTTGGGGCTATGGATGCCTGTGTCTTTTGTGAGATTCGTCAGCACCACCTCTGGTGTACAGAAAAATGGAAAGTACCAGATGGCCGACTTTTCCCAGCTGAGTGACAAGGACGAGCGTCCGATCGCTGAATCGCTGGATTATGACATCTGTACCGATGCCACTGACTACTAGGTGTTGATGTTGTATCATTCTGAGCTACAAGAGATATGAAATAATTTTCTCAATGTAAGAGACTCAGGTCCACGTGATCCAAGCAGCCAAGTGTAAGTAAGTGTAATTTCTGTCCGTCATGAAACCTGCAGTCAATGGTGCATCGCCATCCAAAGGAAAGGCGAAAGAATCAACACACTGGCATTCAGAATGGTGGGACTTTTATCCTCTCATGGAACGTCCGTACAGGTAAGCCGGCGTGTCTATGACTATCCCAGTGTTGTCTAAATTTCTGGAGACCATTACAGTGGTCCCAGTCCTCAGTCATCTTTTCGGCTCATCCATCTGAACCATTTGTGATTGCGCGGCACTTTTCCTCCTCCAAACAGTTCACTATTCCCTCCCCTAAACCTGTGGCTTCAAACCAAACATTGTACCAGCCTCCTACTGTAATATCCATAGCGCCTGCAGATGATTGGCTCTTTGCATACTTTCCGAAATATAATGGCGAAGGAACAGGATGCTTGTGGAAGCGGGGCCTTCAGATAGACAATTGGACCGTCCAGGAGTGGTGGCCGTTTCCTCCTCGAACAGCTCCTGTAACCACGGAGTGGTTAGGTGCTCCTCGGGAGGTGAGCCGTGCACATATTCCTCCGCTATAATATCTTTTAACCAAATGATAGTGGACCATAGATGGTGCTGGTAAACCAACTCGTCTTCCTCCGAAGGGTTTCATTCTCCCAACCCCAACCCCCACCTTGCTTCTGGTCACTCAAGATTACCGTATTCACGTCTGCTATTATCAATACTACGTACAAAATATTCAGATACTGACATGCCCACTTGGTGTAAACATCATGTTCCGGCATAACCAACCGCCATCGGAAGATGATCCACCCGGCCTGGTCAGGTCTTGTCTAGACGCCACGATTGGTATCAGCTACAACGGTTCGCGAATGCACCAACAATATGAACAACGAACTGATTAAATTTTTGCAGCTGATTACCCTTTTTTTGTGGCTGCTCGTGTACGTCAGTCTACTGTATCACAGGCGACACACAATACGCCCTTCGACACAATGGACCTTACCGTTTCTGTCGATCCCAAAAAAGAAGAATGGGACTCAAGGAATGATGACTGTATAATAGAAATAACTCAAGTCTACCTGCGCCCAGACATTTCTTCGATGAGTGAATTCTTTACTATCATTTATCTTATACTCTGGAAATGACCTCTTGTTCAAAGTGATCTTTGTGCAGCCTCTCACTCCGATACCAATACCAGACGCTAGCTTGGTAAAAATTGATTTCCTGAGTTGTCCCATAATAGGCGACAAGGGAAAATTATACCTAATTTTCAGCTATCTAGATTTCGAAGGATGTTCGTGATTTTTGGTTTTGACTCCTTTCACAACTTGTTGACAGTGAACATTATAGATGCGACTACGCCTAAATCTCAGCTTACCATCTACTCCATGAGCCACAGATCTTCAGCTAATGGTAAAAATACATTTGTGAGCTAGCGGTACCTCGGTGACCGAGACAGACATTGATCTACTACGCTCAGGCATATCAGCTCGAAGCCACGCGATCTTTTCCGTCCAACGTTGTGGCCTATATTGTCTCATGTCCTCCACATCTTAAAGAAAATGTTTTACCTGTGGTAATGCTCGACACTTCTGGGCAATGGAGTAGTGTAGCATGGCAGAAACGGAAGAAGATTACAGCAGGGAAGCTTCAGATGCTCAATTTGTAATACTTTCCCTTTCCCACAACATCCTCTTGATTAAGTCTGCTTTTGACAGACCAGATCTCAAGGATAAAGAGGGCTGGGCGCCATCTGTCATACATGTACCTCTGAGTAACGCTGAAAAAAATTGTAAGCCTTCGATTCATCAACACATTCCTGAAATTTTTACACTGCACAGTACCTCTGCATGGAATTCCTTCGCCGAATGGTATTCTGTTTTATACAACCTCCCTCTCTTCACTGCAACCCATAACAGGAATTCAATTTTTTCCCTTGCGCCAAAGTCAGACTGGTGAGTTCTGATATACGTCCTTGGCAATCTCAAAAATTCAAAGCCCTCTATCAATCGAGGCTCGTCGTTTATTTATCCACTCGTACTATGTCTTTTGGGCCGAAAGAGTCCCTCAGATATATGCCACTGTTTGTCTATGTCATCAATATCATTGGATGAGGTCGTATCAACTTTGAGTGGTACAATGATCACCCTGGACACTCATAATAATGGTTTGAAGCATGGCATGACCTTGGATATATTGGGTGTTGCTATAGAAACCTATCGGTGAGGATTTTGTTACCCTTCAGAATGTTGGTGCGCGGGTTAAGGCATTTGTGGCCAGGAAACGTGCAGAATGGACCAAGGACCCTCAGCTGAAAGAGCTACTAACAGCTAAATGGCGCACAGCACACGATCTATGTTCAGTTGTTGCCTGCAATATGGTTTTCAACAACTGTGCAGAAAGAGACTCATACGACTTGGGTCGGTGAAGCTGTGCTCTTATTTTGAGTATATGTACTGACATAATGAATATTAGACGCTGTATGGCAGTTGACAGGACTAACGAACTGGATAGTCACCCTACTTGAAAATGTCATGAAAGAGTGCCTCCTATTTTGTGACGTTCCGGATCATATTGAGACAGTCCAAGAATCTCAGGATGAACTTTTCGGCCCGGCTACAGGTAAGCTGACCATGTCCTTTGGTTATGAAGCATTCCAATCCGCATTCTAGAAGAAGCCTGGGAAATCCCTCCAGCTTTACTCCACCTTGCGCATCCCTTTTCTCTGCAAAACTTGATAAATGCTTTGAAACATGTCAGGAGATATTATCAGTTCCTCAAAACGTCATCTGCCAAGATAGAGAAATCGCAGATCGCGAAAGACGTGTTGATTGATATGATCGAATGCTCAGGACTGGATTTAGAGCAACTTGAAATTGTTTTGGATTCCAGCGTCCAAAGTGTGGAAGCCTTGCAGCGTACGTACTGGCATATCTCATTCTTCTCTGAAAATCAATAGATATCGATTCAAACAGAAGGAGACTGCCATACTGCCCTGGCATCCTGTCAACCAACTCCAGCACTTTACTCTTACCTCTCTACTATCGTCAAACAGATCGCTGAAACGCCAGGCATAGTACACAAGGCAACATTATTCATCAAATCGGAGGACCTCATAGGGACAGGAGTAAATCTCAGCATTCAGGGCGTTCTTGAGAAACATCAATCTCAGTGCGAAGATACCGTAACAAAAGGCATCGTATTGTCGAGTGATCCTTACCTGACTTGTTCAAGGTGTGGTGGATCGTCCAATGTGTTGCTTGATTTGCAGTCCTCGGGGTTCCTGTCTGAAAGATGGAGGGTCTGGGAAAAGACGTGGACATTGAGATGCATCTGTGGCGGGTTGTGGACCAGCAGAGGTGAAGATGGATTGTGATTGTATTTGTTTCGAACACAAAATAACTGAGGATTATGAGTTCTCACTGTGATGATGAACTGTGTGGATAGCTCTTCTGACAAATATTCATGTGAATATTGACCTTATCATTGTCAGGTGTGGTTCTCACAGGTACAAATGTTCAAGCAGTCACTCCATCTGAACATGTATAATACTATTTTTCCACTACTATCAACTTTGTCCAGTGTGAATTTTCGAGTAATACACTATATATTAGAACTAGGGCCTACCAAGGGTAGGATATACCTTCAGGGTATTGGAAAGGGTAGGGGTAAGGGTGGCTAAAACCTTGACTCTACTCTTTAATATATCCCTAGAGGTATTAGTAAAGGTAGGGGTAGGAAAGAGGTAAGGGTAGTCTACCCTTGATCTGAGCCAAAGGTGGGAGCAAAGGTAGTTACGAACCAACCCTCGGTAGGACCCTAGAAAACAGAATTAATTGATCATGGTAACTATTTTATTCACCGGTGCAATCACCGCCAACTGCCGGGATCCTATCACTCGGCATTACTTCGGTGCTCTGAAAGCTACATTCAACTTCGACACCCGCCCACAAGATTCTGCGACTGAAAGTGATGCCCAAGTTTTCTTTTCCTCTGTCTGGGCTGTTCGGAGTCCTCAAGCCATCTGGGCCAACAAGCATGTCTGTTTTGAGGGATGTGAAGAAGCTCGTCGCGAAATCTTCTTTGTTTGTCGAGCCAGATAAACTTGTGAAGCAGGATCACTCAAAAAAACACTCCAAGAAACGGAGTAGATTCGATCCTGTGAAGATAGGACAAGGCGGGACACTGGATCCCCTCGCAGACGGTGTACTTGGTGTGTTTACGCTCGAACATGCGAATTTTCAATCGGAAACTAACCCATTGAATCGTAGTCATCGGCGTAGGAAAAGGAACCAAACATTTGAACCAATTCTTAGGCTGTACTAAAGTCTCCGACCTTCAGCTTTGGCAATATTCTGTACTCACAGACGAACGCAGGAATATCATGTGACTTGCCTACTTGGATGCGAAACGGATACATATGACAGCGAAGGGAAATGTGTGCGTCTTGCTCCATGGCATCATGTCACAAGGGAGCAAGTTGAGTTTGCATTATCCAAGTTCACTGGTGAGATTTTGCAGACCCCGCCAATGTGAGAGATAAATTCATGCTTTGTGTAAACTGAAACCGACTGATATATTGTTCGACAGTTTCTCAGCGCTGAAAATGGATGGAAAGCCTCTACACGAATATGCGCGGAAAGGTATATCGCTTCCACGTCCGATCGAGAAACGGCAAGTAACTGTACATGCCCTGGAACTTGTTGAATGGAAGGGACAAAACCATGATTTCAGTTGGCCCAAAGAATCGCTAAGTCATGATGAGAAGAAAGCCATGGAAAATGCTTTGAAGAGTGTTGAGGAAATATCTCTCCAGGATAATGCGGAAGTGCCTAATGCGAAGGAGAATCCCACGGCATTTGTTCTCAAGATGACGGTTTCCGGTGGCACGTATGTCCGCTGCATCGTCCACGACCTAGCCCATCATTTGAATTCAGCGGGACACGTTGTAACGTTAACTCGGTCGCGACAGGGCAAATTTGTCATGGGTGAGCCATCTGAAGAAGGAGACATCTCATGTTTGCCTTGGGATGTCTTGCGCAAAGCACTGGACACCTCAGAAGAACCGGATGAAGAAGGACGGACCGAGTGGGAAAGGAATGTTCTAGATAGATTGGAGGTCATTAGTAAATGATCCCATTTTTCAGTGAGCTTGCTATCTTATTTCAGGAGAATCCTCGGGATCGTAATCCCTCGCGTTCGTGCAGATTGTTAAATTCCCGTGGCACGCACTAGTAGCTTGCTGTATAGATGCGTTCATTAGGAGCATATTTCATCCAGTTTGACATTTCGTCACTTACCTACAACCCGTTGAATCAGGACGTGATTACGAAGGGAGCCAGTTCTAGGGGAGTCCTTAGCGCCGTGCATGCGGTCATGATACCTCCAATGGTCTAAGGGTCAGCTTCAGGTGGCAATTAGATGAATGGTGTAAATATAACTTAGGTTGGCATCTCTCTGTGCCCTTTCAAGCTCTAGTATTTTGAGCTTGTATATTGATTGATCATTGTCATATCCTGAATGTCGTGGGTTTGGTTGTTGGTTGCGAGTAGCCATTATTTAGATTACTGTTTAGTTCTCTATATTGGACCTCTCCTCCCTTAATAGATACACCAATGAAGGGGATCTTAGGTTCCCTGAGGCACCACGTAAAATACTTCACCGCGGGCTGCGATTGAGCGTTGCATTACAAATTTTTGAACCAAAAAATAGCTTCGAGGTTTTCACTACCACCGGCCTGCATGTGACATGTGGATTAGATCCCATGTCTGCCTCCGTGTCTTCCGGAGAAACGGTCCGAGCATCGTCATCCGGTCCGCCTCTCCCGGACCGTGCTATTGCCAACCATTTATCAATATATGTATATATATAGGCTCATCTCGCAACCTCCCCACTCCTCAGCTCGTCATCCTTTCGTTGACTCCAAAGCATGGCTATAAACGGCGTGAATGGTCATCTACCTGTGTCTAGGCCTCTGAAGGCAGGCATATTCGCTCCTATTCCAACTTTTTTCTTACCAGATACTGAGGACTTAGGTGGGCATGATCCAATGCATTAGTATTGAATATCTACGATTAAATATCTGTCATTTCAGATTTAAAAACTTTTGAAGCACATGTATCTCGGCTTGGCTCGTCCGGTGTAGCTCCTGTCATTGCTGGATCTATGGGAGAAGCTTCCCATCTCACACGTGCTGAGAGAATCACACTCATTCAGTCGGCTAGGAGAGCTTTGAATGATGTGGGCCTGGTGCAAACCCCAATTATTGCGGGAACAGGAGCAGGTAGCACAAGGGAAACCATTGAGTTGACCAAGGATGCCGCGGCGGCAGGTGCGGATTATGTTCTAGTTATTGCAAGCGGCTATTTTGCCGGTGTCTTGGCAACGCATCGGGAGGCCCTGAAATCCTACTGGAGTGAGATTTCCCAGAAGAGCCCTGTCCCTGTCATGATATACAATTGTGAGTCGATGAACTTGGGCTTCAAATGAAAACGAATTACTAAATCACTTCAGACCCCGGAGCAAGTGGGGGTATTGATCTCGACTCGGACTTGATTATTGATTTGGCTAAAGAATGTCCGAATATCTGCGGTGTCAAGCTGACGTATGTCTGTTCCTCTGCTCATAGCTTCAGTTCATGAAACATCATCCATAGGTGTGGAAACGTTGGCAAACTGACGCGTATTGCCGATGAAATTTCCCGTCCCTCTTTTTCTATCAATTATCCTCGTCGGAATACCGAGGCTCCCTTCCTCGTTCTGGGGGGATTCGCTGACTTCCTGACGACTTCCACTTTTGCGAATGCACATGGTGCCATCACCGGACTCGGTAATCTTGCGCCTGTGAGTCCTGTCTTATACTGGGATATTCGTCTTCACCTACTTTGGTACTCAAGTGCTCAATCGTGAAACTCCACCATTTATCTGAAGCTTCCAGAAAGGATCCATCCGTACTTCCGGAAGCTCAGAGAGTACAAGGAATAGTAGCGCGGGCTGATTATACCATTGCAAAAGCCTCGATTGCGGGGACGAAGAATCTTCTTGAACGCCTCCATGGATATGGTGGAGTTCCACGCAAACCCTTGCCAGCTATGGATTGCACTGCTGCCCAAAACCTCTGGGAGCATCCACACACACGCGACTTGATTCAACTTGAACGAGAACTCAGCGACAAACTTGTGGACTGAGAAGTGATATCAGTTGTTACCACATCCGCACGTCTAACACACCTATGTATTTCTACATAATGCGTACTTTTCGTCAGCAGCATCTATTTGTCTCATTTTCCCGGCTATCACATCTTCTGGTCGAGTTCTCGATGGAAAATCGTCAGGCATGGATCATCGTGCAGGAGGCAATTAGTAACCTCCGGCAGTAGCTTCCATCAGTCAGAGTACTTCCAGAACGATGGATTACCACAAATTGACTACCTTCCAACTGCTTTCCAAGTCCTAACGTGTTTACCTGTCAAGGTTTCGACTGAGTATTTAACCATCCTCCAGATCAACTAATCAGCTTGCCCTTTCACCATTGGTCTCTTTCGATAATAAGAGTCGCCCTGCAAAAGATCTGCAATTCGTTTTTGTAAGGATTCACCGGCCTCAGAATTTGATGTCCTAGAATTCAGCATGGTTGCACTGCCCCGATTATCCTCATCGTGTAGAATGAAATAGCCTTCTTTTTTGCCGTTAAGATGGCTAGCGGAGATTGATCGATAGCTTTGGGTCTCAAACGCCGAGATGGCGGCCATGAGGTGCCGTTGATCAGTGATAGGCACTTGAAGGGAAGAGTCACTAGATCAAGCTGTAGTCAGTCGGTCCGACTGCGTTCTTTGTAGTTCCAGGAACATCTGTAGCATGACATGATTTATTCACAGTTCACCTGAAGGACCATAGACCTCTGCCTAGTTACGGTGAGTGTACTCGACGGTTTAGAACCCTGTCTCTCCCTCGCACGTGAGTAGCACAATTTCTCACACCACTACACTCATGCTTCCATCATTGTCGAACGGCTCGATACAGCCGGTCTACAGCCGAAGTATCCCATCAGAGGACATACGCCTAGCAAGTGTTTGCTTGCCAGGTCACCACTTGTTGTAAACTGTGGTTTTTGCGGAATCGCGGGATGGCTCGAGGGCCATATCATGTATTCCAAATATCTGCCCGAGTGTCACATTTCGATATATCGACCAATTTCCCAAGATTGCCTAAACTGGGTCGGTGGCTTCCCTTGACCCACCACACGAACGCCTAATTTCCTTCCAGGTCACCGATGCTTTCAGACGACTGTCAAACACATACCTGGGTCTGGGCCTCAGGGAACTCCTTATACATCCTTGATTGTTGGTGTTCCTCGCGAGATCTTCCCGAATGAACGACGGGTGTCTATTACTCCTCAAAATGCTGCCCTGTTGCGCAAGAAAGGCTTTTCAAAGGTCCTCGTCGAGCACAATGCTGGTCTTGGCGCTCAATTCCTAGATGAACATTATGCTGCGGCTGGTGCCACCCTCGTGGCCAGGGACGAGTTATTCAAGCAATCAGACATCTTGTTGAAGGTACGACCTCCGCTGACAGGCCAGGAGATGGAAAGTATTAGGGAGGGCAGTTCTGTAATATCGTTCCTTTATCCGGCACAAAATAAGGCAATTGTGGATGCTCTTGCACAACGCAATGCCAACGTCTTCGCGGTATGCTACAGCTACCACTGCATGATTAGCTCTTCATATAGATTGATTTATCTAGATGGATATGATACCCCGCATCTCACGTGCACAAGTTTTCGATGCTTTGAGGCAGGTATCCAGGCCTTTCTGGATGGCAAGTAATCAACTTAGTTATCATGCAGTTCCATGGCCAACATCGCAGGATATAAAGCTATCCTGGAAGCTTCCAATCATTTTGGTAGATTCTTGACCGGTCAAGTCACTGCTGCTGGGTGAGCTTAAAAACTTATACATTTCTCCACCCTAATACTCTCTTCAGCAAGGTACACATTTCCCAGATGATATCTTGCTATTTTCATCTCGATAAAACTTAGATTCCTCCTGGAAAAGTTTTGGTTATCGGTGCAGGTGTTGCTGGTTTGAGTGCAATAGCCACTGTGTGTCGCTTTCTATCTCTCTTGGAGTTCTTGTGTCGATCAGGATATAGGCAAAACGTCTTGGTGCCATCGTCCGAGGCTTTGATACACGTCCAGCTGCTCGCGAGCAAGTTCAATCTCTCGGTGCTGAATTCCTAGAAGTCAATATCAAGGAAGATGGTAGCGGTGTAGGTGGATATGCGAAGGTCATGTCTAAGGAATTCATCGCTGCAGAAATGGCCTTGTTCGAAGAACAGTGCCGGGAGGTTGACATCGTAATCACCACTGTTCGTCTGATCACCTTCATCACCACCTTCTGCTCTTATTTCACCACAGGCTCTCATCCCTGGAAAGCCAGCTCCAAAGTTAATTACTAATGATATGCTTGCCGTAATGAAACAAGGGTCCGTTGTTGTGGATTTGGCAGCTGAAGCAGGCGGTAATTGCGAAGCCACTGTTCCCGGTGACATTACAGTACATAATGGGGTTACAATCATCGGTAGGAGCATTTCGGAGCATCTGTTGTGTATAGTTCTCAACCGTCTTTTGCAGGCTATACAGACTTGCCTTCCAGACTACCAACACAATCTTCATCACTGTATTCTAATAATATCACCAAATTTTTGCTGTCGATGGGAGGTGATGGTCGGTACTTTATCGACCTTGAAGATGAGGTTGTTCGCGGCGCCATCGTGGTGCATCAAGGTCAAGTATTACCTCCTGCGCCTCGTCCACTTCCCCCACCAGTCACATCTCCACCACCGACTGCGGCAACCGAAAAGGTTTCTGTAGCTATCACTCCCTGGCAAAAGGCAACACGAGAAGTTGCTGTTGCCACAGGTGGAATGGGTACTGCTGTCGCTTTGGGGAAGGCCACTGGGACTGCATTTATGGATAGCTTCTTTACTTTTGGTCTCGCAGGCCTAGTTGGTTACAGGTAGGCAAACCTCTGATCCAGTATCTTTCTACTTTCTCAGACTTTTGGCAGGGTAATCTGGGGCGTTACTCCTGCTCTGCACTCTCCTCTCATGTCCGTTACCAATGCAATTTCTGGGCTGGTGAGATTTACATCCCTCTCTAAACAAGAAAGACTTACAGGTCTTTAGGTTGGTGTTGCTGGTATGTTTGTTATGGGTGGTGGTTATTTCCCTGGCACCGTGCCCCAAAGTCTTGGTGCTCTAGCTGTTTTACTTGCCACAATCAATGTTTCAGGTGGTTTCATCATCACTAAGCGTATGCTCGACATGTTTAAACGTAAGCTTTGTGGTTATGTCTCTTTCATTTTTCTTATTCGTTCATAGGTCCATCTGACCCTCCGGAGTATCCTTGGCTTTACTCTGTCCCTGCAGTTATCTTCACGGGTGGTTTCCTTACTGCGGCGAGTACTGGGATGGCAGGGCTTGTGCAGGCAGGTTACCTCACGAGTAGCATCCTTTGCATCGGTATGAATACTATAGCACAGCATTCGAACATCATGTTGATGATCGTTCAGGTTCTTTATCTGGCCTCGCTTCTCAGGTCACTGCTAGGCAAGGGAATATTCTCGGTATCCTCGGTGTCGGATCTGGTGTCCTCGCCTCCTTGTCTGCCGTCGGTTTTCCCATAGAAGTCATCGGACAGTTTGCAGGTGTTGCTGCCATCGGAAGTCTTCTAGGTGCTCTCATTGGTCGCCGTGTGACTGCTACGGAATTGCCACAGACCGTCGCAATGCTGCACTCCATTGTCGGCTTGTCAGCTGTTCTGACCAGCATCGCTAGTGTTCTACAGGATGTCTCCCATCTTTCTACCTTGCATATGGTCACTGCTTATCTAGGTGTTGTCATTGGTGAGTGTGAAAGTTGAGCTAATTGTTCGCATGTGCGATTAATGTCATTGCGACTAGGTGGTATCACTTTCACGGGTTCGATCGTGGCATATCTTAAGCTGGCCGCCAAGATGGCGAGCAGGCCTTTGGCACTTCCTGGCAAACACCTTGTGAACTCAACTCTTTTGGGTGCAAATGTTGCCACAATGGCTGGTTTCATCTCAACGGTTCCTTCAACACCAATGGTGGCTGCTTCTTTCTTGGGAGCGAGTACGGTTCTTAGTTTCATCAAAGGCTTCACAACCACTGCAGCAATTGGGGGTGCTGATATGCGTATGTGTAATACCTTCGCAATGAATTTTCACAAGACATGACACCTATTTACCAGCTGTTGTGATTACCGTTCTGAATGCCTATTCGTGAGTAGAGGATCTGCAAGTAGAACTTACTAGTGATTATCGAAACACACTTACAGCGGATTCGCGCTTGTGGCTGAAGGTTTTATGTTAGATAACCCGCTTCTGGTGACTATTGGATCCCTCATTGGCGTCAGCGGTTCAATTCTATCATACATCATGGTCAGGAAGCATTCAACTTCTTCTTTTCCGGTGCCTAATTTATGTGGTGTAGTGCGTTGCAATGAATCGTTCTCTCACGAACGTGCTTTTTGGAGGAATCAGCGCACCAGTGGGCACTACCGAAACCAAGATTGAAGGTTCGATCACCAAAACCACTGTTGATGACACTGTCGAGGCATTGGCTAACGCTGATAGCGTTATCTTGGTAATTATGCTCATCCCACATTGATCTCTCATACTCGAAGCCTCATGCTTGATATGCAGGTAGTTGGGTATGGGATGGCTGTGGCGAAGGCACAGTATGCGATCTCTGAGATTACTGCTTTGCTTAGGGCCAAAGGAGTTAATGTTCGGGTAAGCCTTGATACTTCCCAGAAATATTTCTTCAAATATTAATCACGGACATACCAACCTTAGTTTGCTATTCACCCAGTGGCAGGGCGTATGCCGGGGCAGTGTAATGTACTTCTCGCTGAGGCATCTGTTCCCTATGACAGTGAGTTCTCCTCCGTTGTTCTTTGCTTGACTGAATATTGTACCAAGTTGTGCTCGAGATGGATGAGATCAACGACGATTTCAAAGACACTGACGTAACATTAGTTATTGGTGCTAACGATACAGTCAACCCCATTGCCCTAGAGCCTGGGTCTGCTATTGCCGTAAGTAGCTGTTACATGAATACTTTACTATCACATTGGCTGACATGGCATAGGGTATGCCTGTGCTTCACGCATGGAAGAGCAAGCAGGTGATCGTGATGAAGCGTGGATTGGCCAGTGGTTACGGTAAGAGATTACTTATCGCTGGTGACACTAAAACTCATGACTTTTAATGTCAGCTGATGTACCAAATCCTATGTTCTATATGCCTGGCACCAAGATGCTCTTTGGAGATGCGAAAGATACATGTGAAAGTACGTTGTATGGCGTCTTTATCACAATGAAATTTAACCTATCTTTTCGGTGTCTAGCTATCAAACGCGGTTTAGAAGCACGCGGCTGACCACAAAACCAGATGTGTCATGTGTTCAAAGACCAGTCCAGCAGCATGGCTTCTTCCTTATATATATATCCGTTGGTAGCATATATGTATTCGAGTTGTACTGTCGTTTAGTCGATGCAATTTGTTCTTACTTCATTACTTTCACTATTGTGTTACTACAAGCCTCTCCTTTTCTTGCCCATGTGAAATGACTAGAAATTATTATTGCTGTTGAGTAGCCAAAAGTCCCTTTTGTAAACGTCTCATGCCAAGAAAAGAAGAAAAAGTTCGGATAAAATCGAAAAGTCGACGAATCTGGACAATCACGGAAAAAGCTGCGTCACAATCTAGAAGAAAGTCTGGAGATGACCAATGACGGCGATGACAACTGTTGGTAAACGTGAAGTTTTGCGTTCACAGCCCTGAACAAGAAAAGGCAGTATTCGTCTCTAGAAATAAAAAGAATAAAAAATATAGACGTTCAATGGTTCATAATAAGAGCAGGTATAAGGGAAATTATGTATTATACGTGAAGTTTGGAAGGTTCATCTCAGAAAGGCCTCCAACAGACATCCGCTTTTTGATGATGTATCACCGTGTATAGGCAACCCTTGCCTTCTCTGAGTCTGGGAAAGGAAGGCACGCGAGTGAGGAGGATACCGATGACAAAGACTTTGTTGACGAAACTGCGGTAACGCCGCCAAGTGTACGTATAGGATAAGCTTCGGGGGTGGGTGACCGCATCGACTCCATATACCGCTTTTCGTTCCTTCCAACCCATGTCAACGCCAAGGGAAGAGGTTCTTTTGGTAAAGAAATGGGGAAGAAAGCTGTTAGTCGTTTAGGTTGAGAATTGTACAACCATGTTGCGACCAGGACGACAACAGATCCCAGAAGGAACGTGGACGTCATCTGGAAATTGAATAGAGCAACAGACGTCAGGAACGAAATGACTATACTCAAGCTCGTCGCGAAGCCCTTCAGAATATTGTCGGAGTATTTGATAACCATTGCTGTAAGCAGTCCACCAAGAACTTGGACGGCTACGGTTGCCCATGCCCAGGGCCCAAAATTTTGGAACAGTAGTGGAAGGAAGCTTCCAATTCCATCCGCCATCTGTGAACCATATGTGACAATGATGGGAGCCAATGCAGGCAAGAGGGAGAAAAGGGACAGCTGAACATTTCGCACCCAGAGATCAGCCTGGGAGTTTTTCAAAACCATTTCAAAATAGACCCCGGCTAGGCCTGAGGTGAAACAGGCTGCTGCAACAGCCACAAAGCCCTTCAACACGTTCATGGATGGGGTATGAGAACTTCCTGCTGCGCCGTTATGGACACCAGCTTGGATTTGCACGATGCCCACACCAAGGGCCAAAAATAGCAACGATATCCATTGCACAGTCGAAAGCTTCTTGCGGAGGAGTATGACCGAGAATGCGGCCGTGGTGAGGATTTTCATCTGGTAGGTAACCTGAAACGTCGCGGCCTCCAGGTTGGTCGCAGCGATGTACTGCAAATTATTTTGGATTACTAGAGGCTCAAATATGAGCTTATGCTAGAGCAGCAGCAGATAAGAACGCACCATAGAGTATAGCCGGTATCGAGAGCTTCCAGCAATCTGGACTGAAGATTTCCCTCCATAATTTTCGTAGTCGAACCACTACCCCTCTGTCACCAGCAGAAAACGACGCCTGCGTCAGGTCGTACATCGAACCGACGTCCATCCGTATGAATGCAATTACAAGCGAGATAAGTCCCTTGAAGAGTTCGTTCATGAGGACAGCAGTCGCTGCTGAGTATATTCGCGACGAAGAAGCCGAAACGCGAGAGTAATGCATTATGAGCGTCAATGCTGAGTTCTGAACGGCCAGCGTCACCAATCTGCGTGTGCTTGTGAGTTAATCAAACACAGACTGTCAGAAAGAAACATACGAAATGTATTTCAGTGGAATCCCCCATAACGAAGGAACGGACTGGATGATAGGGGGGTTGTTCGCAAGACCGAGGTCACTGTCACCATCGTCGCTGCGGTCATTGGAGAGCCTTCGGATAAAAGGGGTATGGAGAGGAGGAAGGGAGGAGGGATGGGCCATGGTAGGAGAGAGGATAGCGACGAACAATGATTTAACTGATTTAATAAATTCAAAGTAGCTGCACTCTTTACAGAATTGATCGGATTCTTCCTTTCTTGGATATCATGTTGCTGCGGCGGCCAATACTGCCATAGTCAACTGCTCCAACAACTCCAACAGATACTGACACACAGTTCGCTCCATGCGAACCCACCTTAGCACCCAGAACAACATCAAACGTTCTTATTATATGTCTTTTAGAATGTTACAGATAGTACCAAACCGCCCCTTCCCCACGCCGCTCTTCCCTTGGCTAGCGCTTACTTCCTGTATACACAGCACCTCTCTGATTGTCATCATATAGATTGTAGATGCTGTACGTCGGACTCCGATACTCGGCGTATGCAACTGGGTTGTGTTGTTCTAAAGCCATCTGTGCCAACGACGGTAATGGTGGAGGCGAGGGCACACGGGGAGGTTTATCACCAGCCCGACTCTCCATCTTTAATGGCGCTGGAGCATATTTCATTCCCATTGTCTTGTTGTTCACGAATCTCAGCCCGGTACCGGCAGTGTTATTGATGAATCTAGAGGACTGCGCCTTAATATCCTCAGCCGACATCAAGCTTCCCGATGCGACAGCGACCACGCTCCTTGCTGGCGTCGTAATATGATGCTGTCGGTGCCCGTCTACGTCTTGATGAGACCGGCTGTCGCCGCCAAAAACTGTTGATTCACGTTTGCTTCTTCGTTTCAACGAGCGTTTCAGCTCAACCACACTCAGAGAGTCGTCAGGCCCTAGTGTCGGTTGGGGTGATGGAATTGACTCTCGAACTGTAGGAGACGAAAGTCCGAGTGCGCGCGTGAGCGCTTGTGTTTCTTTCGCTCGTTGGGTTTCCGTTTTAAACTTGGAGGATGTAAAGTCTCTGATCGAGGTCCCGTCACCAAGTTTAACTCGAGTTGCAACCCCATAAGTCGCCGGCATGGCGGATGAGATGCGAGGATATGAACCAGGCGTGTAATACGGTGTTTGTATACGGGTTCGTCTTTCTGCATTGGCCATTCCATATCCAGTGTCCGAATTAGGTGA
>Ga0153947_1000218_pt1 | contig 27735 bp, 24 predicted proteins | sample TSNJ031MetaG_FD_104697 | JGI IMG/M metagenome (GOLD analysis project Ga0153947, IMG submission 104697) | Attine ant fungus gardens microbial communities from New Jersey, USA - TSNJ031 MetaG | ecosystem: Host-associated > Fungi > Mycelium > Unclassified | place: USA: New Jersey, Wharton State... | reverse complement strand
TTTTGGTCAATCTGGTTTCTGGTTTAGTTGCTTATTCTTTCCTGCCTAACAAGCCTTCTTTGCATATCGATCGTTCTTCTTCCATGCCCCTCGCTTTGGTTTGATTCCCTCGAACTCACGTTATAATACTATTCTCAAACAGAAGCGCCGCCGGTTTTAGCCGGCGGCGCTTCTGTTAAAATATCCTTCATTGCGCTTCCTTATGAGCTTCACCCTCGTCCGCCGCGCGGCCGATGTCCATGACCTGCATCCTAAGCTGAACCGTCGGGTTTGAGAGCTGGCCATAAAACGAGTGCCGGACAATGCGGTTTAGAATCTCATATCCATTCACACCATTTTTTATAGGCAGCAAAACCATAAATTGTGTGGGGCCGTAACGTGAAATCATATCGCCCTTTCTCAGGCTGGACTGGATAATAATAAGCAAATCCCTTGCGAGCTTATCCAGCTCCAAGTACTCTACGGGCATGCCTCCGGTATTGTTCATGGAAATAACCGCAAGAAGCATTGTCTGGCCGCTGCGCTTATGGTTTCGCACATGAAGCTGATAAATCTCCTTAAAGATCGAGTAGTCGCATACAAAAGCGCCGTCCGTGGGAGACACCGAATTAAGCTCCTGCCGTATTGCGTTAATATCCGTTTTGCTTGCCAGATTGTCCTTGATAAGCTCCTTATAAAAATTTACAAGAATTTTTGGAGGAGAAATCCCCAAGGACTGGTAGTGCAGATCCGTCAGATGCCGGTAGTGGATCAAAGCGGCATGCTTTTGATTGGTTTCCTTCAGCGCGCCCAAAAGCTTGAGGTTTATATTTTCGTCAAACTGGTCTACATTCAAGGCGGCCTGGCATATCTGAATAACAGCCCTGTATTCCTGGTTTTCTTCGAGATAGCTTAAAAAGGTTAAAATCGTCCGCAGATACAGGCTATGCAAGGAAATGCTTTTAGACATCAGCCATCCGTTGGTAACAGGCGGGCAGATATCCCCGGCGTAAATTTTTAAGATCTGCATATAAAGCTCCCGCGTTTCGGGGTCAAGGCGCCTGGCCTGGCCGACTTGCTCGCAAAGGCCTTCAAATTTGGACACGTCGATTTCACAGTCGGATACGCAGCGCCACATATACCCGCCGGCTTCGGACAAAAGGCAATCGGACAAAGCCGGCTCCACCTTGGCAAGGCTGGATCTGAGCCGGCTTATCATGGTTCTGAGAGCGTTTTCCGGATTGGCTATCTCATCTCCCTCCCAAAAAAGGTCGATAAGCTTGTGGCATGGTATCACACTCTCCCGGTTAAGTATAAGATACTGCAAAAGCGTTATTGCCTTGGACGAATTTCCGAGATATCCCAGAACTGACTGCCCGTCCACGCATAAATCAAAATGCCCCAGCATCTTTACATCTAATCTCTCCATCAACTCACCTCACCTCAACCAAAGCGTTGGGGGCACGTTCTGACTTATTAGTTAAATTATATGAAATTAGTATGCATAAGTCAAGACATTTGTTATTATATACTAATTTGGTTTATGAAAAAATAAGATTTTGTCTGTTTTTTAAGTATAAATTATTTGCCAAGGCTGCCAAAAAGCAAAAAAATGGCACCCATTCCTTCAAAAAATGACGCTGCGACCTTGCGAGAGGACAAAGTCATTTTGGATAAAACAAAAAATTCCCCGGATAGCCAAGGGAGGCCGTCCGGGGAGTTTTATATTTTATCCCTCCACGGGTTATCCGACACATAAAAGAATGAGCCGCCCCGGTCAAGGATAACGGCATCATTCAAACCCTATAGGGACACTCCGCGTGTGTTGCGGTAATATTCGGACTGCTATTTCACCCGGTGGGGATCTATGAGCTCGGGACGGAATACAACGCCGGTTCCCGTCGCGTCCGGTGGAATGGCAATTCCGTTTGTGACGACCATGGGTCTCGTGGTGTATTGATCCAGAGGATAGCTGTGGATTTCCAGGTAAGCCGGATTGGGCAGTCCCGACAGCACGCTGACATGGAGCTCGTGCATCCCGTGACTGGACACATTCAGCTGAAGGGCGGCTGCCATGGCGGCCACCTTCAAAAACGGGGTTATTCCACCAATATTGGAAACATCAGGCTGTGGAAAATCAATATGTCCATATGTGAACATGTGCTCGAACTCGTAAATATTGCGAAAGTTTTCACCTGTTGCAATAGCGGTGGAGCCCTGCTCCGCCAAAACGCGGTGTCCCCGGATATTGTCGGGGTCTACCGGTTCTTCCAGCCACAACAGGTTGAACTTGGCCAATGCATTGCTGGCGGCAACCGCTTCCGAGGTAGTCCACTTGTAATTGGCGTCAGCCATCAGGACAATGTCGGGCCCCAGATATTCACGCACAGCGGCTACCCGTTCCACGTCCTCCCACAGATTGTCCTTGCCAACCTTTATTTTAACCGCCTTGTGGCCGTTGTCCAGATAACCCTGCACGCTCTTGAGCAAATGCTCAACCGTAAAGTTGAGATCCACCCCGCCGGCGTACGCCTTGGTCTGCCCCGAGCCGCCGCCAATCATCTTCCACAGCGGCAGGCCCGCACGCAGGCACTTGAGATCCCACAGGGCCACATCCATACAGGCCAGCGCAAAGGCAATCAGCCCGCCCCGCCCTACATAGTGCAGCTTGATGTACATATCCCTCCAGATGGCCTCGATACAGTCGGCGTCCCGGCCCAGCAGGGCGGGCTTAAAATCGCTCTCCAGCATCTGCCAGATGGCCATACCGCCGGGGCCGCCGGTATAGGTGTAGCCCAGCCCTTTCTCCCCGCTTGCCACCGTAATCTCGGTGGTAACGAGAACAACATGGGTTTGTATGCCGTGCATGGAGTCTCCCAGGGGCTCTTTGAGCGGCAACAGGTAATATTTGTTTTCCACATTCGTAATTGTGCCGGCAGTTGCACTCATATAACATTCTCTCCTTCCAAAATGTCAATATAGCAGGTTGACAAAGAACACGGAAACCACGGGAATAAAGGTGAGCAGCAGCAGACAGATCACCAGAAGGATGTAAAAAGGAACCGCCTCTATGATAAAGTCCCTTATCTTGCATTTTGTCACGCCACAGGTGACAAACATCAGCGTTCCCATAGGCGGGGACAGCCCGCCGATGGACATGTTGAAGATGACAATCATGGCAAACTGGATTTCGTTTATCCCGTACGTGGCGGCAATGGGGGCCAGCAGGGGCACCAGCACAATCATGGCGGCATTGCCTTCAATAAACATACCTACAATGATTAAAAACAGGTTTACGATCATTAGAAATAAGTATTTATTGGAGATGGCCTGTACAATGGCCTCGGTCAGCATCTGGGGAATCCGCTCCTTGGTAAGAACCCATGCGAAGGAGGAAGCGGCGCCCACAATCAACATAATCGAGGAAGTGGTGACAACGGTTTCCTTTATGCCTTCCAAAAACTGCCGCCAAGTCATTTCCTTGTACACAAGCCCCAGGAACAGCGCATAGATAATGGCCACCGAACCGGCCTCCGTGGGGGTAAAGATGCCTAAACGGATGCCTCCAATGATAATAATGGGCAGGCACAGGGGCAGGGCCGCCTCCTTCAGAGAGTGGAGGAATACCCCCTTGGGAAGGGCTTCAGCGCGCCGCGGCATATAACCTCGCTTGCGGGAAATCAGGGATACCAGCAGCATCATGGCCAGGCAAAGAAGCAGGCCGGGGCCGATTCCCGCGATAAACAGCTTACCGATGGATACATTGGCAATGGAGCCGTACAAAATCATGGCGATGCCCGGTGGAATCAGTGGAGTAATCATGGCCGACGTAGCCGTGACTACGGAGGAAAACTCCTTGGAAATACCCTGACGCTCCATTTCAGGCACCAGCATTTTGGCTTCCATGGCGGCGTCGGCCAAAGAGGAGCCGCTCAGCCCCCCCATTAAGGTGGAGAGCAGCACGTTCACCTGGGCAAGGCCACCATACATTCGCCCGGTGAGTACGCCGCAAAAATCCATCACGCGCTTTGTGACCCCGGTGTAATTCATAAAGACACCGGCGGCGACAAAAAAGGGCACGGCCAATAGGGTAATGCTTTCGGTGCCGGAAGTAACGCGCTGAGCAAAGATCACCTGCGGAACCGAGCTGCCCGACATCAAAAAGTATGTCATGGTGCCGGCCAGGACAGAAACAAAAACGGGGGCTTTTAAAAACAGGCACGCCAGCAGTATAATGGCGGCGACAACAACCGGGTTCATTCCTGCTCATCCTCTCCATCCTTTTTGCCAAAGATATCCTTGAACACGGCCACCGAGTGATTCAAGATCATCAGTGCGCAGCAAATGGGAACGGCCGAATAGATAAACGGACTGGAAATCTTTAAGATGGATGTGCTTTTACCGGTTGTGATAAACTGGCTCATCAGTGCGCCGCTCTGGAGCATCAGATAGCCCAGAACCGCCACAACGATGCCATATACAAAAACCGCAAGCGCTCTTTGCACAACCGGTGGGAAAAGCTCCACCAGTATCTCGATTTCCACATGGTTTTTTGAACGGAATGCCGCGCTGCCGGCAAAGAACACAACCCATAAAAAGAGCCAGAGCTGCACCTCCTCCTGCCATATAAAGGGCGCGTTGAACACGTATCTCATCAACACACCGGCAAACGTAATTACAACCAGCGCGGCAAAGCAAATACCGGCAAGAATCAAATCAAGATTGATAATGAAAGCGGTGAGTTTCTTTTTAGACATCTGTTGTTCCTCCGATAATTAGAGTATTGGGAACGGATCAACCTTTGATGATGTCGTTTACGGTATTATACAGTCCATCGAACCAATCGGCGGTAATCTCCTCATAGTTATAAAATCCCATTGCCGCTTCGCGATACGCTGCTTTTTCATTTTCAGTGGGTTCATAAACCTCCACGCCTTCGGCAATAAACTTGTCGATAATGTCCCGCTCCGCTTCCTCCTGGAATCCATTGTTGAGGATGCCCGCTTCTTCTGCTGTGGAAAGAAGCACCTGCCGCTGCTCCGGCGTGAGCGAATCAAAGAAGCCCGTGCCCACCACCCAGGTGATGAAGTTCTTCACATGTCCGTCCAAAACGAGATATTTGGCAACCTCCTGGTATTTTCCATTGTACAACACCGGCAACGGGTTTTCCAGGCCGTCTATGGTGCCTTGCTGAAGCGCCGTATAAACGTCACCCAGTGCCATCGGGGTAGGGGTGGCGCCCAGCGCCTCGAACCCCTTGACGAAGACGGGGCTGTTGGGCACTCTGATCTTCATGCCCTTTAAATCGGCCGGGCTGTGAACCGGCTGCCGGGTGAGGGTATGCCTGTCGCCATACATCCAGTTGGAAGCCAGTATCTTGAGGCCGTTATCCTCAAGCTTGTCGCTTTGCTCGGCATACCAATCGCTTTCCGTCAGCTTCCAGCACTCTTCCCATGTGCTAAAGAGGTAAGGGGCAAACACGATACCGAAATCCGGGACGCCCCGCTCGGCGTAAAAAGCGCCGTCCGCGATTGTGCAGACATTGGCCCCGGCCAGCATCTGGTCAATAAGGTCGGTTTTGCTTCCCAGCTGGCTGGAGGGGAACAGCTCCACTTTAATTGTGCCTCCGCTTTGCTCCTCCAGCAGTTTTTTCCACTCATTACAGGCAATATCCAGCGGTTCGCCGGGATTGTTTTCGTAGCCGATTTGCAGCAGCACCGGTTCGCCGCCGCCCGCCTGCGCGCCGGATGTGTCAGACGGCGCGGAAGCGGAGTCCGCGCCGGAAGGGGAAGGAGCAGCGGATTGCCCCCCGGAACCGCCGCAGGCAGAAATCAATAACATGGTCAGAGCCAATGTAAGCAGCAGTATCTTTTTCATGATAACATCTCCTTTGCTCGACAATTACGGTTTACCTTTGAGTTAATTCATTATGGCTGAACATCATTCAATTAATTATATACTAGCATATGATATTTAAAAAATCAATGGAGGTATTATCTACAATTTTTAATTTTATATTGTTTATTATATCTATTTTAGATAATTTAATTTTGGTCTTGCATTTATTACAATAACACGCCGGTAAAATTATTGAGATTAACAGTAGACAAAACGCGAATTATTCGATATTATTAAAATAAATGAATGTCATTCATTATTACTGAACATAGTCCGCATGACTTTTATTCCGTTATATGAGGGGTGTGAATAATGCTTGACGCAATATGCAGGATTGGTGATATTGGAATTCTGCCTGTCCTCGGTATTGAAAAAAAAGAACTGGCGGAACCGCTCGCCAAGGCTTTGATGGACGGCGGCGTTTCGGTTATGGAGATAACGCTGCGGTCGGAGGACGCCTTGGACGCCATTGGACTCATCAAACGAAGGTGGCCGCACATGGCGGTGGGGGCCGGCACTGTCCTGACAACGGCACAGGCGGACGCGGCCGCTGCCCAGGGCGCCGACTATATTGTGACCCCCGGGTTCGATCAAGCAATCGTCGCGCATTGCCTGAAAAAAGAAATTCCCGTCATACCGGGATGTGTGACGGCAACAGAGGTGGGACAGGGTTTGCAGATGGGCCTTACCATACTCAAGTATTTTCCTGCGCAGCAAATGGGCGGACTGCCGGCAATTAAACTGCTGGCTGGGCCGTATCCCGGCGCCCGGTTTATCCCCACCGGAGGAATCACATTTGAAAATCTTGGAAATTACATGAGCAGCAACAATATTTTTGCCTGTGGCGGCAGTTACATGGCAAAAACCGATTTAATTCGCGAGGAGAACTGGGAGGAAATTACCAGGTGTTGCCGGAACGCGGTGGACATATCGCTGGGATTTTCCCTGGCGCATATTGGAATCAACCACGCGTCCCCGGAGGAAGCGCTTCAAACAGCCGGCTTTTTTTGCCGGGCGTTTCGTTTGCCGGTGGCGCAGGGAAGTTCATCGGTATTCGCCGGCAGGGATGTGGAGTGTATGAAGTCTTCCCACTATGGGACAAAGGGACATCTCGGATTTTATACCAATTCCACCCGTCGCGCGCTGGCGTATTTGGCTAATGCCGGATTCAGTGTCCGCAAGGATAGTATCCGCCATACCAAGCATAATGATGTGTCCAGTGCCTATCTGCGGGAGGAAGTGGCCGGATTTGCCGTTCATATTATGCAAAAATAGGCCTGCACTTGCGGATATCCTGGAATTCATGTATAATTTTTTCAATACCACGCCAGTGGTAGAATGGAGTCGGCAATGAAAAGAATGGTCGGGTTCGGAGATCTGTTGCTCCGGTTAAACCCCCGGGGTTACCTGCGGTTTTTGCAGGCGGACGCGCTGTATGTCAATTACACCGGAGCGGAGGCCAATGTATGCGTATCGCTGGCCCAGATGGGTATAGCGACGGATTTTGTCACAAAGATCCCGGATCACGAAATCTCCCGCTGTGCAGTGGCGGCCTTGGAAAAGATGCGGGTAGGCACATCCCACATTGCACGCGGCGGGGAGCGGATCGGGATTATGTATCTGGAGAAAGGAGCTTCGCAGCGCCCCTCCAGGGTTATCTACGACCGCAGGCACACCGCAATCTGTGACGCCGACAGGATCGACTTTGACTGGGACTCTATTTTTCAGGGAGCTGGTTTGTTCCATTTTACCGGCATAACCCCCGCGCTTAGCGATTCGCTGCAAACCCTGTGCCTGGATGCCTGCCTTGCGGCAAAGCGGCACGGCCTTTTGGTGAGCTGCGATCTCAATTACAGGAAAAGCCTGTGGTCCCGGCAAGAAGCAAAAAGCGCCATGGAGCGGCTTCTTCCCCATGTGGATCTGCTGATCGCAAATGAGGAGGACGCCGAAGCGGTATTGGGCATATCCCCGGAAAAAAACAATGTGGAATCCGGGGAGCTCAACTACGACGGCTACCGGTGGGTGGCAACACAAATCATCAATCGCTTTCCCAACATCAGTCATGTGGCGGTCAGCTTGAGGAAGAGCGTTACGGCCTCCGACAACGAGTGGGGCGCCATGCTCTATACCGGTGGCGCCGCCTATTATTCCAGAAGGTACGCGGTGCATCTGGTGGATCGGGTGGGGGGGGGCGATTCCTTTGCGGCCGGCCTTCTGTATGGCATCGGACGGTGTATGGGCGCGCAGGACACGGTGGAATATGCCGCCGCCGCATCCTGCCTGAAGCAGACAATAGAGGGAGATTTCAACTTGTCCACCGTTGAAGAAATTTTCGCTCTGATGCAGGGAAGCGGCTCCGGCCGGGTACTGCGCTAATACTACAGCAAAGGGAAGAAATAACGGGAAAAGCAGGCTCATCCTTTTGCTGCATACACAACCGGAATGAATAAGGAGTTTTCCACATGATTATTCCGGTTGCTATAATATTCAATTAAATATGCGTCGCTAACGCGCCGCTGCGCGGCTACGTCTCATACAATCTTCTATGCGCTTCGACGCTTTGACAGAAGATTAATATAACAACACGAAACAGCGAGGATAATAACATGGGGAATACGGTGTCCGGCTCCAAAGCATCCAAAACAGGGGGAACAAAAGTCAATTCGGTGTTAAAAGCGCTGGATGTTCTTCATTGCTTTGAAATGGGCTCCGCTGATTTAAGCCTTGCCCAAATCAGCAGGCAGCTTCAGATGCCAAAAAGCACCTTGCTCAACCTGATTAAAACCTTGGAATCGGAAGGATATCTCTACAAGGTGGAAAACACGCAAAACTACCGGCTGGGGCTCAAAATTCTGGAGTTGGCGTTCCAGTTGAGATCCTCTATGCCGGTAATTCAGTACGCACTGCCTTTTATTGAAGATATCCAGGTTGCCACAGAGGAAAATGTTTACCTGACAACCCATCGCAATGGCCGGGTACTCTATTTGGAGAGCGCAATTCCAAACAAGAGCCGCATTAAGTATTCCATATCGGGCAAGGTGCTGCCGATGCATTGCACCAGTTGCGGCAGGGCGATGCTTAGTTGCATGAAGGACGAAGAAGTAAAGGCAATTATTGAGTACTGGGGCCTGGCTCCCTCCACCCCCAACAGCATATCCGATTCAGACAGCCTGTTTTTGGAGCTTGAAAAAATCAGGAAGCGCGGCTACGCACAGGAAAAAGAGGAGGAAACCCTGGGCATCAGCTGCGTATCCATCGCCATTCGCAACTCGCAAAGTCATCCGGTGGGTGCTATCAGTGTGTCCGGCGCGGTGCTGAGCATGACCGAGGAAAAAGTCCAGCTGAGCATTCAGCTCCTGTCCCGGGCATGCGCCATGTTGTCGGAATGGGCCAATCTGTTCCCTTACAAGGATATGAACCCGAAAACTTAATCCATTACATTGGCAAAGCAAAGCAGGAATACCAAAACAACCGGGGGATGCCGCATAATGCATCCCCCGGCTGTGGGTTGTTGTTCCCATGAAGCGGCCCCCCGTCAGGGCGCAAACACGATGAGCGAGATGAGCTCCAGCGTTTCTTTCCCCGTGTTTGTAATGCCGTGGGAGAACCCTTCCGGCGTGTAGCACAGATCCCCCGAAAATACGGCCGCCACCTGGCCGTTGTCGTGAAATTCCCCGGTGCCGGAAAGAATATAGTAGGCCTCAAAATCTCCCCGGTGCCGGTGAGCGCCTATGGAGGAGCCGGGAGGTATGGCCACCCGGGAGAACGACCGTCCCTTGCCGTAAAACTGCTCCGGGGTCAGCATGGGCGTCACTGTAACGGCGCCCTTTCCGCCCATATGGCTTACCTTTTGCTCACTGATGAGCGCGTTTTTTCGGGTAACGATAGCAGCATCCCCTTCCTGCACAAATCACAATCTTTTCCGCTTTCTTTCCGCTAAATGGTGCCGTCCCAGGAATCCACCTTTTCCCGCTTAAGCTCCTCCTCACCGAACCAGCGGGTAGTAACGCATTTGGATTCGGTGTAAAAGCGCACGCCGTCCTTGCCCAGGCAGTGAAGGTCACCGAAAAAAGAGTTTTTGTGCCCGGCAAAGGGGAACATGCCCACCGGCACCGGGATACCCACATTCACCCCCACCATGCCGCCGTGGGTGCGGCGCTGGAACTCCCGGGCGTAGCAGCCGCTTTGGGTGAAAATCACCGAGCCGTTGGCAAAGGAATTCCTGTTCATCAGCGCCAGGCCCTCCTCAAAGTCCTTTACCCGCTTGACGCACAGCACCGGCCCGAAAATTTCCTCAGTGCCCGCTGTCATATCCGGTTCCACGTGGTCAAGAACAGTGGGGCCCACATAAAAGCCGTTTTCGTAGCCGTTTACCTGGAGGCCCCTGCCGTCCAGAACCAGCTTGGCCCCTTCCTTGACTCCCGTCCCGATCCAGTTAACCACAAATTCCCGGTGGCCCGGCGAAACCAGCGGCCCCATGTCGGTGGCTTTGTCATAGGCCGGACCCACTCTCAACTCTTTTGCTTTGCGGACAATGGCCTCCACCAGCCCGTCGGCCACAGACTCCTGCGCCACCACCACAGGCAGGGCCATGCAGCGCTCCCCGGCGCAGCCGAAGGCGGCGTTGACGATACCGGCCGCCGTGCGCCCGATGGGGGCGTCCTCCAGCACCAGGGCGTGATTCTTCGCCTCGCACAGCGCCTGCACCCGTTTGCCGTTTGCCGCCGCGGACGCGTAGATATGCAGCCCCACGCTGGTGGAACCCACAAAGCTGACGCCCCTCACATCCGGGTGATGGAGTAAAATCTCCGCCTCAGTTCTGGAGCAGGTGACGATGTTGAGCACACCGCCGGGCAGGCCCGCCTCTTGGTAGAGCTCCGCAATGCGCATACAGGTCATGGGAGTCATGCTGGCCGCTTTGATAACCATGGTGTTGCCGGTGGCAACGCACATGGGCGCCATCCACCCCATGGGGATCATGGCGGGGAAGTTGAAGGGTACAATACCGGCGAAAACTCCCAGGGGCTCCCGATAGAGGATGGTGTCCACTCCGTCGGAGGTGTCCATGAGGCTCTCGCCCATCATGAGGCTGGGCGCGGCAATGGCCTGTTCCGTCGCTTCCTTGGCTTTGAGCACATCGCCTTGGGCGTCGCCCCAGGCCTTGCCGTTCTCCCTGGCCACAAGCTCAGTCAATTCGTCCATATTCTCCATGAGCAGATCCCGGAGCTTGTACAGCACCTGAACCCGGCGCATGACCGGCGTGGCGGACCAGGCCGGATAAGCGGCGGCCGCCGCCGTGACGGCCTCCTCCACCTCCTCCTTGGTGCAGCAGGGGGCCAGGGCCTGCACCTCCCCGGTGCTGGGGTCGTACACATCCATGTATTTTCGCGTTCCGGACTCTATCCACCGGCCACCGATCAACAGCTTTAATTTCTTCACATTGCTCACTCCACAAAATCCTCCTTTGCGGCACGGGAGCCCCGCGCACTTTTATGTTCCGGCCACCACGGACACGCCGTCCGGAATGACGACAATCCGCGCATGGCGGCCCTTTTCGGCCAATGCCGCCGCCACGGCCTCGTCCAAGCTGCCGGCGGCCTCCATTTTCATCTCGCGCACAGCGGCCCTCACCGGGGGATCGCACACTACAATCACCCGGTGTTTTTCCAAAATTCTGGCCAGAACCTGCACCTGCCACTGATCCGGTTGGGTCCGGTTCGCCGGCACGCCGCGAATGGCGCGCAACAACTGGCCGGGGGACTCGCAATCCCGCAGCATATGGTGGAAGGATTCCCCGCCGATGCCGTCGGCGCAGGCGGCACAAATGACGAGCACCGCACCGGGGGCCGCTGCGGCCTCCGCCGTGGAAAGCCCCTTGACAGCCTGATACAGGTTTTGATCCAGCGGCGCGCCGCCGTTGGAGGTGACAACAATGTCCCCCGGCGCTGTCGCCCGGACGCGGCACAGGGAATCCAGATGGGAACAGCCGGCGGCATGGGCGCAGAAGGCGTCACCGGCGAATACGGCGGCAATCCGCTTTTCGCCGTCCAGCACCACGTTGACGATAAATCGAAGCCCCGCCATTTTGGCGGCGGCGGTCATGTCTGCCTGAATCGGATTTCCGTTCAGAATGCCCGCCCGGGCCAGAGGGCTGTCGATAAATGCGGCGCAGTGGTTGCCCAGAACGGTCTGCCTGCCGCAAACGCCGGGCAGCACGCTTTTGCACCCGCCGGAATAACCCGCGAAAAAATGGGGCTCGATAAAACCCTCCGCCAGCAGCAGCTCCGTTTGAGCCGCCAGCTTGCTGATGACCAGCGGCGCGCCGGACGGCAGGACGCCGAGAAGGCAGAGCTCCTCCCGGGCGCAGCAGTCATGGACGGCAATGTGCTCCCGCGACACAATATCCCCCCCCAGCTTTTGCGCAAGCTCATCGCGGGTTGTGGCGCGATGAGCTCCGGTGGCGATGAGCAGCGTGATATGGATGGAGGGATTACCCTCCCGCAGCTCCCGCAGCATAGGGGGAATGATCTGCCTGCTGGGCACCGGGCGGGTGTGATCGCTGCAAATGATGACGGCGTCCCGCTTGTGCCGTGCCAGCTCCCGCAGCGGCGGTGAGCCGATGGGAGAGGCCATGGCCTCCCCCACCAACCGGTTGGGGCTTGCGGGAACCGCCTCCCGCCCGTTGCCGGTTTGCAGAATTTGAACCTGCAATCCGGCGTCCAGGGAAAGGGTCAGCTTTGTGACGCCATAGGGAATGGTTACCTTCATATGCGTCCCCTCCCATCAGGACAATTTTCGGTGACAAAAGACGCCGGTGGGGCGGCTATTGCACCGGCAACAAGACACTACAGGTGCCGACAGTCGTTTTGCCGCCGTCCTGCTTTGTGATGGTGCAGCCGCACACCACCTGAAGCCCGTCCGGCAGATTGTTTGTCTCCCGCACCTCGCCGCCGACCACCACGGTATCCCCGGGATGGGCGGCACCGATATACTTGACGTCCATGACGCCGGAGGTGAACCAGGGCAGGCCGAAATTCAGCTCCATAAGCTCCGACATGTAAGCGAGCATCAACTGCCCGTGGGCGTAGGTTTTGCCGTGGGGATACCGCTCCTTGCAGTACTCGGCGTCGATGTGGATGATGCCGCCGTTCCCGGTCACCTCGCCGTACCGATCCATCTTTTCCTGGCTGATCATCTTGACGACGGGCACCAGCGCCCCGCCAGGAGAAATTGTTTTAAGTAACGGATAAAACAAAATTTGCTCCCCCTTTACGAATTGGCGCTGAGCAGCAGGCTCATCACGCCGGTGCAGACCAACTCACCCCGCTGGTTTTTGATGCTCACCTCATAGTCCAGGCAGGGGCGGTCTTTTTTGTCCTTGTAGCGTACGGATGTCACGGTTGGGTACAGGTAGTCCTTCGACTGCACAACCTGCTTAAACTCAAAGTGCTGGCGGGTATGCAGCGCACCCTTGGCTACCCAATTGGACGCGCCCACAGCCATGCGCATGTAGCCGTACTGCCCATGAAAGCTGGCGGGAGCGATGATGGCGGCAAAGCCGGCCTCCCGGGCGTCTTCATCGCTGAGATAGGCGGGGTTCAGGTTTTCCACGCACTGCGCGTAGGAGCGGATCATCGCTTTTGTTACGATAATGGGAGCCGCTTCGTCCACGCGGACAATTTCACGATCCTTCAACGGTGCACCTCCTTTATCTCCCGTTGTATTGGGGTTTGCGCTTCTCCAAAAAGGCGCTTGTGCCTTCTATGCGATCCTGTGTGCCGAAGGCCACGGTGTTGGCCAGCTTTTCGATTAACATTCCGGTGGTAATATCCGTGTCCGCCCCGCCGCAGATAGCCAGCTTGGCAGCCCAGATGGCCACCGGGCCCTTTTGCAAAATTTTTTCGGCGGTTTCCCGGGCCATGCGCATCATTTCGTCGGCGTCGGCGGCGATTTTGTTAATCAGGCCGATGCGTTTGGCTTCTTCGGCGTCGATAATCTCACCGGTAAAGATCAGCTCCTTGGCAATGGCCGGCCCCACAATGCGGGTCAGGCGCTGGGTGCCACCCGCGCCGGGGATGATGCCCAATCCTGTTTCCGGCTGCCCGAACTTCGATTTCCGGGTGGCAATGCGGATGTCGCAGCTCATGGCCACCTCGCAGCCCGCCCCCAGGGCGTAGCCGTCCACGGCGCAGATGACCGGCTTGGGAAACAGCTCGATTTCCCGCAGGATTTCCTGGAATTCCAGACGCATTACCTCCAATGTGCCCCGTTCCCGCAGGGCGCGGATATCCGCGCCGGAAGCAAAGGCCTTGCCCCCTTCGCCGGAAAGGATTACCGCCCTGGACTGGGGATCCGCCCCGGCCGCCCGGAAGGCGGCGCGCAGATCCGCCCACATGGCCGGGCTCAGCGCGTTGCGGACGTCCGGCCGGTTCAGCTTTATAAAAGCTATACCCTCCTCAATCCGGTAAAGAACATTGTCAAATTCCATATCTCATCATCCTTTGTTACTAATTTTGAACAATTTCCTTCATGCCTTTTGCCTGCTTCCAGTGCGCCGCCATCAACACAATGAACAGGCACACGCCGATGATGTCGGTGATGAGCTCGGGAATAATCAGGGTGATTGCCGCCACCGCAAAGAGCGCCTGTTCCACCCGTCCAATCCGCTTTTTCAGGAACCCCTCTATGGCAACGCTCAGGGAGTAGACGCCGATACATGCGGTAAAAATGCAGCGGACTACCTCAAGCACCCCTCCTTGCAGGATCAGAGCGGGGTTGTACACGAACATATAGGGCAGAATGAACGCCGACAATCCCAATTTAAACGCCTGAATGCTGGTTTTGACAAAGGGCGCCTTGGCGATGCCCGCCGCCACATAGGAGGCCAGCGCCACGGGAGGGGTAATGGCGGAAATAATGCCGAAATAGAAGATAAACAGGTGGGCGGCGATGGGTAACACCCCGATATCCACCAGCGCAGGCGCGACCATCACGGCCAGCACCAGATAACAGGCCACGGTGGGAAGGCCCATGCCCAATATGAGGGAGGTAATCATGGTCAGGACAAGCAGCAGGGCAAGGTTTCCCCCGGCGAGTCCCACCAAAATGCTGGACAGCTTAAGGCCCAGGCCCGTCTGGTTAATGCTGCCCACAATGATGCCGACGGTGGCGCAGGCAACAGCCGTCTCGATGGCGCCAATGGCGGCGTCCCGCAGCATTTCAAAGAGCTTTTTGAGGCCGAAGCGGGTTTTGGGGTTAATCATGCTGGCCGCCAGGGTGACGAAGATGGCCGAAACGGCCGCCTTTGCCGGGGACCAGCGCATGAACACCAGCAGCACCACCAGCACAACGGGGGAAAGCAGGGCGGTCCAGCCGTCCTTGATGATAACTCTCATTACCGGAAGCTCCTTGCGGTTCATGCCCGCCAGGCCGTTTTTGCCCGCCTCCAGATCCACCATAAAAAAGAGGGCGGCGTAGTAGAGCAGCGCGGGAATGAGGGAATACATCGCAACCCGCCAGTAGGGGATGCCCAGTATTTCAGAGATAAGAAAGGCGGCGGAGCCCATAATGGGGGGCATAAACTGCCCGCCGGATGAGGCCACCGCCTCCACCGCTCCCGCAAAAGGCGCCTTGTACCCGCTTTTTTTCATAATTGGAATGGTGAAGGTTCCGGTACCGGCCACATTGGCCACAGCGCTGCCGGAAATGGAGCCAAACAGGCAGCTGGCGATTACGGCCACTTTGGCGGGGCCGCCCCGCAGCCAGCCCACAGCCGACATGGCCAGGTCGATGAATACCTGGCCCCCGCCTGTTTCCTGCAAGAACTTTGCGTACAGGATAAACAGAAAGATAAAGGAGGCCGACACCGACAGGCAGGTTCCAAAGACCCCTTCCACCCCCAGCATGTCGTAGGCCAGTACCGACCGGAAGGCAAAGCCCTTGTGGCGCAGTGGATCCGGAAGCAGGTTCCCATACATCGCATAAAGGAAGAAGGCCGCCGCGATAAGGGGAAGCCCCAACCCCATGGAGCGCCTGGCCAGCTCGATCATTAAAACCAGCACGATTGTTCCCATGGTAATCTCCATGGCGCTGTAAATACCCGGCTTGTTGAAAAGCTCATAGTGGTTGATGGCGATAAAGGCGCATCCGATGCCGAACAGCACCGAAAACAGCAACTGGTCTATGGTGATATAATCCGAGACCTTTGGATCGTCCGACACCTCGCCGCCTTCAATGGTGCCGTCCTCGGCCAACTTAATCTTTTTGCGCTTTACAGGAAAAAGAAGATAGCCAAGGCACCCTGCAAAGCCAAGATGGATAGCCCGTTGCTGCAGGCCGGACAGCAGCCCGAATACACCGGTGTACAACTGAAACAGGCTCCACGTTGCCGCAATTGCCCCCACAAGACAGCTGATATACTTTCTTGGTATTTTCATTAGCCAATCCCCTTTATGCTCATCGGATACGCTGCCTAGCCGAGAACTCCGACCTCCTTCAGGTAGCGGATAACGCCGGGATGCATACGCTCTTCAGCCAACGCACCGGCATCAATATACTTCCGCACGCTGTCCAGGTTGACTTCCTCGCCGGGCGGGTACACCGAGCTGATGATGCTGTTGTTTTCCATAATTGCCTGAATCATCTGATAGGCGTGCTCCTCGGGTACGGAGCCACTGATATACACCGTCCCAAAGAAGGAGGCTGTGTAAATAGGATCGGATTGCTGCGGGTAAGTATTGGCGGGAACCTCCCGGATCTTCCAGTAGGGGTGCTCCCGGTCATAAGCCGCCACAACCTCCGGATCCACATGCAGCCAGCGGTACTCCTTCATGGCAACCTGATCCACCAAGCTGTTGTAGGGGGAGGCGTTGAGGGCGACAGCGTCGACGTTGCCGTCCAGGAGCGCGTCCACGCTCTGCTGGTAGGAGGACTGCTGCCACTTTACCTTGGCAGTGTCCACTCCGGCCAACTTAAGCAGCGCCTCCGATTGCTGGCGGGTTCCCTCGGAGGGCATCACGAATATCTTACCTTCGAGATCCTTGATGTTCCGGAGGCCACTGCTTGCCAGTGTGACGAATCCAAGACTGTTGTTGAGGGCCGGTCCGAAATCCATCATATCGCTGCCCACCTTGGTACCCTCGTACTCGCCTGTCCCGGTTCGCGCCCTCTCCGCAACGTCGGCCATGACAATGCCCAGATCAATGTCACCGATTTCCAGCATACCGGGAACCTGTCCGACACTGGTGGGCACTGTTGCGATGACCTCAAAATCGGTCACCGTTTCGTTGATAGCTTTCGCCATGCCGACGCCCACCATGTTGTAAACGCCTCCCTGGCTGCCTGTGGAAAAGGTATACTGCACCTTTTGTCCGCCTGAAGCCCGGGCGGCGGGGCTGCCTTCGTCGGAGACCGCCCCGGACGGCGCGTCCCCCTGGCTTGGGCCGGAGGGTACGCTGCCTTGCCCGCCGCCGGAAGAACATCCGGCAAGCATCAAGACAACAACAAAGACAGACAGTGTCTTACGCGCCTGTTTCCTATTATTTATCACACCAAACCCTACCTTTCATTATGTATTGTATGTTCGGCCGCCAGTATTCCGGCAACTCGCCCCCTTTCCGTGCAAGCAATGGGACTTTGGCTATGCCTTCAGACAATTCCCTGTTCCACCAAGCGGTTATAGTCCGCATCGGAGTAGCCGAGAATTTGCTTAAATACCTCCTCGTTGTCGGAGCCCAGCGGCCGGCCGGCCCACTTTACCTCGCCCGGCGTGCGGGACATCCTGGGGACAATTCCCTGCATACTGACCGTGCCGAACTTGTGGTGGGGCACTTCGACGATATTGTTCCTGGCCGCGTACTGCTCTTCCTTAAAAATATCGGCAATGCTGAGAATCTTAGTGTAAGGGACTGTGTCCGCGAACGCCTGCGCGCACTCCCGTTCCGTATGGGAAGCGATCCATTCGCCCGTCAGTTGGTGGATATATTCTTTGTTTTCCGGCACCATGGCCCGTTTTACCTGGGTGGCGTAACGGGAATCCTCCAACAGATCAGGCCTGCCGATGGCTTGGGCAAACCTTGCGAATACCCTGTCGTTGGTGGAGGCAATGGCCACCCATTGACCGTCCTTGGTCATATAGTGGTTGGCCGGGGCTCCTGTGGAGGCGTCATTGCCGACGCGCTCATGAATTTCCCCGGTCAACTTGTAGTCTGCCACAGCGGTTTCAATATAGCGGAATACCGATTCATACAGGCCCAGCTCAACGCACTGCCCCAGGCCGGTGCCCGCAATATCCCGGTTATACAGTGCAATCAGAATGCCCAACGCACAGAACAGGCCGCTGGAATAGTCTGCAATGGCTACTCCCGGGCGCATGGGGGCTCCGTCCGGTTCGCCGGAAAGATAGGTAATGCCGCCATATGCGAGGCCAATGCGGTCATAACCGTAAGAGCCGCTTTTCGGGCCGGTCTGTCCATATCCGGAAACACGCCCCAATATAATGCGTGGATTTACTTTTGCCAACACGTCATAGCCCAGCCCCATGCGCTCCAACACGCCGGCGGCGAAGTTCTCCACCACCACGTCGGCATCCTTGACCATAGTGAGAAAGACGGATTTACCCTCTTCCGATTTGAGATCCAGCGTAATGTTTTTCTTGTTGCGCGCGTCCACCGCGAAGTGCAGAGAAATGCCGTCCACAACACGCCCCATATAACGGAGCCCGTCTCCGATTCCGGGCTTTTCAATCTTTATCACTTCAGCTCCAAAATCGGCCAGCAACGAAGAAGCGAAATTACCGGCGATAATTTGCCCCAGATCCAACACGCGAACACCTTCCAGAGCTTTTTCCTTTGCCATTGCAATTTGTCCCCCAGTCTAAATTTTTATTCGACCGATGCAAGCCCCAGCGATCTTACCGTTAGTATACTGGATAAACTTTTTTAGGGCAAATATATAGTATTCATAATAAATATAAATTTTGTTTATAATTATTATATATAAAGCTTAGTAAATAAAGGGCGTGCCGGGGTATTTATATAACCTTTTATGGCATGAAGGCACCAAGCCGCCGCCAATCCCTTCAACCGGACGGGTGGGATTCGGTTGATTTAATTCTCCAAATTATCCGAGTTAATTTTGTATAAAAAAGCACTCCCAAGCTTCCCCTTGGTCATTTCCTGCTTCTTTTATAGGCGCGATTATAGTAAACTAATCTAATAATAATGAGTCTTAATCGGTGTTAATATAAATGTTCAAAATGAGAGGGCGGTTGTGCTTTGGACTTTAAGGATTTGCGATATGTGCTCGCGGTCGCTGAGCATCAAAACATTACAAAGGCTGCGCAATCGCTGTTTGTCACGCAGCCCAATCTCACCAAATTTATCAAAAAGCATGAAATGGAACTGGGGCTGAAAATTTTTAAGCGGCTGGGAAATCGTTTTTGCCTCACTTTTGCGGGAGAAAAGTATGTGGAGAAGGCCAAGCAAATTCTGGAATTAAAGAGGCAGCTGGATCTTGATCTCTCGGAGCTGCGGAAGCAAAATATTGGTGAACTGCGGATCTCCTTTTCCGGTATGCGCGCCATCTATCTGGTTCCCGCCACCATTCCTGTGTTTAGCCAGCGCTATCCCAATATGAAGGTGATTGTCAAGGAAAACAGCGCGGAGATGGTTGAGCAGATGATTATGGAGGGGCGCACCGATCTGGCCTTTATGAACGGCCTTATTTTTGATTCCAACATTGATTATCAGGTTTTGAGCGCGGAGGAGGTGGTGCTGCTGGTATCCGGGGAGCATCCGCTGGCCAACCAGGGTGTCTGGGCCAAGGGGTGCAGGTATCCGTGGATAGACATCAAGCGCTTTCAAAGCACCGACTTTATCCTCCAATTTCCCAAGCAGAGCTTGTGGACTATTGCCAACAACCTTTTCCAGGAGCGGCATATGCAGCCCAATGTGTATATGTATATCTCCAATACGCTGGTGGCTGCGAATATGGTGGCAAGCAACCTTGGCGCCTGCTTTATTACCGAGGATTACCTGGATCAGATAGATTTAAAAAACAAGGTGGTGTGCTTTTCCGTTGGTTCTCCCAGCACTATTATAAATTTTGTTGCCGCTTACCGGCGCGGAGGCTACATCCCGGAGTACGCGGAGGACTACATCAAGATGGTGTCGGAATTCATAGGGACGAAAACGGTCGGAGCAAAGCAATGGCGAAAGATTTAATGCAAAACTCGCATAAAACCAGGACAATCCTTGAGGAGTTCCTGCGGCTGCGATGACAGAATATATATTCCGGCGCTTTTCAAGACCTTTACTTTACTGCTGCGGTTCATCTGTGTATGAAAAATGATCCGATCCGAAAAAAATAACCTTATATTGATTGCCTTACCATGCAAACAGCTCCTTTCAGGACTTAAAAGCCTGATTGGAGCTGTTTTTAAAAGGGGCAAGTGTTTGTGTAATTTGACGAACGGGAAAACTGGCGGAAGGCTTTTAATGTTGAAATAGTGTCGGCAAAATAGACAAATGATTGTGAAAAAGGGAAAATATGCTACGCTAAAGAAACGTTTAGCGCAAGTATGTTTTTTTATTCCGGGCGTTTTTGATGCCTGCTAATTATGTACATGGACAATAAAAGCAGGAAAGCGGCGCCAATCAAATAGGGCCATTTGGGAAAATCCTCCCGCACTGGGTTCAGCTGGCGCTGTAGTTGATTGACGGCGGTTTCATTAATCGCCAGAGCCTCCTCTTCCCGGATGGTGAATTCCCGGCGGAATTCCTGTGTTTCCCCGGCGTATTTCAGGCTGATTGCCGCCACATAATCGCCCTTCGGAAAACCGTAGCCCGCCTGATCAACCAGGGAGAGGGGGAAAACCGAGTTGGGAGCCATGGAAATATCCTCCTGCTGCTTTTCGATAAAGGGCTCCCCGCCTTTCGCCGGATAGATTCTGGCGGACACCGCCATATCCCTTGCGATAACCGGGGACGCGTTCCGCAGCTCCGCCACGATGGCGGCCTTGTGATTGACAAGGCCGGGATAGACATTCCCCAGATGGAACAGAGGATCCATACCGTCGTTTTTTTCCGGTTCCTCCGTCAGCCGTACGCCGATGGTGTAACCGTATTGGTTGATAATGCCCGTCCCTTCTCCCTCCTCCTCCTCCATCTCCGGCGCCCTCACTACCCGGATGGAGCCAAGCAGGATTCCGGGAAAAGGCTCCTCCGGGATGGAGATGCAGATAGTGGCGGTTACGGTGGCCTTGGCGGGGATTTCCAGCTCCGTATCCTTGGGAACCGCCAGATCGGAGAAATGGAACGCCATGGTTTCATCGTACAGGCCCGGGGAGGTGTAGTGGATATCCCCGTTCCTGTTGGTAGATGCGGTTACGGTTTCTATAAGAACCGTAATGGGAGCATCCTCCATGTTTTGGATAAGCACCGCCAGCTCCTGGCGTTGTCCCGGAGAGACGGCCAGGTCGAGGTAGGAGGCATTGGGATTCAATTGGTTTTCCGGATGGAGCGCTTCCGCGGTGAAGCCCGCGCTTCCTCCCGCTGCGGACGCTGCCGGACTGGCAGACGTGCAGCAGAAGGCTATTGCAAGCAGAACGGAACAGATCCGGTTTAATTTTCTCATGGCATTTCCTCCCCAATAGTAAGGCCGGCGGCGGAATCTCCGCCGCCGGCTGCTGTAACAAATGCTTATATAGCCAAATGCCTAGAAATCCGCAACGATGATATCCCAGGTCATGACGGCTTTTGAACGGCCTGCCAGAACCGTATGGCTATACACCTGAAGCTCTCCCAGGAAGTTAAAGCCCCAGCGGCCGAGGGCTGTGTGGGAGGGATCCTCGGAATACCTTTTTCCCTCCAGAACGGTGACCGGGGAAAGCCCGTCCGCCTCCAGGATGACGCTGCCCTGTCCGTTCATGAAGATGGGCGGGCTTTTAGCGCCGGAATTGCCGGAGACGATGCCTTGCTCATCGGGAGTCAGCGTCAGCGCCACCCCTTCCAGGCCGTTGTCAAAGGAAGACAGGCCCAGGGAAACGACATAGCCGCTTGTGCCGCCGCTTTCATTGTTGACGACATAGCCGCCCTTGTTCAGAGATCCGTAGTGCTGCACCGGGATATCGTCCCGGATGGCGTGGATTCCAAAGTCGAGGTCGAGGTTTGCCGCCACTCCGCTGATTCCGTAAGGCATGTAGTAAATGCCGCCGGAACTGAATCCGATGGACGCGTCCCCCTGCTCCGCGGCCAGAACGCCGTTTGTCATTCCGGTTATGGCGACGAGAAGAACAAGAGCCATCGATAAGGTTCGCTTTGCCCATGCAGTGATTTTCATTGCGTCAACTCCTTGCTGTAAAGGTTGCTCCATCGGGCTGGATTGAAGATAAACCAATCCGATGGGTGTATCCGCCATAGGGCCATCGCGATTGGCTCCGCGGCGGATACGCTTCGGGGTGCTGTGTTTTTTCTAATTTTTGCGGAAGTTACTTCCCTGCATTATTGTAAACAAATGTTCTATTTATGGCAATGAGAATATTTGTTCGTTTTTGGGAGCCAGCTCCCTCATTCTTTGAAATGCTCGGCTTTAATCGTTTTTCTGTCAAAAACCTGCTAAAAGGCGGCCGGGTATCGGCGTTGCGCTCGGAACGTATCATCACATATGCCTTGGCGAACGTGGGAGCTTAACCGAGCAATTGTCCGCAAACTTATTAAAAAACCGTTGTCCATCAAGCGCGGCGGCTCGATGGACAACGGGTACAGCAGATTAATATTTATCTGACTATCGTGTTTAGTCAGGGGGTGCCGCTTCGTTTTTCCGCCGCCGCTGTGCGCTATGCCTGCCACTGTGCCACGGGATGGCATGTCGCTCATGCCGCGACGGGCAGTTACTTTTGGAGGAACAAAAGTAACCAAAATTCCCACGGGGGAGGGCCCCCGTGACCCCCCTGCACTATGGGCAGCTATCTCTCGTAATCTTGTAGTTGTTTAGAGGTATCTACGATATTTAAATAGGGGCCCCTGCCCCTAAGACCCCGCTTAAGGACTTCCAGTCCTTAAGAATCCAGTATTCCTTGGCAAACGCTGTTGGCATTATAAGTAAACACGATAGTCAGAAATATTTATTATCGGTTTATTGGGAAAATACAACAATGCCTTTAGCAGCATTAGACCACCGGCTCTGCCGGTAGTTCTGACTATCTGCATAATGTTGTTTTATTGTGCGAAAATCATGGCTAATGTAATTTCCCCTTAAATATCAATTCCCTGACAAAGATAAGTGAGCGTAATTTGTCCGATATTCTCACATGCTTTTCAGTATATCAATAACCCACTTTTCCACGTCCTCCGCTTTTACCTCATTTGGCAAATATTGCTTAATGCTATCATATCTTATTTTTATATATTTTTGTCCTATATCCGGCGTCTGTGTTGGCAGCAGCACGTCCTTAACACGATTATGCTTGCCTCCCTCATCTCCCGTCATCAGCTTGAGTGAATTCCCCTTCTCAATAGTCAGCTTCGCCCCCAGCTCCCGCACACACCGCAGCACCTCTTTTTGATCCTCCGGCGTAAGATAACTCACACTCACCGCCGGCGTCATGCTGATCTTCCCCTTATCCAGCAGCTCCAGCAGCCCCGGCTCCAGCTCCGTCAGCCGGATATACCGGTGAATCTGCATCCGGCTGTCTCCAGTTTGCTGGGTAATAAACGACGACGCGTTATATCCGTCCTCCGTCCGCTGTCCCTGGCGCTTGAGGGCCTCCATCTGCATCTTGTAGGCAAACGCCTTCTCGCTGGGCAACAGCTTCTCCCGCTGGCGCAGGTTGGTGCTGGTGAGAATCAGCGCGGCCTGGTCGTCGTCGGCCTCCAGAATCATCACCGGCACCTGGCTGAGGCCCGCCAGCTTGGCGGCAGACCAGCGGTTGTGCCCGGCCAAAATTTGCAGCTTGTTTTTGTTCTGCCGGGTCAGGATCGGGCTGAGAACCCCCACCCGGGTGATATCCTCCGCCAGCTCCTGGAGCTTCTCCAGAGGGTATTGGCGGAAGGGCTGCTCCGGATAGGGCTCCAACTGCCGGACGTCAACCAGGTACACCTGGCCGCCTATCTGCACGCCGGAGAGCCCCCGCACCACCTGATCCATCTGGGCCGACAAATCGGAGGCGGTTGCCTTATCCGGGATCTCTTCATACCGCAGTTGGGCCGCCCCGTCTTCGGCGGACAAAATCGAATTTATCTGTTCTTCCACTGCATAATCTTCATTCATTTCAAATGTTTTTTTGGATTTTTTCATTTTATTACCACCCCAAGCTTCCGCGCTTTATCCTCTATCTCACGGTTCATCAGCTCTTTGGCACACTGGACATAGAGCTTGCCGGTTTTGCTGAAGGAGGTGTTAACAAGGCTCTGCCGGGCATTTTGGGACTCCGGAACCTCCACCAAGGTGGGAAGCTCCGTTTTCAAAACATATCCCGGATATTTTTCCTTAACCGCCTTGACAACGCTCTTGGACAACACCGTCCGGTTGCACATGGTCAGCAGGATTCCTGCCAATTCCAGCTTGGGGTTGGCTGATTTTTTAACTGCTCCCACATTGGCCATCATCTTCGTAATGCCGTCATAACTCCACTCCTGGGGCTGAACCGGAATCACAACATAATGGCTGGCAACCAGGGCATTGAGCAGCAGGCTGGCAAACCGGCTGGACATATCAAAGAATATGTAGTCATACGCCTTAAATACCGGCTTGTCCAAAATCTGCTTGAGCACGGTTTCCCGGAAGGGAACCTCCGCCAGCAGGGCGTCCACCATATCCAGACGGGCATCGGTGGGAATGTAATCCACCTTCTCCTCCTTATTGCGGCGAATTGCCCTTGCGGCGTCCTGTTCCTCGCCGGATACGAAATCCTTGAATAAATCAAACACATATGGATTTGAATCCCGTTTGTGATCCAGGTATTTACTGGCGTCGGTCTGGGGATCCAAATCGACCAGCAGCACTCTTTTTCCCAGCTTGGCATAGGCAGCCGCCAGATTGACTGCTGTCGTAGTTTTTCCCACGCCGCCTTTTTGATTCCCGATGGTAACGATCATCGCCATTAAACGTGTCCTTTCTGTCTGGTATCCACCTTGTACCCAGTTGTTACAAGGTGTTCCAAAACGACTTCATCCCAACTTGTTACGAGGTGGAAGCTTTTGCTTTGTATCCACTCGTTACAAAGTAATGCCGATTATACATTTTAAATATTATATCATAATCGACCGTCATTTCCAATCCTTTTCTGTTGAAATATGAAATAATTTTTATTATAATACTTTGTAACAATTGGGTACAACACGTCAATCTAATTGACAATTTGGCAGAGAATGTTAGCAAAAAACCACCCCGGCGCTCCGCGCCACCCCTCCAAGGAGGGGAATTTAAGGTCGCTTTTAGCTCTTTCCCCTCTTTGGAGGGGTGCCGTCCGCAGACGGCGGGGTGGTTCCGATGTAAATTAGATTGACGTGTCCCGTTACAAACTCCGACTTGTTCCAGGCCCCGGGTTGTGATACAATGATTTTATGCTAATTAGCATAAATCCACCTTGTAACAAGTTGGTACAAGGTGCCGTTAAGATAAAAGGGGGTTTCCCGGATGCCCGCCAAAAAAAGAAGTACGCCTGTAAACAAAGCGGTTACCGCCCGAAAGACTAAGCCTAAAAACTCCGCCTCCGAGGAGATGTTCCGCGAATTCTTCGGGGAGGGGGCCCAGGTGGACGATGTCCTCCAAATATCCTTTGAGGACATTGAGCCCGGCAAACAAAAAAACGAAAGCGTCACCACCTACCGACCCAGCGAGTTTCTCAAAACCGGCGACCGAATTAGCAACGATATCGTCAAGGGCTTCCGGGAGGGCGCGGCCGTCTACAAGGCCAATAAAAAAACGGCCCGGGGCATCGAGCCTATCGTTACCCGGGTCAGTTTCGCCTATAAAAATGTTGACATTTTTTCCCCCAAGGACGGGGACGACAAAGGTTTCACCAGTCTGGACAAGGAGGTTCACGACGCGGTGGTTTCCCTTTACGCAGCGGGAAACAAGGTCTTTTCCCCGGCGATGGTCTACCGTACCATGGCGGGGAAAAATGACTCCGCCTTTGTTCCCCATGAAAAAATCCAGGAGATTACCGCCAGCATCTACAAGAGCATGTCCTCCATCATCACCATCGACGCCAGCGAGGAAGCCGCCCTCTATGGCCTGGACGCCATGTACTCCCAGAACCTGATCTACGCAAAAGCGGTTACTCTGAAAACAAAGGGCTGGGAGGTCAACGCCTTTATGCTCATAGACGAGCCGGTGCTTTTCAAATACGCCAAGCTCAAGCGCCAAATTTTTTCCGTACCCCTCCGGGTACTGGACACGCCGCCCAGCAAGACCAATGAAGTCATCGTATTACAGGGCTATTTGGTGCGGATTGTGGAAACGCTCCGGATATCCTCCTCTAAATCCGCCAACACCATTCTCTATTCCACCTTGTACGAGCTGCTGGACTGTGCAGGAGCCACAAAGCAAAAGCTTTTGCGCATTCGGAATCATGTCAAATCCATTTTGGATTACTGGGTGGAAATCGGCTATATTACGGGTTACCGGGAAACCGTCCAGGATCGGGCCAAATACTCCGTGGAGCTGGATGTCCCTGTAGATCAGTATCTGCCAAAGGTGCTGAAGGAGATTTCTGTGGATTAAATTGGTTAGATTATAAAAGAACCCGCGGCGGAGTTAATTCCATCGCGGGTTCTTTATATATAATTTTCTAATATGGCTATTGTGCTTAGTCAGGAGGTGCCGCTTCGTTTTTCCGCTGCCGCTGTGCGCTATGCTTGGCGCTGTGAGTTTTGGCGCTGCCGCTGTGCCACGGGCTGGCATGTCGCTCATGCCGCGACGGGCAGTTACTTTTGGAGGAACAAAAGTAACCAAAATTCCCACGGGGGAGAGCCCCCGTGCCCCCCCTGCACTCTGGGTAGCCGTCTCTCGTAATCTTGTATTAGTTCAGAGGTATCTACGATATTTAAATAGGGGCCCCTTCTCAATAAAATCGCTGCGGCGAGCATTAGGATAAAGGGCTACGGCCTGCCCCTAAGACCCCGCTTAAGGACTTCCAGTCCTTAAGAATCCAGTGTTCCTTGGCAAACGCTGGCAGCACTGTGCCACGGGGTGCGCCGACGGCGGACTGCCGTCGGTTGCGGCGCTGCTTTTTTACAAAACCACGCTAACTGCAAGGCTAACGCCTGACCCAGGCACAAAGCCAGCTCCCGGAATGGGGTTTTTGGGCCCCATGGAGGGAGCGGACGGTTTGATTGGGGTTTAGGCTGTGCAGGGTTTTACATCCTTGCTGAATTACGGGTCTTACGACGGAGTGCTTGCACTCCTAGTCCTTTAGGGGGGCCATTATGGCCCTAAGCGGGTTCGGGCGGAGCCCGGCCGCCGGAGGCAAAGCTAAAGAAACAATCGAGGTTTCGTTGTATAATATTTTCTACAGTCTGAACGCCCTAATTCAGGGTTCTTTTGCTTTTTTGTCGATCGTTTTGTGTTTTATAATCAAATCTTCTATGGCCTCATCTAATAATCGGCTTTTGGGTATTCTTGTTTTTAATGCTAACTCGTCAAATTGTGCTATTAGTTCATTTTTTAATGATGAAGTAAATCTTTTTCTATTCCATAAACTAGGTTCCGCCATATGTATTCCACCTTAAATAGTAATGCGAATCAAGGGTTAAAAACAGCCAGCAAGCAGTAAACAAACAACGGAAAAGCGAGCGAAAACAAAGGAAAGCAGGCCCTGCAAAGAGCGAACCTTGGAAGCGGATTGAATTTTGGTTT
>Ga0153947_1000215_pt1 | contig 28037 bp, 36 predicted proteins | sample TSNJ031MetaG_FD_104697 | JGI IMG/M metagenome (GOLD analysis project Ga0153947, IMG submission 104697) | Attine ant fungus gardens microbial communities from New Jersey, USA - TSNJ031 MetaG | ecosystem: Host-associated > Fungi > Mycelium > Unclassified | place: USA: New Jersey, Wharton State... | reverse complement strand
CTGACACGTCGAGATATTGAACTTGCCCATGGCTGTTGATGTCCACCACATCATGCCTCAAGGTCAATGCTCATGTGGGCTATTTCAATCCTATTTCAATTGCGGTAATCATATATCAATCAAGGTTCCTGTTTTTTCAAAATAATCTCATGGGTTTGTAACGCGGTGCTCGAGCACAGTCCGCGATAGCCTACCTGTAAACTACAGGGAGTCAGCTGTCTCTTATTGCACAACACCCAAATTGATCATGATTTCATGCTTCACATTCTCAACATCTCTTTTCCCAAGCATCAGCTGAGCTTGTTCAAGGTCATCCCAGCACGCAGAGCTATAGTCTGTTGACTCGCAGCCCCATGGTCTTGTGGCATATTCATTTGACGAATGTGAGGCTGAATTATCCGGCTCATTTAACTCCAGTGTTAGCTCTCCTGGGTTCTCAGATTGCTGGATAGGTCTCATGGTTGAGGACATGTGATACCGGTGACTGAAGAGGGAAAAACCTCACACAGTCCAGTTCAGCTATGTATAGGATATTGATCTACATCGCATCAAAAATATATTTCTACGATTGGTTCAGGTGTTGTGTATTGTATGGGAAATTTAACAAATTTGTTGGCGAGGCGGCTTAGTTGTTGGGGCATGAGACTTGAACGCAGAAAGTCACACGACAGATGCGATCAGGTTGGACGTTTGAACCTCGTCTTGACCACTAGAGTTACCTTGTCAAAAGTCATTGATCCCGCACAAAATGCGTGAAGAATTTTAAAAAAATCAATTCAGCAGCTCTGAATTATTCATTTAAAAGGTCTCACATCTATCTTCCCAATCATATAAGATAACCACAAATCCCGTTTAAATCATCGTTCTTCTTCCCTTCTTCTTCTAGTTCGTTTCAAGAACTCTCGTGCCAAAGTCCAACTTCAAACTTCTACTCAAGCTCACAATTTTCCCACCAGCACCATCATATGACACCCCCCTTCCGCCCATGGCCCAGTCAGCGGCCGTCACTCGTTCAAATGCTTCTTCTCTTCTTCGACACAATATAAGAGACACAGTCATGGATGGAGAGCTATTAGCTATCTTGGTATGAGACACTTTTATCTATCGTACCCACTGTTCAACACGCAGCTTGTTAAAATATATTACAGAGATTTGAAAGATATTAGGTGAAAGAGCAGGATAAGGAACTACACTAATTGTGAACCTATGGTGGTTCAGGGTAAGGGGCAAACCAGTTTGGGTGTGCCTTCAAGAACTTGATAATGACCATCGCAGATAGCTTGTCATCTATAATCCTATAACCCGATCTCCACTCAGGAATGGTCACAGAGACAGTCTGTTGTTCGTGGGGAAGGAACCTTAGCGTTCACCCGTTCGGGTGTGATTGAGGATTGTCCTTTGGCCTTGGTACGCAATGAGATAAAATTGGTTGTTGAGGCAACACTACCTGTAATGGCCTCACTACCCATGAAGTAGGAGGAAATTTGTGTAACTACTTTTCATCGCTACTTAACTGTAATAATTGTTTTCAGTTATGGCAGAATTCAATTTTTATTCGAATCACTGTTGATGATATCGGGGATTTGGCAGTCCATCAATTTCAGTTAGGACGGAGCTGTCTGAGAACATTGACCTTGCATACAGCGACAAAATCAAAGTATCTTCTTTCAAATCATTCAAGACCTTGAGAACATTCCAAGGATGATATGGAGTGTAATTAAACTCCCCTTTTCAGTAATTTACTTTTCTTATATCTTGTCTGTATCACAACTATACCCTGATGTGCTGCCATAACAATCTCGGCGACACCTATCTGACCAAGAAAGAAGGGTGTCTTCGACTAGAGTATTAAGTAGGGATGTACCAGTCCACAGTCATCCCTCTTGCACTGTATTCAGCTTGTTTGTCTTCTTTTTCGCCTTCTTACGCCTTCTACGTTCTCTCTCGATTTGTTTCGCACGTTTCAAATCCTCTTTAGACAGACCAGGATTCACCAGCCTATCGAGCTAGAATACCAAACGCAACCCAAACACTATGAGTGCCTGAGCAACAGGTAAGCAAATGAAGTTGACACGCCTTCTCTGCTATCAGTTTTCGCGCAATTTTTCGATTCTGGGCCAATGAACGGGTTTCCTGACATGTCACTCGAATACCAGTTGGTTTGTGTAGCAGTTGGACATTGTTTTTAGTCTTGTTAATTGATTGACCACCCTGGCATACATACAAAACATTATTTGACCGAGTACAATTCCGGTTTTCACACAAAGACCTACGGGACCACTTCCTATATCCCAGACAATGCGATCTTGATCAACCAGATGACAGATCAAACAAATCCTTACCACGGGCGAAAGACTCTTCCAAATCTTCTTCAAGAATTTCAGGGATGACACGTTTCTGCGAGTCCCTCTTGAGTGCGGAATAATATCGAAGTCGGGACTGTTCAGGCGGAACAGCACCTGAAGAACATCTGAGGTTAGTTGAATCGTGAGTCAAGATCTCGAATCAAATCAGCGCACCCCTCCTTTTTGTTTGCACTTCGACTTGACTCTGTGATCTTTGGATTCTTGATAGATTCATTGCTTCCTAACTCGATCTCACTGTTTATTGGCAGATCTTCAATTCGTGAGTACTTTTCCGACTGCGAACCCAAGTAAACTTCAATTACGCCAGATCCCGTGGTCCCCCTGGTTGCCTTCTCCAACTTTGACTCCCTGGATAACGTTTTTCCGCAAGAATTCTGCGACATCATTGGCAAATTGGGTATGCCGTTCGTACTCCTCCGTGTTTGTCAGGGTCTGTGCTTGAGCAGCATCATTTCTCATTTTCTGGCGGAACGCTACAAAGTTTTTGAGCTTCATCATGCTTTGAAGAGTCCTACGCTCACGCACCGGCGAGGACGAGCTCATCACCTATAAGACATGATGGTTACAATCAATGGCGCAGAAGAGGGTAGAATACCTGCAAATTTACGCGAAGCTGCCCGGTACATACTGCGGTAAGCGGAGCGGGCAGAAGCCTTGAGAATGTCCGTGATAGTCATGGTAAGGTGGAAAGTGATTAAACACGAGATCATGTGATTAAACATGATCAGTTGACTGTGATGTTAAGTCGCAGATATATCCACTGCGTATGTGATCCAGGCTAATGGAATAGTGAATATATTACTCAACCATTAAGATATACACGAGAAAAATTGCCTAGCGCGAAGATACCTCTGCTCAGTTAAGTTTGCTTATTGGTGTACACGTCAGGTCACGTGTATATCGCGAGGTATATATAGCCGGAGACTAATTGTGTTATCAACCAGATTTCTGCTCACTCCTATCCTTTTGCTTACTCTTCATCGACAGCTTCCAGCCTTTTGTTTACCTTCTTCATGGCAAGATCGAAAATATCAACTCGGAGAAAGAAATCCACTGCCTCCCGCAAGAAGTCAGATCATCCCTCATGGATCCAAATGATCCAGGCAAGTTTAATGCTCTCTTATTTCCCCTGATAGTCCTTGTATGGCTCCTTTGCTGGCACTTGCTTTGATATTACCTACTAGCTGTGGTGCCCATCTATCTTTATGCACTCGAATGCATCTCAATAACAGTCTAATGCAACCATATAGGAATGTATCCTTGCAAGTCCTGACGACGCCCGAACAGGTGTCTCGCGGTCACAAATTAAGGCGTACATGGCCCAGTCGTTGATTTGTCTCGTGTTTTCTGACATATGTGTTCAGATATGTAGAATCTACATATGACTTGAAGGTTATGCCCAGTCACGTTCCATTTCTTTCCCGAGCTATCAGGTCAGGCGCCGACCAAGGAATTTTTTCCCTTCCCAAAGGTATGCTTCCCTTTTCTCGCAACACGCTGGGGATGACTGATACTGTTCAAGGTGTAACTGGTCGTATTAAATTGGCATCCAAAGTCAAGACTGTGAGAGTGGTGGCTGTCAATGAGGTATTTAATTATGCTCATTCTGGGGCAATATTTATGCTTTCTTGTGCAGGACAAACCGATAGCGCAACCTCAGGGCGCTACAAAGCCCAAGACTGCAGCTCCACCTAAGCGTATCCGTACATCTGAAGCCTCTTCCAAGGCCAAAGGAGCTATAAGAACGAAGCCAACTGTCAAGTCTGTTCGAGATACGAAGTCAAAAACCCAGAAACCCTCAGTAACAAAAGCTAGATTACCGGTCAAGAAGACCAGTACGAACTCAAAGCGAGGTTTGTCTAAGAAAGTCAGTATTTAGAAAGATTGCATCCAACACTTGTTCATCTGGAGGTCTAGACAGCTACTGGAGTGACGTCAGCTGTAAATGCAAAAGTGGCAAAAGCCACTGCGGCCAAGAAAGCCGCCCCAAAGAAGTCTGTTGCAAAGGAATCGTCTTCAAGGACAACTAGGTCGCAGGTCTGTCATGCTTTATTCATTGTCTTGCGCCTGCTGAGTATTGTCGCAGACAACAAGGTCGTGACCTGCTTTCAGATGATCGGATCTCTGCTATTTATATTAGATTTGCTCCTTCATCTTTTCACTCTCGCGTTGCAGAACTTATTTTACGTGTATTAATAGTATTCATTTTGTACCACAGTAGCGTCGTCGCCCGCTTGACGAGTTTTGGTAACCGGAAAAAATCCTATCCCTCTTGAGTCACGAATGAGTGTTTGGAACTGGAGGATTTAACGCTATAACCTAATTTCCTGTCAGCAACGACATCGATTACTACATCATTTTAGCGTTTCTTTCCGATCACACATCCCTGCTATCATGAATGCTCGGGCAATGTACCCTCATTTTATCCCATTACACGAGAATCTCTTGTTACAGGTCAGCTGGGCACTCAGAGGGCTTTACGACTCATTTCGCGTCAACACGTTATTTTCAGCGATCGTCAGGTGTGTGGTCATTGACGTGGTAGAAAGGCAAACACACTGACTCCCTGTAAGTGATGCTGAGATTCGGGAAAACTTGTTTAAATCAATGCTCCTCAATCTACTATCAGTGACGTCGATCTATATCTATGATATTTTTCTGCATCCTCTCGTCAGTAACCAGGAGAAGTGGCTGCACCGGAACGTGGGTCGGTTCTATCAGGCCTTTTGGTTACTCCCTGTTGTCAGCATTTCCTTCTACCTAAATGTCTGTCTCACTTCAGTGTTAATTCCTGAGAACTATGCTGAACAAGAGTTTGTTTCAATCCATCGTTAGGTGTCCTGGTGCAATGTCATAGCCCAAAGAACATATATTCTACGTTATGGGACTCGCGCCGTCGTGCGACCCCCACGAACCTATTTCAATCTTTTAAACCAAGTCGCAACATCTGCTTATAGAATTGTCATGGCCTTTACATCTGTTGTGGTTTCATACAGCTTGAAGAAGATTCCTATTGTTGGCTGTGGACTAGAACTTGCCTTCCTATGTTGGGTAGACTCGTAAGTACCCTCGAAAACCGGCTGTTGTATAAGACGACTCACGATATGATGCTAGCTATTATTTTTTCGAGTAAGATTTCATGGTATCCAAGCCAGCCAAAACAGCTCTGACGTATGAACTCAACCTCCAGACCTGTTTGGGTCAATCGTGGTTTCTCGTTTGCAGGTCGGATACGGCACCTGGAAGAGCGTTGGATGTACTATCTTGCTTTCGGTGGGCATGATATCTTCTGCAGAATCATCTTCACATTGAAAGATCCAACCAGGTCTCCCCTCTGCTCTGATATGTACGTTGGGCACAGGCCTGGCCAGTTTCGCTCTGTTTGCTTTCGTGTTTCCATTGGTACGGTTGATGAATCCAATCGCGGCCAATAACTTACACAACCCAACCAGTACACTATCATTGCCACACATGCAAGACCTTCGCCTATCAACCCTTTCAATCCTACAAGCAAGACAGACAATGACATTATTCGTCATCCATCGCCCTTCATTCCTATTCGTCTACGAGTATTCGCTCCAGTGGTCTTTCTCAATGACTTGGTAGCAAAGTTCCTTGACTTTGTGTTTCCCCCAATCGAACCAAATCGTGGAAGCGGACATAGACGTCGTACCTTCAGTGATACTTCTGAATGCGTTGAGGAAGGAACTGGTATCAAACTTGATGTGAAAAGCGCCTTGCAGCCAACACGACATGTGAAGCCTACCCAAAGCCGTGTTAAGATCGGGAGAAGAAAGTTCGATTAGGCCTCATGTACATTTGATACAGTGGATAATGATGAGGTCTCTTGTTATGATTCAACCGAAACCTGCCCACTCAATTGAGAGATACGACACCTCTTTTTTAACATCATCCCAGGTACAAAGAAGGTGTGATTTTTTTGTGGCAGTACCTAGTCTACCGTGGGCGACTATCTCCATCGGCCGAAGGGCCCCTTCAGGGGATTCAACTACAGTAGCCACGAAGTGAGAATGATACCTCAGGGGATCGCCTATGTAAGTGCTTCTATATCAAACAACGGGATCACAAGCTGAGAGACAAGGGCTAACCTGGATAGACAAGATAATCTCCTCCGAACTTGATACCGCTTCCTATGAAATACCCACGTGCCGACAAACTTTGAAAAACGCCACATCTAGCACGTTCAATGAGGCTAGAAGGATAAGTCCAGATGCCTGCCTTCTGAGCGTCCCCTATTGTTCTAAAAGTGGCCTGGTCGGCATTGTACCACTGATACTCTGAAGCAGCGGGAATAGTAATAACATAATTTGCTGAGGCAGCTGGTTGCCGAGAGATGGATGACTGAGTGGACTGTGTGACGGCATCTGGTTCTTCTGAGCGCAAAACATCGGGAGAGGGTGTATTGATGTCCTCGGCATTGGATCCTTCTGCAAGCTTCATCGTTGTAAGCCGTCTACGATCCTCACGTTCCTTCCGCTTCTTGAGAGCTTCTTCAGTGAAAGATCGACAGTCGTCCTTCTTCGTAGCCTTTGTTTCCTTGGAAATGATTTGTTGCCGAAATGAGGCTTGCTGTTCCTCGTTCCAACTTTCCAGCTCCGATATACTTGGTCGGAGATGGGCAACAGGATCATTTACAATGACTGCTATCTCTGGAACAAGGTTCAGTATTCTGGGACGCCACAAACAGTTTAATACCATTTTCCACCAACAAGACAACCTCTTCAGGGAGTAGAACCAAGGGTGTCCCCAGAAACACGTTTTGTTGTGATAAATGAGGGAGTGTGCCTGTAAGGATACCGCAAATATGATACTTTGAACGAAGCGTCGCAATATCTATCTTGAAGTGTAAGTAGAAGGACCTTGAAAGTGAGCGATACATACCGTCGACCTTCCACAGATATGCTGTATTATTAGACACCCTCAGAGGTATCCTCTCCTCGGTGATACTCATAAAGGAATTTCGGTATTTGCCGCGGGCGAATCACACACCTGATTAAGATAACTTCTTGACATACCCCATGCCTATCGTTGATTCCGACGTTTTCATGCTCTTCGGTGATTCGATCACCCAAGGCGCATGGGAACCAAATTTGAATAGTTTTGGCCAGCGCCTTTCCCGCAAGTATGATTATCTACTGGTTTGCTACCGTCCTCAACATGCAATGGAACAGATGTCTATTCAAGAAGCTTAGATGTGATGAACCGCGGACTCAGCGGTTATAACACAGATTGGGCATTGCCTGTATTTGAACAGGTGTGAAAATGTGTTCTGTCGGTACCATTTACCTCTTGAACTCGAGCTAGATATTCCCAAGGCGGGATGAGAAGGGGCCTCGTGTCCAGCTCCTCACCATTTGGTTTGGCGCAAATGATGCATGCATTCCCCCATCACCCCAGCATGTTCCCCTGCAACGGTTCAAAGAAAATCTGACTAAAATGATCAAAATGGTCAAGTCGCCTGATTCAGAATATTACTCACCCTGCACCAGGGTGATCCTCTTCACACCTCCCCCTATCAACACATATCAGAGGCTTGCCGATCTGCAATCGCGTGATCCGCCACTGGCGCTGGATCGATTGTTTGCGACGACGAAAGAATATGCTGATGCAGTCCGGGAAATTGGCAAGCAACACGACGTTGGCCAAGTGGATGTCTGGAATCTACTTTGGGACGCAGCCGGCCATCAAGAGGAGTCCTTAGTCGCGTATCTTATTGATGGATTACATCTCAATGCAGCTGGATATGAGGTGAGTTGTTCATCCAGCATCACTTTACATCATTCCGCCGCATGTTGTAATAGCAGCAGAAGAGCTGACTTTTCCAATCAGATCGTATACGACCACTTGATTGAAACAATAAAGCAAAAGTATCCTGAGGTGCATTATGAGAATCTCCGACCGACATTTCCGCTGTGCGCTTTTACCTTTTTGTTTATCTTTTCTGGTGGTTGAGCACGATTTAGATGGTCGCAAATCGATCCGAAATGCCCCAGCAAGAGCCTGTACGTCAGGAACGATTGAGCTCAATTTGTATGTAATACTGCTAGGAAGGTATCGGCGCGATCCAGGAAACTAATAAAGTATTTGACTGGACCACTATCAATTGATCAATTATTGATGGATGAAAGCGTTTCACCTGTCAAGGGCTCTGATTCGTGGTCATGTGACAAGTTGAACATTGGCCAAATAAAGACATTAAAACGGCCGTAATATGTACGCTTCGTCCAACAGAATCGTGTGCAGCATAATAATCCGACTCCCTTTTTCTCCATAAAAACGAAGCATACTTTCATCTCCATTTTTTGTGAGTACCCTCACTCTTATTCAGGCATAGAAATGCCAACCTTTTCGGTAGGCGCCAGAGCTGGACCCACAAAGCTCAACGTTTTTATCTGGAATTCCACGAATTCGTGAGAGCTTTCAAGACACGCACCAGCACTGTTAGAAGTGTCTATTCTTACTCTCTCGCCATCAAAAGCGGTTGTCCTATTTACTGTACACAAGGTTCGTCCCATTTGTAGGATGCTGTACTCCGTGATTGGTTATTGCAATCGGATTATGTCTTTTGGGTTTCGATTTCTGGATATGTGCACCGAAAGCCACTTCAGTGCTGTATATGCCACATATGCTTTCGTAGTATAACACATCGCTAACAATAATGTTTATAATTCAGTAGACGGTTCACTCGAACCGGCTAACATTAACAAGGTTGCCCAGAAACTGGTTCGTGTTCTCTAATATGTTGTTACAATTTGGACTCAGCACCTTTCTCCATAATCTGGACTTAAATAGCCCCTAACAATTCGCCGATACAAACCGACATTGCCATTTGCTTAGTTTTACTTTGCTCATCTGAAGAGAATACGTCGTGCGAAGCTTCCGACGAAATGGCGTCTTTATTTCGAACAAAAGATCAACAGCTCATACAACCGTCTCAGAAGCGCAGTCACCGTTTTGACCAGTGCGATGTTGACGAATTCCTATCCTCAGATTTAGAGATATCATTTGCGTCAACTGTCTCGTTAAACTCTCCCTCGAAGGATGACGCTCCTCTTACTCCGGACCGTGAATATGCCGAACCGATGGATATTTCACCTCTTCCTCCAACCAACTCTCAAATTAATGTTGGAGGACGGAAATCTAGCTCCCGTTCTCGTGCTTACACAAGCAGTGCAAGACTTTTCGGCAATGACCTCAGCAACAATGCGCCAAACCTTCCGATCCCCCCTCAAGCAACACATTGTAACCGTACCACTTCAAATACTTCGACACAAGGAACCAAACGTACACAACGTTCAGCCTTACCAACTGAATGGCTGATGAGAACAGGTGCTTTTGAAACCAAGCTGAAGGTAAACGTTGAGTAAATCTATGTTTGCTGTCAACCAACTCATATATATCTGCTTTAGCCCGTGCCAGAACCGCTTTCTCCTGTCGGCGATGCAATGGATGTAGATTCCTCATTTTCAATGGGTTTGGACGCGGTTGCTCCTCTCTCATTCTCACCGATATCCAAGACGGCACATCATGCATCCAGAGGATTCGATACCCTGTTCCGCAATACTTTATCTCCTCGTCGGTCTTTCGAGTCCCCTCAGGCAAATAAGCCCAGAGAGCGTCGTTCTGTCTCCCCAGATGCAATGCTCAAATCTGAGACAGAACAAGATTTTCCTTCTTCTCCTGGTTTCTTTCCCTCTCCCTTGGAGTCTAAGGTAGATCGTTTGAGAAAGGGGAAACCAATGTTACAGGGACTTGGACCTCCACCCTTATTTTCCCGGAATAATCGGCGGCCTGTGGTATCTGCCGCATATCAAACTTCCGATGTACATCATCCAATACTTTCCAATGGTCAATTTGATGCAACTACAGCCTGTGGCGGACTTCCTGCCCGCCGAGCTGTCTCAGCCCTCTTGTCTCCCTCTTTCACTTCCGACCCCTACTCTGAGGAATCATCTTTTGATGGTCCTGATGGATCATCTCCAGCACTGTCTTATGCAAAAAGGCAGCAAGGCAGAACCCTCAGGCGTTGTGATGGCTCCGAGAGCCTTAGGTCTGTGTCTGATGCTATCGCAAGGGAAAGTCCTAGTCGAATAGCCAGTAGCCCAATGTCCAAATATATGGCACCTGGACTAGGCGGATTTGGTGACAATGAAGCGCATGGAAAGATCTTGCCGTGCCATAAAGTTACCGAGGATGGTTTGATGCGCATCAAAGCCGAAACCGTACGTTCATGTTAATTTGTAGGGGATTTAATTTCTTAATCGCTCATTCCCAGCTTAACGCTCTCATCGACGGCGAATATGACTCGCAAATACATGACTATCGTGTTATTGACTGCCGTTTTGATTATGAGTATCACGGTGGACATATCCCCGGTGCTGTAAATCTGAATACTCCTACCGCTCTGGAAGAATTATTGTTGGGTTCAAACTTGACAAAACCAAAGCCCTCCGTCAGCGGTGATGCTGTACGGAAAACGATCCTTGTCTTCCATTGCGAGTTTAGTGCCAAGAGAGCGCCTACATTGTGAGTTGATTATTGTCGTCGCGAAGCGTGTCTTCTCATACCGTGCTTCAGTGCAAAACATCTTCGTGCCAAAGACCGTGCCACTAATAATATGTTCTATCCCAAGATCCATTATCCCGATATCTACATCCTCGAAGGAGGGTACTGCGCTTACTTTAAGGCATCCGGGCACCGATGTGAACCACCCGACTACGTAAGGATGGATGATCCTAATCATGCTATTGCTCGGAGAGAAGACCTCGACCAATTCCGTAAGGTCAAGTTTGGAAAGCACAAGTCCTATGCGTACGGGGAGTGTGCAAGCAAGGCCAGCTCAACCATCGTCAATGCTGTGACATCTCAATCCCAGGTTTCTCAGTTTCAATCAAAGCGCAATACCGCTCCATTAGCAGATTCATCCCAGATGTATGCTACTGCAAACATTGCACGCGGCCGTCGTACTCGGCTTTTGGCTACGTTACAAGAGGATGCCGGAAACATGATAGCGGAGGCCGAAGACACTGATACCGATATTGGTGATAGCCCTTGTCCTCCTCCTACAAAGAATGGCATGCTCAAGGGGAAAAAAAATGGTCGCGTCTCAGTTTCAAGAGTCGAAACGTATGGGTCTGATCGTATGGCCCTGGGATGCTAAGTGCGGCGCTGTATCAGTGTCGCGACTAGCACCCACTGCTCTGGTCATGTATATAACGGAGTTGCGCCTGCTGTATCCCGAGGGGATGTCTTTCAGAGGGACCCCCACATCTTCTGTCCTTCATGCTCGCCTTGTTCGTCTCAACCATTTGTTCAACACACTCCTGCTACCTGCTAGGAATCAATCTCGCATGAACCGCCTTCCACCCTCGCTGTAATATCAGCCCGTCTCTATGGCCTTGAGGTTGGCGGCAGCTTGGTTTTTCTTCCTCGTGGCATCTTTATTTCAAGCATCTTTCATACGATCTCACCTGCATGCATAAGATGTAATTTCTGATCTTTATATGGATTATCAATCTCTCGAGCTGTCCAATGTTTGACTGATTTTCCTAGGCATATCGAATACTCATCTCTCGCCTGTTTCCATATTTGTTTTCAACACCGAACTTTTTTTCTTCCGTATTCATCTTAATTTCCTTCTGTAGGCTGACTCTAGTCAGACTGTACTGTCGATCGCGTTCGTTAGGTTTATTTTGCCTCTGGCGGAAGACTGAGCTCTTGATGCGGCTTTGTCTATCCATGGACACTCCTCTTTACTTTTTTCTTTTTCCCAAGTATGTTTATTGGAGTAGTGGCTCCTTTATCGTTGTAGTGATTCATGTTTACTATCAACTCAATTTGCCCGTATAGGCTTTGGTCAAATGTTGATATGCTGTGTCTTTAATTTCTTCATGAGATTTATTTGGTCGTGACAAATAAATAAACGCGTCTTTGGTATAATTATTTGACTTCTATTGATCTCACTCACTGAGGCTCAGCTTCAACGTGCCTCTTATCCTAGTTCATAATGTTTCAACGAGATCCTCGGGCTGGCGCATTTCTTGGAGGAGATCGTGTCTCCGGACAAGATATTCGTGACCAAAATGGTACAGTGACTCTGTGTTCTGTTTCAAAGCGTTTCGTTGATCCTTACATAGTCATCGCTGCGCAATCAATTGCTAATATTGTGAAAAGTTCATTGGGACCTCTAGGTCTCGATAAAATGCTTGTTGACAACATTGGTGTATGAGATCCTGATTTTTCCTCTGTACATATCAAGAAGTCTAACTCGAACTCAGGAAGTGACGATTTCCAATGATGGCGCTACTATTTTGTCTCTGTTGTCGGTTGAACATCCTGCAGGACGTATTTTTGTCGACCTGGCCCAAAAGCAAGACAAAGAAGTCGGTGATGGAACGACGTCTGTGGTGATTATTGCTGCAGAACTTTTACGAAGGGCAAATGAACTAGTCAAAACCAAAATTCATCCTACAACGATCATTACTGGATATCGATTGGCTTGTCGGGAGGCAGTCAAATTTATGCAGGATCAACTAAGTATCAAAGTAGACTCTCTGGGAAGGGAGGCATTGATCAATGTCGCGAAGACGACTATGGCGAGTAAGATCCTTGCAAAGTGAGTGTGGTTGGAAAGTCTGTGTTGATATCGTTTTTCACTGATAAGATCTTGGGACACAGTGACGATGATCTGTTTGCGCCTATGGCTGTTGATGCTATGCAAGCCGTGAAGACGATAAACTTGCGTGGCGATATCAAATATCCTGTCAAGGCTGTCAATGTTTTGAAGGCCCATGGCCGCAGTGCTCGCGAATCCTTGTTTGTTCAGGGCTATGCTCTTAACTGTACCGTAGCTAGTCAAGGTGCGGTCATTTACTTTCCTTTATCGGTGACGGCTCAGTTGAGATGATTGCAGCTATGAAAAAACGGATTGTTGGTGCCAAGATTGCGTGTTTGGACATTAATCTACAAAAAACTCGCATGCAGTTGGGTGTGCAGGTCCTAGTAGATGATCCTAATCAACTTGAAGAGATTCGCAAACGGTAAAGTATCGCGCAAGTTCTTTTATTGATTCTATCGTTCATCCGTGCTACAGGGAAGCGGAGATGACTCTTGAACGCATCCGGAAGATTCTTGCAGCGGGTGCTAATGTTGTTTTTACGACCAAAGGCATTGATGATCTGTGTCTGAAGGAGTTTGTCGAGGCTGGAGCCATGGCTGTCCGTCGGTGTAGGAAGGAAGACCTGCGTAGGATTGCAAAAGCTACAGGGGGGCAGTTCATTACGAGCATGGCCAATCTGAATGGGGATGAGACTTTCGAGCCTAGCTACCTGGGGATGGCCGATGAAGTTATCCAGGAGCGTATTTCAGACGATGAGCTTATCTTGGTCAAGGGTACCAAAGTCGTGAATTCATCGTCAATTGTCTTGCGTGGTGCAAATGACTACATGCTAGATGAAATGGAGAGGGCTCTTCATGATACCCTGTCTGTCATCAAACGGACGTTGGAAAGCGGCGCTGTAATTCCAGGTGGCGGTGCCGTCGAGTCGGCACTTAGTATCTATCTGGAGAACTTTGCGACGACACTGGTAAGGCATTGTTGGATATTTTACAATATGTGGCTTGACGTCTTGATCTGATTCTAGGGCTCAAGAGAGCAACTCGCCATTGCTGAATTCGCAAGTGCTCTGCTCTCCATCCCCAAGCAGCTTGCCGTCAACGCCGCCAAGGATTCCACTGAACTTGTGGCTAAATTACGCTCATACCACAATGCGGCGCAGAAATCACCGCCTGGAGACCCCAAAAAGGCCTTTTTGCGTTATGGGCTTGATCTCCTAAATGGGGAGGTACGCGACAATGTGACTGCTGGGATCCTAGAACCTACAATGGGTAAGACCAAAAGCTTGAAATCTGCTTATGAGGCTGCCATTGCGCTGCTTCGTATTGACGATGCAATCCAATGCGTTCCAGGTGAGCTTGGTGCCAATACATTGCTGGGTGATCTGCTCACGACGCTCGGCAGAGCAACAGGGAGAGCGAGACCCGCATGGACATTAGAGATTTATTGTAGTAATACGAGTTGTAGAGAGCACGTGACAATGAACCGAGTGTTTTACAGAATCATCTGCCTTTGTTCGGTTCCAACGCGTCAAGAAAGGACCTTGCGACTGGTTTGAAGAGCGCAGGTTTGGCTTTTATAATGCAGACAGACCCCTCCTCCCATTCTTTCTTCCCTTCTCTCTGCCAGCGCTTTCAGTCTCTCGTCTGGTTATGTCTTGATGCTGATCTCACTAAGTCAGCTGTCTTCCATGCCGAACGCTATTTTGCGATCGATCACACGAACCATGAATCACGACACCTCTATGCAATTGCCTTGTTTCGCGAGGGCCAGGTCTACTCTGCTTTGAATCTTGTCAATTCAGCTCAGGACAGGCAGTGTACGGGATGCTTGGAGATCAAGGCCAAGTGTTGCACCGCCCTCGGTCGACACAGACATGCAAGAGAAGCGTTAGAGGCAGCGCTCAAAGATGTAGCTTTCGTCAATTCCGGTATGTGAAGGGCCTCTTTCTCCTCGATGTGTTCTAAGAAAGGGTATATATAGCGTTTTCTGCAAGTCGAGTGGCTCATCCCTTCCCTGAAGAAGCGGCACTTCGATGTAGAGCTGGAAATATGGCACTGAAAGGAAATCTTTCTGACAAGGCGTCGCGAAGTTATAGAGAAGCCCTTTTATCCAACCCTTATCTCTGGGAGGCGTTTGAAGGGCTCTGTGCATCGGGTACTTGTTCCATCCTTTTAGCTCGTTTCATAGCATATCCACGATCAGCATGTCATTACAGGGTCTTTTCCTGAAATCGATGAAATATTTCCTCCACGTCCAGTTCCCATCAAGCCAGCGTCTCAGCACGAGGGTCCATCAAAAAACAAACCAACATCTACTGGTGTTGGTTTTTTTACGCCCGATGGTGGAGGCGGCAATCTATTCAAGCCCTGGAAACCGGAAGGTCAACCCAAAGCCGTCCGAATAGGCTCCCGTGATTCACTGTGTGTCAATAAGAGCGTGCCCTGTAGATGAAACGCACTGACATTTTGCTAGTGCTACAAATGAATCTTCATTCTACCCTCTTGAAAACTCCTTCCAACAGCCGCCACCCCCAAATCCTCGAATTACTCGGTCACAGCAAGTTAACGTCCCTCTTCAAGCCCATATCTCCCGACCACCCTCTTCTGCCGACGAGGCAGGTCCAGTACCTAAACGGTTGCGCTCGACGTCGCATCAGGCAGAGGCCATCAAACTCAAGGGCAGTAAATTGAACTTGGACGACCCCTCGAATAAGGCACGCGCACGCCCGGCCTTGCTATTTGCTAACATCTTCTCATCTTCCGGTCGTCGTTCTCAGCATGCGGCGCCTTCTAGGAATGTTAATGCTCCTGTCAAAGGGAACACGCAATCTAATGTACCTACCCTCGCTCCTAGAAGGAGTACTCGCTTGCTTGGTGGTAACGCAAAACAGCCTCATCAAACCACAAAGGTAGATATGTTATTCTTTTCGTCTGAATTTCCTGTCCTTGTGATCAATGATTGACTTTGAGCCTTTCTGCCAGCATGGCACTACTCGAGAACGACGGCGACAGGCAAGCAGCACACGAACTGTTTCTGCAGAGTCCGACAAAGACGATGATCTTCTTCCAGGCGGGGATATGAACTACTTGCCATCACCACCGCCGCCACCGCCGCCGCCATTACTATTCCAACGTGAAGTACTTTTTTCCCACAATGCCTGGCCTACTGCCCAGGAAATTTATGAAAATGAGCTGGCGGAATATTATATCTACGACCTGATACGACGCTTTGCCACCGCAACCCGGGCCTTGGCCAGATATGACTGCCGCAAGTGCCTACATGAGCTCACCCAGCTTCCAAAACCTCATCAAAATACACAATGGGTCCTTGCCATGGTTGGCAGGGCTCAATTTGAACAGCAGGATTACTCTTCTGTACGAGTCCTTAATTGTACGCCGATTTCCCTTTTTGACCATTGCACCTCTCAGGCCGAACGTGCCCTCAAAAAGGTGCGGTTTTTGGAACCGCACCGGCTGTGGGATATGGAAGTCTATTCCACCCTTCTGTGGCATCTGCAGAAGACTGTAGATCTGTCCTTTCTGGCGCAAGAACTTCTCAACATTAATCCTCGGTCGCCGCAGGCATGGATTGCTATCGGAAATTTGTTCTCGTTGCAAAAGGAGAAAACACAAGCCCTGGCTTGCTTTCACCGTGCGGCTCAATTAGATCCGTCATGTGCATACGCGTATACATTAAGTGGTCACGAGTCGATTGATGAGGATCTGGATAAGGCAATCACCTTCTTCCAATCAGCACTTCGAGCTGATCCTCGTCATTACAATGCATGGTACGTATCAGCCGTCGCTTATCAAGATGTTAATAGTCCTTATTCTTTAGGTATGGACTGGGGACATGCTACCTACGCAGGAGTAAAGTCCGCCTGGCGGAATACCACTATCGAAAAGCACTCGATATACACCCCAGAAATGCTGTTTTGATGGGATGTGTAGGGATGGTAAGTAGAAGTCATAATAACATTCCCAAAGGATGTATCTGGATCGTCACGTCTTCCGTAGGCTGTCGAGCGTCGTGGTGACCGGCAAGCAGCTCTCGAACTCTTCGACAGAGCAGTACGGCTCGCACCAGAAAACGCATTGGTTCGATACCGCAGAGCGAAAATTCTCGTCTCTATGCGGAAGTACCAGGTGAGTAACGTTCGCAATACTGAGATTATGGCGTAATATGTCACTTCAGCCGGCTATTCGTGATCTGGAAGAGTTGAGAATGATGACGCCAGAAGAGTCGAATGTAGTGTTCCAACTCGCCAAGGTGTACAGGCTTGTCGGGAATGAGGTCAAGTCTGCGCAAATGCTCGCGATTGCACGTGACATCTCGCCGAAAAGTGCGAACAAGATCAAGAAATTGCTGGATACGGCGAAAGACGAGCTTGTCGGGGATGACAAAATGGATGAGGGATGAGTACCGTGTGGTGATAAGCTTGTAGCTATTCGTGGTTGTTCTGTCCCCACTGCATATGATATGACACTGTATGATAAACCCCGTGGAGTCCGAACTGGTTTGACTGACACGTGGGAAAGGGGCTCGCTGATCTGTTTGGTCGTTGTTTGGTGATCGAGTCAGTTGGCCAGGGCGTATATAAGGCTAATATCATCGTGCTTCCTCTTTATCCCTCTTCCTCAGTCCGTCCCCTAATGTCCCACTAAGTTGCCCCCATCCTCCTGCATCCTTTGACTACCCAGTCAGATATCAGACTGTCCGATCCAACCCCGCACCGGAAATGGTCAACAAGCTCATCCGTACTAATAAACACGGAGCCCTCCTCTTTGACCCTGACGTCGTCTATCGTATATAACAGTTGTCCTTCTCCTATTTCTGGTGTGTTTCTGCTCGTTATTCAATGCTCTTAGTCGCGTTAACCTGTACCTATCTGAATGCAGACACTACTCCACACTCCACAACCCACCTACCCAGACGCATTTGTCGTTTCCACATGTCCAACGAAACTTCGCTTCTCTACTCAATAACGCGTTCCAAGCTGCATGAGTCCACTAACAAGGAGCAATGCAGTTTGCATCGCTGGGTGCTGCTCAAGAATTCCATCCTCTCTTCCTCGAGCTTACAGAACGCTGCCGTATCGGAATACTCTGAAACTATCTCTAATGTTAATGAGGAGACAGATGAAGAAGTAGCAGAAGAGACTGTAGTTGATGCATTTATGTTTCCTGACGCTGGAAACTTCGTATCCTCTCGTTCAGCAGAAGCGGAAGCACAGTGGCTTGACTCCTTGTTAGAGACCCTCGCTGAGGACGAAGATGATGATTATCCTTCGGACTCAGACCATCACTCTGCTTTGCCCGTCGATGAGGACGATGACCAGTTGCTCAGTCCCTCGCTGTCGCCTCTGGCTTCCTCTGAGGACCTTTATCAGTCTCGTTTTTTCTCATCTTCTGTTTCTGTGCCATACTCACCTTATTTTGATTCCACTCTTGCCCTTGCTCGTCATTTTGAATCTGCTTTGGACTCTCCTGCTCCCTCTGTTTCAACTTCCATCCAACAAGACGCTCCTTCCTACCATGGTTTCAATGGCATAGAAAGTTCCTCAGTGCCCGATGCTATAGAAGACATGTCTGATGACGAGTCCGACACTGTTTCAACCCCTTCCTTCGGCCGGTCGATTGCCTCCTTATTTTTTGATTCGAATGCCGATTCTGCTTCACCAACCTCATCAACCGAACGTAAAGCTTGGAAGAATTCGTCAAGGTCTAGGCCTCCGCACTATCTAAATCCGTTCGAGTTGGATCCGCTTCCCTTCGCTGATGAATCATCCCATCCTACATTTTACAACGGCCACTGAACGTCGAAGTTCATATCTCACTCTATTTTTCCTCTTGTCACCGTCTCATATGCTTTTCCTTGTATCTCTTCATGTAGCGTAATAGGCTTCTCGCAGTATTGGCTTTCGTACGTATCTTATAACCGCTACCATATGCTTGCCTACCACTCAATACAGTTTTGTTTTATGATTAACTCATTCTCGTCGCACCTCCCGAGGATTCAAGTAACCTACTGTGGTAACGATAGTGTAATTGCTTCCTGCGCCGTAAACCAAGTTTTCGTCAACGTATTGGGTTGGATATATTGGACGGCAATGTTATTGAAAGCAGTAGGCCATGCCTTGGAGAGAGGCAGGAGGTGGCCAACCAATTTAGGCACTATATGTAGTATAATGACTCATGAGCTGGACCACAAGGACCCCACTCACCTATTTTGAACAGATAAGGAACATGCTTTTGCAGCTTGTGAGATGGATTACTGTTAAAAATGATTCCAGAATGCATTCCTCTAGAACGGGCGATGATTTACTTTTCCAGGTAGTCTTCCAGATGATTCGCCAATAATACGAGCATCAGAAGCTGGTCCTGGGACCAATTACCCCTGAAAAGGTTATTGTACAATTCCATGTCACAATGTGGCATGTAACAAATGGTTAAACCCTGTAGCAAATATCCATCGTTCTAGGGTAGTGGTTAAAAAATGAATTGTTGAGCTAGGCAAATAGTGATAGGAGGAAACATGAAAATAGGAGGAACGTACTGAGAGTATCTGAAACTGCAACGATCGAAAGAGTTCAATGTCTTCAGGTGTGAACACGGGATCGTAAATCGATACACTCGTATGATCCTGTATTAGAGAAAAGGGTGAAACGATTTCAGAATAGGACTGCAACATTGTTGACCCACAATATCGAACGCGACACATAATTCAATCAAGAATGCGAGTTGAGCTCTAGAGTTTGGAGAGGCCGAGGGGCTTCCCAGACCCAGGCAGAGTACTGAAACAGAAGACTCCACAGATAGAAATTTGAGAGCCTCCTTTACGATACCTAAAAAAATGCAGCCAGTAAATAAACTCGTCAGTTCAGGTGAAATTGTGCAAATGGCACCACAGACACGAACTCTTGGACTGTGAGAACCAATTACTCTGCACCATGTCATCTCTGATCCCTTGAATCAGCGTCAGAACGGGTTCCTGCCGCTGAGTTCTATTTTTTCTCTTCTTTCGAGACTTGACTGGTGTAAATTCGGTATAGGAGAAAATAGGAACGGGAGTGTCGGCAAGAGATCCGCTCATTCGTAGATGAGAACCCCCCATCATGAACGATCAGACATCATCATTTGCTTGGAAAACAAATAATAGCAATCCTTTTTTGGAGCTTTCTGAACCAGTTCATCAATCTATTAATGAGAGCGTGCATCAATTACCTCAAAGTGTGCAGGGTGGCAGGTTCACCAACATACGTCCGGCCGAGGAACACGTTTTGGGGTATTCAATTCAGATACAAGGTTGTTATCATACAACTTCATAGATGTCCTCGCTGGACTGACGCTACATATATGGCTTTTTCTGAATCTCGAGCGACGGTTCAGATGTTCTTCTGTTATCATCACCCTCGAAAATAGCAGTTTGAGGCCTGTAACGCGTTATTAACAGAACAAGTCTACTATATTCCAAGGAATCTCCGAGTCAGGTGCTTGTATCCATCCTAGAAGCCTTCCATTAAACTCTCAAAAGTCTGTATTTGAATCGAAGAGCGGAAGAGCATATGTGATAGACAATGAAGGAGATGCAGAAGTAATTGCAAGGAAAAATTCAGCTCTATAGAACAGCTAGTGCACTTTCACAGAGATTTGAGGGCCCAAAGGTCATCACCCAGATATGTAGTTGTTTCAACCCCGACGCCTTTATTCGCCTGCTTCATGTCCTCTGTCCCCATTTTTGTGATCCCCACTGCAACAGCGTGCTCCTTCCCTTCTGAAAAGATCCCGACCGGAGTGCCGGCCTGAAGGGCCGCCTCGGCAGGAGGCAATTCACCTCCTTTTGACGTAAGTCCTGGACACATTATCTGCGCACCAGCTAGCACAAAGCGAATGGCTCCTCGATCAATCCTTACGGAAGGTAGGATATAAGGATCTACATGTGGACAAGAAGACATCGTGACAGGACGTCAAAGTGGTGAATGAGCGCTGGTCTTTCTGATCCCTCACAAATTCACTTACATTGATGAAGCAATCTCAGGGTCGGAAAAATGGATTCATCAAAGTGCTGGAAAAATAAGGGTTCCTGCTTCACTGTGTACACTGAAACATGGTCTTTGCTATAAGTGAAGAACAGAAGAAGGTTAGTTGCTCCTCTATCTTTGTCTTATCGCAACTGACCATTTGACCAGCACCAAACCCTCCTTCTTTGGCCAGATGGTCTCCAGCGTCTCAGGTTCTATCTTCCATTGGGAAAGAATACTATTTCTGATCAGACGCTGCACCGAAGACTTAACGGGGGTGTGCCCGGTAACGTCTAAGGTAGGTGTGAATCTACAATCCATTTGAGTAACTGTTAGGTGTCAGAAATCAGAAGATACGGAAAAGACATGCTTTTTGAACATACTGCAAGCAGCGTCACAACTTGACTGGTGGATCAAGACGAGAAAGATAGCTCACTGTTCGGCAAAAGATAAGGATAAAATCATCTCGTGACACTTAGAATAGGGTCGTTGACATTCGGGAGATTTTGCGACTTATGTTATACATTATTGCTAAAAGTACATGAGATTATCATAAGACGGGAGTCAAACCCCGAAAGCAAGACCGCTAGATGGTCAATGATAAACAAGGGTAGAAAGGATCAAATGAACAGGATTCGAACATGAACAAATGGTTAACACAGGAAATAAGATACCGTTCCACCGAAATCACTAGTTTAGGTCTTCATCATCTATTTGATTTGGTTTGAGCATGCCAGGAATCCTTGAGGCCTGTTCGTGAGCAAGTTCTGCCTTCCTTGCATTCTCTGCTTCCTTCTCCTCCAGATACAACTCGGCATTGTCATCTCCTGAGAACTCTTTAAGCTGGATAAGGAAGTCGCGAAGAGCTAGTTTAAAGCGGTTCAAATCATTGTGATACTCGGAGAGAGCCTCAACACAAGACTGGATTTCCGACCTGACCAAAATAAATTAAGCACAGTAAATAGAAAAGGGTAGACGGGAACCATACTTATGTAGATGGGGGAAAGCGTTCTGGAGTAGGTTAGTAGCGTATCCCCGGAGGAATACCGAGTTAGTCATGTTGGGATCAGAAACGACCGCTGGATCATATAGAGGGTTTTGAATGACATTGAGCTCGACAAGCTGGTACATGCGCGCAAGTAAAGCACTCTGGAGCTTGAAGCCACTCTTGTGGTCAGTGTCTGTCAAGACAAAAAAGACGTCTTGGAGGAGACTGAGGTAATATCGTTGGAAGAATGCGCTCGTGATTGCCGGATCTGCGGCATTGGCGAAATTGTTTACGACCTCTAGACAAACTAGAGTGTGTAAGATTAGTATACAAATGAAGAATGTGATATTTCATACGATTAAGGCCTAATTCCGCAATGTCACGCATTGTATGTTTGATCGCCCAGACTATACTGTCCATGAATAACTTAAATTGTTGCGGAGGGATCCCAAGTAATGCTATATAGACTTATCAGCCAATGAAAGGACGATTAGTGGCAATATTGGACCTGGGAAGCAATGGAGGTTGATTGCGCGAAGGAGCTTAAAGAATCCGACACGGTGTTCGGGGAACTCCGCAAAATCTTGGTTAATCATGTTCAAAGTCGGCTCAAAGACAGCATCTAAAATTGGGGAGACTTGTGATGTCAAGAGGCCCTGACTCCAGAGTTAGACACCGAGACACCGAGAGGCTATGGACATGAAATCACTCACCTGTAGGCGAATCATAATCGCAGCCATCACATTCAGAACTTCTGCATCGCGGGCCATGGGAACATTTTGGTTATAATCGCTGAGGACAGCGTCCAAGAGGGGAGGGATGAAGTTACTGGTGATATAGTCGAGGTCTTCTGCTTTTTTGACATAGGTTTCCATTAATTTGAGTATTTCCTTCTTCACAGTCCTCAGCTGCCGGATCTTCGGTGTCCTGGTGACGACAGCCCCTGGAAAGGATGTTCAGCATGGAATGTGAGAGTGATGGAGGTTGCAAACCTTCTTTGTCCACGGCCCCACTAATAAGGCTACTGACAGCTCTATAAAGACCCAACATATCGAAGAATATATGCACTATTTGCGGATTGTAAAAGCTGCCGATAGAGGAGCAAGCAGATACATTAGTCTTCATGATATTGGCAAGGATTTTGATGTTGTCTTGGTTCGAGAGGACATCAAGGCTCTGGGATGCTTGAGCCATGAGAGAGTCCCACTGAATTGGCAATTAAACATGGTAAACTTATAAGCGATATCACTCACAGCATTATTTGGGAGGTCCATTAATTTGGCAATGAGCTTCTCCTGTTGAGGTTTATTGGGCTGGGCGGAAATCATGTAGCCAACGGCTTCGTAGAAAGTATGTACCTAAAATCCTTTGTCAATGACCTGAGAAAATATTGCTTAGATCTTTACTTGTTGAGGAGCTAGATCAACGGTGATTCGATGCAATGAGCGGAGGATATCTTCCACAAATGGCTCGGACTCTCCACTTTGTTGCATGACGAAATGCTTTCTACACTTTTGTGCTATTTTGATGAAAGTATCACAAGCCATATCCTGGACACCTGCAAAACAAACGGGAATCAAGAAATGAAGCAAAGGTTAGATTGTCAGCGCACCTTCGTGAGTCTCATGCATGAACTCGAAGAGTTTATTGACGACTGTCTTCAAGAACTTCCAGTGCGCTTTAAGGAAGCGTGGATATTGACCGACAATGTACATAATGTCTGACGCCACAACAGCTTTATTGTCCTTACCACGCTTGACCTCACAAAGACCTAGGAGATCCTTGATGACTGTCACCAAGAAACGTTTCTCCGTTTCCTCATCTGAGTTTTTTTGTCAGCCTGATATCAAGAAAACCAGCAAGGGAAGAAGCTCACTCATGGCACCGGATATTGAGCCGATGGCCCAACAAAGAGTGTTGAGATTGTTCCAAGACCACTCCGATCCATCGACTTGCTTGGTGAGCTTCTCGGTGAGGATTGTCTCTGTGTCTGAGACATCTAAGTGGGTGAGATAAACAAGAAGTTCCCTCATGGACTTGTACAATACGATGGTATCTGTCTCCTTCATAAATTCCCGAACAATTTCTCCTTCCTCGTTCTCAACGATGAGTACCTATAGGTGATGACATGAGATCTCGCTATTAGCCCAGAAATTCAAGCTCACCTCTTCTGGTTTGACCATCTTCTCAATAACAACAAGACGCAGATTTGATAGAACGTCGCTGTAGATATTCTTCCGTAGATTCATACCATTGAGCATGTTTTGCCCGTTTGTACCCAAACTAAGGCCTATCAACATACTCGACTCGCCAATGGGTAAGCTCTGGAGTTCCTCATAAAGCTCCGCGACGAGCTTCAACCAGTACTCTAGACAGATCTTGAAAATCTCGCGTTCGTCTACTTGTGACACCTTAACCATGTATAGGTGGGCATTAAGCAACACGTCACGATTTTGTTCAGTCTCAACACAACGAAGATGATTTGTCAAAAAATTGGAAAGGAACAAGGCGAGATTGAGAATTAGTTCTTGTCCGTTATCACCGGAGTCTGTATAAGCCTGAGCAATGTTGGTGTTGGGAGGTATCATTCGATTAACAGAGGTCATGACCATGGCAAATAAGATCACGAATTTGGGATCATATTCGGGTCCAACATTCAGAGCGGCGATTTCGGCAAGGCACTTCAGCGTGATTGTCCGAAATTCCGATGTCTCGAGGAACTACAAGATTAATGCGTAAGTGTGTATTAGCTAGAGTAAAACAACAATTACTCACGCGAGTCAGCAGAAGATCGATGATTTTAGTCTCGAAGATATAACCAAGAGGAATCCAGTTGAGGAAGCGCAACAGAGTTTCTAGTGTTGTCTTAATGAGAGAAGTCTTATTGGTTTCTTCCAAGACCTCGGAACACAGTTTGAAAATCTCTGAAAACTCGCCACACATCTGATTCTTCAGATGTCTAATTTTCGCTTGTACCATTTGCTCAGCGGAAAAATCAAAAATTTCTTCCGAAAGGAGCTTGAGGATGATCATGTTGTTTTCGCATAACGAGATATTAGCTTTTGACGATTCAACTAACTCAGAGATGAAGTTTGGCCAATTCTTCGGCCACTCTTGTTTGAGGATCTATGAAAGGCGTCAAGCAGGCAACGACTCACAAGGAATCAAAAACTATACCTGAACCAGTGCAAGATTCAACTTGTTGATGTAAGTCTTCTCCTTTCTGAAGGAGACTTCATCGGAGGCAGCTTTGAGTATGATATTGACGATAAAATTCCGTATGCCTAAATTGAGTTTGTTGAATGAGCTAAAATAGGTGTGGGAATAAAGTGCTGCACCTTGTCGCTGACCGTCCGGTAGAGTTTTCCACCGTGTCATAATCAACTTTTCCAAGATTTGAAGGCCAATGTACTATGCATTGAACAAATTGTGAATACAGCAATAGGGTGACATAACAAATCACTATACCTTCGACTGAGAGAACGATGATTTATCAAGGATGTCTGGGACTCTTGTCCAAGAGTCGGGGTGTTCCTGGAACTGGGTCAGGACTTGTTGTCCTAGTTGTTGCTTCAAGCTTTGTTGTCAGATCAAATTGAAAAAAAAAACGCGTAGAGGAGGCAGCCTTGTTCACCTCAGGTCCAGAACCAGTATAGAATGCCATGACGACATTGTCGAAGTGAGAAACATCGAAATCTCGCGAGAAATCAAGCAGAGCCTGTCGATATGATGAATACGGTCCTTTAAAAGAGACAATGGAACAAAAGCTTACCTCCATAATAGACGGAAAATGGCTATAAGGAGATTAGACAGATATGAGACGCTGAGGGAGTCGTGGTGGAGAACAGATGTGATGTGTTCGTTGGGCAAAGGGGACAGTTCCGTGTAATCGACGATCACGTGATATTGCCATCAGCTGAGTTTTAATGGTGTCTTGCTGATAAGCGTTTCGAATATTGCTCTGAATGAACGACGTGTAGAAATTGTGAAAGGCTTGTCAGAGGCAGAACAATTGCTAGTTATGTCTACTGCCCCTTTTTATGTGACCTCAACATTTCAAGATCATGAAGCTCTCAATTACGTAAAGAGATCACGGTAACAGATGGTGCAAAACTCAATGGAAGATAGTTGTTTTCAGGCTCGAAAGCCTCACTCGTTGTATGTTCGGCTGAGAATGGAAATATATTTTGGAGGGTGGTCGACGACATATATTTGTTGGTCAGTAAGTCACCGGGTTTACCAACATCATGCACCATGTACCTCGCGTAGTCTTCACCTTCCGTAATTGTCAACCTACTGACACTGGAGTGCTACAGTTGACACTTTTCCATTCACTTCGCCAACTCCTCGGGAATAACAGCAGTTGCATTTGTTTCCAAGAAAAGCAAAGAAATTGTCCAAGGGTGCATTCAATTTTTTTAAAGAACCATCAAGCCTCTTGTAGACTCTGGTTCGACCCTGACGATGCTTTTTGGGCATTTGAATTCCCCAATGACAACTGGTATTACCGGCAATGTTGCCTTGAAGGTGTACATCCCTGGCCTACGCTAATTCTATGTAAATTGTACATATACATTTGGGATCTTTAGCATACGGCTGAATATCAATCAGATTTTATCCCCATGCATACTTTCGTAACAATCGGCTCTACACGGTTTGATCTGCTCATTCAAGAAATCTTATCCCCACATACACTTGAGGCACTGAAGAGTCGCAGGTGCACAACGCTCACAGTTCAATGTGGGAATTCTGCATTTGAACAAGCCAGTCTCATTGCCAAAGGAGAGACAGTCAATCTCTCAATTGAGGGCATCCAAGTCGAGCTCTGGAAATTCAAGCCTGCTTTGATAAAAGAGTATGAAAAGGCAGACCTAGTAATTAGTCATGCAGGTTAGAGAAACAATATTATCAGAGGCCTGCGCTCAGTAGACTCACAGGATCGGGGACAATCATCGAGATCTTGCGCCTACCAAGACCACTCATTGTAGTACCCAACCCAACACTCCTTCATAACCACCAAGAAGAATTAGCCCACGCATTGGAAGCACAAAAGTATCTGACGTCGTCCACCGTCGAGTGAGTCCTGCTTCTACAACTGAGAGCTAGAACTCAAACTACCACAGGAACCTTGCAAAAACGATCTTCGAGTTCGATGACGAAGAAATTACTCCATTTCCTGCGTTCGACGGAAGTAGGTTCAGCCGGCTATTGGATGAAGAGATGGGGTTCGTATGAGTGATCTCTTGTGATCGAATACATTGGTTATCCCTTGACTATCATCTTCTCGAAATTCTTATGGCGCCGAAAGTTGTCTCCGAAGTGACAATAGACCTTGACCCGGAGACATATGAAACACAAAATGTGCATGTAATTTATGATCAAATTGCTAGTCATTTTTCAAGCACGAGATATAAAGTAACAAAAGGTTACCACCTCACCTTGCCTGTCCCCTTCCTTAACATTACCCTTAGCCCTGGCCGATCATCGTCAAATTCCTGTCTGAGCTGCCTGATGGCTGGCTCGGACTTGACTCTGGGACTGGAAATGGAAAATATCTACTGTTGGACCGGCAGGGCAGTATCCGAATGGTTGGACTTGACCATAGCATCAATTTACTGAAGATTGCCCAACAAGCCGGGGGAAAGACACGAGAGGTGGTCCTCGGAAATGTCCTTAGCTTCTGCTGGAGGAAACACGCTTTTGTACGTGAACAAAATTCAAAGGAGAAGCTGCCGATCTGAGGGAATTCAGGACTACGCTATTTCAATAGCAACAATCCATCACCTTGCTACTCCTCGAAGAAGGATGCTAGCTGTACAGGCGAGTACAAAGTTTTCTATGAGCAGATAGCAATTCAAGCTATGAAATTCACAGCGTCTCCTGCAAACTGTATCTCCAGAGCATGGCCGAGTTCTCATCTATGTCTGGGCCATCGAACAAGATGAGCTCTCGAAAAGAATCATCCCGCAAGGAGAATCTGATAACAAGGTAGGAAGAGATGTGATCGTGCCTTGGGTCTTATCG
>Ga0153947_1000214_pt1 | contig 28104 bp, 24 predicted proteins | sample TSNJ031MetaG_FD_104697 | JGI IMG/M metagenome (GOLD analysis project Ga0153947, IMG submission 104697) | Attine ant fungus gardens microbial communities from New Jersey, USA - TSNJ031 MetaG | ecosystem: Host-associated > Fungi > Mycelium > Unclassified | place: USA: New Jersey, Wharton State... | reverse complement strand
TGAACAGGTTTGGGGCGAGGACAGCGTAGGAATTGACAACACGATGATGGTTCATATACGGCACTTGCGCGAAAAGATAGAAGATGACCCGGCCAATCCAAGGCTGATTGTAACAGTAAAGGGGTTGGGGTATAAGCTGGTGAAAGACCATGCGTAGAGCTTCCGGTATGAAAAGCGTCATTTTTCTATATGTTGTTTTCGCACTGCTCCTTGTTGGCACCGTTCTCGTGGCGGCAATTTATGTGACCCATATTATAACGATTGTCCGCCCAAATGGGGAAGTGTCACGAAGTGATTGGCCGCAGCAGTACGCGGAGAGCTTTGACAGATATATAAGCGTCGAGGATGGTATCCCTGAAATCAATGCCGATGGCCTTTCCTCGCTCAAACGAAATGAGCTCTGGGTTCAGATTTTGGACGGGCAGGGCAGCCAGGTAACGGAGCATAATAAACCATCGGAAATTCCAGCCCGGTATTCCCTTTCTGAACTTTTAGAAATGGCCGCAAGTGGCCGTTTAAATGAATACACGGTCACTGTCATTTCATTCATGGATAACGGGCAGAGCTATGAATATATCATTGGCTTCCCTATCGGAATTACCAAAACAACAATGTATTTCAACAGCGACCGCTTCACTGCCGGCAAGACGGTGATTTTCACAGCACTTGCGGGGTTATGTGCCGTTGTCCTTATCGCCGGCCTGATATACGGGATGTGGCTCACAAAGCATTTGTCGAGAATTGTGAAATCATCCGGCGAAATTGCCGCAAGAACCTACTTGCCTAAACGAGCAACAGGGGTTTTTGGCGACGCGTATAAAAGCCTGAATGAATTGGACACTGAAATACGCAATAGCGATAAAGTGCGCGCCGAGGCAGAGCGTATGCAAGAAGAATGGATTACAAATATCACCCATGATCTTAAAACCCCGCTCTCACCCATCAAGGGCTATGCCGAGCTTCTTTTAGACCCGTACTATTCTCTGTCCGATGAAGGCCGCGTCCAATATGGCGAAACAATTTTGAGGAATACGGAATATGCCGAAAAGCTGGTAAATGATTTGAAGCTGACATATCAGCTAAAAAACAATATTCTTCCCCTCAATATGAAGCAGGCCAGCCTGACACGTTTTTTGAAAGAACTCATTATTGAAATTCTCAACCATCCTGAATATTCCGGCCGGGATATTGGGTTTACCGATGCAGACAGAGACGCCCAGTTTTTCTTTGATGAAACGCTGCTAAAAAGAGCAATGAACAATCTGATTTACAATGCGATTATTCATAATACGGAAGAAACTAAAATCCAAGTTGCTATATGGACAGGCGACCGCATTATCATCTCCATTGATGATAACGGAAAAGGCATGAGTGCCGGGGAGGTGGACAGGCTTTTTGAACGGTATTACCGCGGAACCAATACGGGAGTAAAAGCCGAGGGTACAGGTCTTGGCATGGCGATAGCAAAGCAGATTATCGAAATCCACGGCGGCACTATCGCAGTGGAGAGCCAGCCGGGAAAAGGCACGCATATCGAGATTGGCTTCCCGCTTGTAAATTAAGGTTAAAATAAGGTTGTCTGAAAGGCAGATTAAGGTTGTGGACTTATGATTAAGTCCGCAGCCTTATTTTATTTGCCAGAGGGGGTGAAAAAATGAAAAGCAAACAAGCAAGAACGATTATCATAGCCGTGTTTATTACGCTGTTGATAGCTTTTGTTGCTGTTGCCGTGCTGCTTCGGCCCCGCGCCTTGGATATTGGACAGATAGACTTGAACACGGCCCGCGACGGGACATACATCGGCGTTTGTCAAAACAAAATCCTGTTTGCCGTCGTACAGGTTGAGGTTTTAGACCATGAAATTATTGGCATTGAGGTCTTGGAACACAAGGACGCTTACATGGAACAGGCTAAAATGATTGCGGGTAATGTGCTTGCAGAGCAGTCACTTGAGGTTGACGCAATATCCGGGGCTACCCTTACAAGCGATACCGTGTTAAAGGCTATTGAGGACGCGCTGCGGAAAGGTATTTCATAGAATATGCGAAAGCAGGTGAGGATTTGAAAATCATACTAAAATATATCCTAAACAGCGTAAAAGAAAGAAAATTGCGGACATTGGTAATGCTTTTGTCGGTCACTATGTCTACAACGCTTCTTTTTGTGTCGTTTGGAATAGGAGCCTCCTATGAAAGCGCACAGCGGAAAATGGCGATTGGCTACGCCGGAGCCGCCAGCGTAGCGGTTACGCACAGAGGGTCAGGCGAAGAAACAGCATGGATTACAAAAGAGGAAATCCCGGCATTGTCCGGCATACAAAATGTCGCCGGAATACTCGCCGCAAGAGGGCTTTACGCCGAAAACGGCTATTATGAAAATTTTGATATTCTATCCGCTGATTTAGCCGATCTGGACGCTATCAACGCGCCGCGCATACAAGATGGCAGCCTATCGGATTTTTCAGGGTATAAAATCGCGCTGCCGGACAGGTTTACCAGTAAATACGGAACGCAGGTCGGCGACATGGTCAGTCTGAAAATAGACGGCGAATATTATGAGTTTGAGGTTGCCGCAATCTGCGCCTACGACACCATTTTTTTACGCAATACGCGGGGCTTTAATGTTCTGATCCCCTTTGAAACCATGTCGGCTATTTTAGGTTCCGGCGGGGCATACAGTGAGATATTGATCGTGCCGGAAAATGGTATGGATATGGTAACCCTAAAATCACGATTAGTGGAAAGCATGAATACGGAGGTTTACAGGGTTTCTTCTGTGTACAGCGAAGCGTCCGTGGCGGCTGACGCCCGGCAGAAGTCCATGCCCTTTTACCTTATCAGCTTTTTCACGCTGACAATCAGCGCGTTTATCATTTACAGCAGCTACAAAATCATTACGTCGGAGCGGCTGCCCGTTATCGGCACATTCCGCAGCATTGGCGCAACCGGAAAGACGGTAAAAAACCTTTTGATGGCCGAAAGCCTTGTATACGGCGTATTCGGCAGCATTTTAGGTGTTCCCGCCGGCTATCTCACACTAAAGCTACTCCTTTATGGAATGAACGATACCGCTTCTTATGGCATCGAAATTCCTATGGTAGTGTCCGCGCTGAACATTTTGATTTCTGTCGGGGTCGCCATTGTGGTTTCCATCTTGGGCGCGTATATCCCTATAAAACGCGCAAGTAAATTGCCCGTCAAGGACGTTGTTCTCGGAACAGTAGAGGAAAAGCATGTATCCAACGTAAAAATACTGATGTTTGGTCTTGTGCTGTTTATCGTATCAATTATTCTGCCGCGAATAGCAAGCGGGAATATGCTCACGCTGGCCGGCGGTATGTCATTACTTACATTGATTGTCGCGGCAATAATCGTTATTCCGCTACTCATTACCGCAATGTCGTATGTTCTGGAAAAGGTTTATGGCGTACTATTCGGGAATGTAGGCCTGTTGGCTGCCCGGAATTTACGCGGCAATAAGAATACCAATCAAAACGCTACCCTGCTTTTTATCAGTATATCGGCCATTATTGTGATAAGCGTGGTTGGCAGCTTCGTAAGCGCCTATATTGGCGATGTTTTCCGTGACGCTACCCTGAACGGTTTTTCAGACACTACGGTTGACGCGGATTTTATTGCTGATGTCCGGGAGCTTGACACGGTAAGGTCGGTATTGCCGATTTATGTTCTTGATAATTCCGTACAGGTAAACGGGCAATCTTTTAGGGTAGAGGCAACCGACAATATCAGCCTTTATAATGAAATGCTGGCAATCAAGTACACAGGCGGTGAGCAAGGTCAGGTGGAAAGCTCTTTTGATACAGGGCGCAATGTCGTCCTAAATAGCGATGCAATAAGCGCATTGGGGGTAAGCATTGGCGATACCGTCACACTTAGCGGCGCTTCCGGTTCCTTTGAATATACGGTAATTGGCGGCTTCAAATCCAGAGCCGACGACGTAAACATTGTACTGCCGTCCGCTTATGCGGTTAGTGACTTTGGAGCTACAGACTATGGCTTCTTTGCTTACAAGGCAGATGACCCGGAAGCCGTTATGACCCAAATCAGGGATATGCTCGGAGAGCAGCAGCATTGGAGCCGTACCGTGGAGGAATACACAAGCGACGCGCGGGAAACGGTAAACACATTCCTTTCCCCCATGAACAAGCTGACCTATTTCATACTTCTGCTTGCAACCGTTGGCGTAATCAACAACCTGTTAATCAACTATATCCAAAAAAAGCGTTCTATTGCCATGTATAAGTCTGTCGGCCTCAGTAATGTTCAAAATATTAAAATGACCGTGATTGAGGGCTTTTCAATGGGCCTCATTGGCGCGTTGCTGGCTACGGTTGTCTCCTATCTGGAAATCAAAACGGTATTCCTTGTCGCCGCGCCAAAAGTTGCTATGGAGCCGGAGCTTAAAATATCGACGTTTTTATTTGCCGCGCTGATGGGTATCGCGGTTACGCTGATCGGTTCCGTTGTGCCGATTATCAAGGGCGCAAACATGAAGCTGGTGGAAGAAATCAAATTTGAGTAAGGAGAGGTAATGAACATGAGCGGAAATAACGGCCTTGTAGCCATAGAGGGACAAAGCATAGTCAAGCAATACCGGGTTGGCACGGTAGATACGCCCGTGCTGAGAAGCATCTCCTTGAAAATTGCCCGTGGGGAATTTGTATCCATCATGGGGCCGTCCGGTTCCGGGAAAAGCACCTTGCTGTATATTTTGAGCGGACTGGATATGCCGACCAAAGGAAGCGTCCTGCTAAACGGACGGAATATTTCCGGGATGGACGATGCGAAAAAGAGCATCATGCGCCGGAGAAATATCGGGTTTGTGTTTCAGTTTTACAACCTTATACCCAATCTGAATGTGGAAGAAAACATTATGCTGCCCGTACTGCTTGACGGCAAGGATATGAAAGAACACAGGCGCAAGCTGAATGATATATTAACTGTTGTGGGGCTTTCGGAACGGCGCAAGCACACACCGAGGGAGCTGTCCGGCGGACAGCAGCAGCGCGTCGCTATCGCCCGCGCCTTGATTAACAACCCGGATATTATCTTTGCGGACGAGCCGACAGGCAATCTCGACAGCAAATCGGGAACGGAGATTCTTGCCCTGCTGCGGGAAATCAACCGGGAGCAGGGCAAGACGATCCTGATGGTTACACACTCTGAGGACGCGGCGCAGTATGGAAACCGGATGGTCTACGTGCGGGATGGAGTGATTGAGTAATGGAAACGGCAAAGAAAATCCTGATAATAAACGCCCTAGAATGAAATTAAGGTTAAAATAAGGTTCGCTAAAAGCTGCCATAAGGTTGTAGATTTATACTCGTTTATGAGATAGGTTTGCGGCCTTTTTCCTTTATCAATATTTGAAAGGAGTTTATATAATGGAACTGATCGTTCAAAAGCTGACAAAGAAATATAAGGATAAAACCGCCGTTTCTGATGTAAGCCTTGTACTTGCACCCGGCATATATGGGCTGCTGGGCGCTAACGGTGCGGGAAAGACCACCTTAATGCGCATGATATGCGGCGTTTTGAAGCCGACTTCCGGCGGCATTAGCTTGAATGGTAAAAAAATTCAGGATTTGGGGGAGCGGTATTACGCGCAGCTTGGATATATGCCGCAGGATTTCGGGTTCTATCCCGACTTTACCGCCCGGGAGTTTATGATGTATATGGCGGCGGTAAAAGGCATTGAAAGAGAAAAGGCAAAGAGTCGAACCGATAAGCTGTTGCATATGGTTAATTTACAGGATGTCGCGGATAAAAAGATTCGCTCCTACTCCGGCGGCATGAAGCAGCGTTTAGGAATAGCGCAAGCGGAACTGAACGAGCCGTCCATCTTGATTCTGGACGAGCCGACGGCGGGACTTGACCCCAAAGAGCGGGTGCGCTTTCGCAATATCATTTCCGACTTCGCAAAGGAAAAGATTGTGATATTGTCCACCCACATTGTTTCGGACGTGGCTTATATTGCCGACACCATTTTAATGATGAAACAGGGACGTTTTTTATTACAGGGGCCAATGGATACGATAGCCGACGGAATTAAAGGTAAGGTTTGGGAGGTCTTGGTCGACCAACAAGACGCAGACACAATGAGCAGACAATTTTGTGTTGTGAACCTGCACCATGAAAACGGCATGGTACGCTTGCGCATCGTGCATGACAGCGCCCCTGTTGAAAACGCATACCCGGCGGAGCCGAGCTTGGAGGATTTGTTTCTCTATCATTTTCAAGATGAAGTACTTGAAGGGAGTTGCGAAGATGTTGATAAAATATGAGTTTTTGAAAATCGTCCGCAGAAAATCCACTCTAATCGTTATGGCAATCAGTTTACTGGTGACTGCTTTTCTTTTCGGTCTGCCGGTATTGCAATATCAAACCTACAATCAGGAGGTTGTAATCAAGGGAATGGCGGGTATTGCATACGAAAAAGAACAGTACGAAAGTCTATCCGTTCCACTGACGGACGAATATGTAGCCGATACCATCGAGGAATATCAGAGACTTTTTGAAAACCCGGATAATGTCGGGTATGACGGCAACGAGAAATTCTTGGTCGGGGACGCTTATTGGAGCTTTGTGGCCCCCCGGACTAAACTCTTGAACATGATTGCGGGTAATTATGACAGGCCGGGCGAAAGCGCCGGGTATAACAAGCTGCCGGATATGGATATGGAGAGCGGCGCGGCTTTCTATCAGACACGGGACGAAAAGATAGAAGCGTTACTGGGTACGCCGTCCCGTGAACTGTCGGAGCAGCAAAAAGAGTATTGGCGCAGCATGAGTAATGAAGTGGACACGCCCTTGCAGTATGGGTATTACGGGAGCTGGGAAATCATTATGAGCAGCTTTGAACTTTTGATGTTCGCGCTTTTGGCGGTCTGCATAGTGCTTGCGCCGGTTTTTGCCGGGGAGTATCAGGCCGGAACGGACGCGGTCATTCTGGCCGGGAAATACGGAAAAACAAAGCTGATAACGGCGAAAATCATATCCTCGTTCCTGTTTGGGATACTCGCGTTCACACTTCACATAGTCGTAGCATTTGGCATACCGCTCATGGCGTTTGGCGTGGACGGGTGGAACCTGCCCCTGCAAATCGCAAACACAGCGATTCCTTACCCGCACACATTCTTACAGGCAACGCTTATCAATCTTGCGGTCATATGCCTGGTACTGCTTGCCATGATTGGGATAACGCTGCTGCTGTCCGCGAAGATGAAAAGCCCATATCTCGTGCTGATCGTTCTTGTGCCTGTGCTTTTTATTCCTCTATTTTTAACGCCCAACGGCACAAACGGGCTGTATAACCTGACCCTGTTCCTGCTGCCATACCGCGCTACTATGCCAGAGGTTGGCAAGTATATCTCCTATCAGTTCGGCGGGTTGGTATTGGACGCGCTATCCGTGCGGGCCGTTATCTATGCGGTGTTGACGTTGATTGCCATTCCCTTTGCAAGAATGGGCTTCAAGAAACATCAGGTTTCAGGATAAGGAGAGGGCTATATGAAAAAATGGCTTATTATCGTTGGCATTGCTGTATCGATTGTCATAACCGTTGTAGCCGCCACAATGCTTCCCCCTACTTGGTCCAAAAGGTCTTTTGAGGCCGTTGTTCAGGAAAGTGCCACAGAGCAGGGCGGGATTACACGCTTAACGGCCCTAAAGATTACCGAGATTTACGGCGACCCCTTATGTGCGTTGCACATCAGCGAAAGCACGGAAATCCTCGATGAGGACGGCAATGAAATATCTGTCCGGGATATTCAGCCGGGTTATACGGTTAAGGTGACGCTGAAAGATTCGTCTGTTGAGGGAAATCCGACTTATTATCCAACTGTTTTTGAAATCAAAGTGATAAAGTGTGACTGAATGACACAATGACGTTATTATTATAGCCCCAACAAATGATTTGATCTCTCTTTCAACGGAAGATTTATCGCAAAGAAAGACCATATCGGCAAAATTAAGTCCGAAGCTGAGCAAGTGATACAAGAGATTGCCTTAACGACAAATTATTCCGTTTGGAATTTGAAACGAAAACACAAGAAAATAATTTAAAACAGAAAACGAGCGGTTCAGTTTATACCTGACCGCTCGTTTTCTGTTTTGACGTTACCACCACACCGTTACAGCGAAACCGCCTTTGATAAATGTCGTAGCTATCGAACCATGAGAAAAACCGCTGTTTAAATAATAGCTTCATTCGTACCTCCAATCTTCCACGCCCATTATACACCCCTCCCACGAACGTGACAATCAGGCAAGGAAGTAAATCAATACAAATGCTCCCGTTAATCCTACTCTGCGGCGGCATCGCCGCGGCTTCTTTTTCTCCAAAAATTATTCCCTCAACCGCATCAAGAGCAAGACGGTCGGCGACGGCCAGCACGGAACCGTGCGGTGGGCGGTAGCCGAGCCATGTATCATGCTCTCCAGGCAACAGAGCGCACTGGAAAACGGCATTCTTCGATTTCGCGTAAATGCTCTCTCCTGTAATCGGGCGGCTTCTAAGGTTTTATGGTCTTGAGTAACTTCTTCCAGCAAGTCCAGCAACTCAAAGCTCATCATAATAGCGAATTCTCCCGTTTTTCACCATTATGCTGTGGTTTCTCAATTATCAATTCTCTTTTTGCTTAATTTTCCGCTTTACTCTTTGGCTGTTTTGCCATGCCCTTAAGTTGTTGACATTGCTGCTTGCAGCGGTGCCGTTTATTTAAAGGCGATCAGGAGGTTTGCGTGAACATGAAATCAGGGTTGCGTTCGCGGACATTTCGCGATACAATGACATATAAGTTATACACAAAATAATTGCTTACTGCAAATTTGGCAAAAAAATACGGCATTTATTACTCACAAGTAATAAATGCCGTACCAGTAGGCGGCGAGTGAAAATATATAGTTACTTACCCTTGACCATTATGCGAAATATGCAACACAAATTTTCCAGAAACTACAGTAAGCAATTATTATACGCATTTCTTAACTCTTGATTCAAATTGATATATCCGGTGCGGTCGCCCCGAACCGGCGCAAGCGGAGAAGGAATATGGTGAAGATGTATAAGGTAATATTTGTGGACGACGAGCCATGGGCGGTCATAGATATCATGCATACCATTTCCTGGGAGCAGTCAGGCTTTTCTGTGGCGGGATATTATGAAAAGCCCCGGGAAGCGTTCCGGTATATTATTGAAAATCAGCCGGACCTGGTATTCACCGACATCCGCATGCCGGTTTGGGACGGGTTCGAGTTGATACGCCAATGCCGGGAGGCCGGATCGGAAGCAGAGTTCGTAATATTGTCCAGCTATTCCGATTTTGTCCTTGCGAAACAGGCCATACGCTCCGCCGTGCTGGACTATTGCCTCAAGCCCGTAAATCCTGAGGTGCTGGTGAAGCTGCTGGGGGAGCTGCGGCTGATTTTGGACGATAAGAGGATTGCGCTGGAATCGTCGTACGCAAGCGAAGGGGAGGCCTCCCCCGGAGGTCCGGAAAGCCCCGAGCACTTCGACGGCATATTGGCCTTTGTTCGGGAGAATTACCAAAACAAATTACTTCTGACCCAGCTTGCGGAGCGCTTCAATTTTAATAAAAACTATATCTGCTACTTATTTAAGAAATATACGAACGGCACATTTACCGCTTATCTTACAGGCGTACGGATCAATGAGGCAAAGCGGCTTTTGCGTTCCTCCGGGCTGTCCCAGGGGGAGATTGCCGAAAAGACGGGCTTTATGGACTATTACTATTTCAACAAGGTTTTCAAATCGGAGTGCGGCGTCACGCCGTACCAGTACCGAAAAGGGCATTCCGCCAGGGAGGGTGGTCCGGAGCATGAATAAACGGGTGCGCAGCCTTGGGGGAAGGATCATAAAAATCGTCACGTTTTCCATGACGGCGCTCCTTCTGTTTCAAATTCTTACCTTGCTTGTGTTTTTGCGGGACAACGACATAAGAAAAAAGGAATACGTGATAAAAACAGCCAATTCCATCGCCACCTCGCTGAACACCCTGGGCCGGAGCCTGACCGGCATGGGCCGATATATCAGCAATTTCGAGGCTTTTCAGGACTTGTATATCAAGGAAAGGACCATGGCTGAGGATCCGGCCGGGTCGGTGGCCGCCGCCTTCCATACGGTGCGCTTTATGGTGAGCAACTTCCCCCTTGTCCTTGACGTGATCGTGGTTCCCACCAACGGCGTGCCGTTCAGCTATTTTTCGGGCATGGACTATGAGATCGCGGACACCGTATCGGAGCGATACGATCTCCGGGATCCTTTTTACATTGAAAGCAAATATATATATTTTCAAGACCGGGATTATTTTGCGTATGTCACGCCCATCTCCAACATGTACACCACCACGATCATGACGCGTAAGTTCGCCACGTGCATATTCTTGTGCGATATCAGCTATATCACGGACCTGATCGGGGATTCCTCCGGGGATGCTTCCGCCCGGTACGCGGTTTTTGACTCCGGCGGCGACCTGATCGCCTCCAGCGGAGGGGCGCCCCTTCCGGGAGACAACGCCTACCCCATATCGGCAGACGCCCAGGAGATGGGCCTGACCGTCAGGGCCTACGGCGTGGCACCCAGCATGGACGCGTCGATATCCATGTTTATCTATTTTATCGTTTTTTCCGTGTTGATACTGATCTCCATCATGATCCTTGTGATCCTGCTGCTGCAAAGGCAGATCGCGCTTCCTATCTCCAGGCTTGTCCGGGAAATGAGCGGCTGGGAGGGCAGCTCCCTGAGAAAGCGCCTGGACAGCAGCCAGATCCGCGAGATAGACCAGCTGCTCACAGGGTTCAACAGCATGCTGGACGAGATTGAGTCCAACACTAGGAAAATATTCTCCGCCCAGGAAAAGCTGTACGAGATGGAGGTGCGGAAAAACGAGACGGAAATATATGCCCTGCAAAGCCAGATCAACCCGCATTTTTTGTTCAATACCCTGCAATGCATCAGGAGCATCGCGATCATGAAGCGTGCGGACGACATTGCGCAAATCAGCCTTTCCATGGCCGAAATGTTCCGCTACTCCATGAACTTCAAGGAAACCGTGAGTATCCGGGAGGAAATCGAGATGATAAAGCACTACGTGCGCATTTCCGATATCCGGTTCCAGGGGCGGTTCCAATTTTTGTTCCATGTGGACGAGGAAATCCTAGACGTGCCCATAGGCCGGATGATGCTTCAGCCCTTGGTGGAAAACAGCCTCATGCACGGCGTCTCCAAGCTGGAGGAGGGCGGGGTCATCGATGTGCGCGGATGGCTGGAGGGGGGCGAGGTATTCCTCACCGTGTCGGACAACGGCCCGGGGCCCGGGGCGGCGGAGCTGGAGGAAATCATGCGAGAACTGTCCACGGGCTTCGCGGAAAACCTGAAAGCCGGTAAAAGCAAATCCTTTGGCCTGTACAATATCAACCGAAGGCTGAAGCTGCGATATGGGGAACAACACGGCGTTACGATCCGCCGCGAGGGGGGACGGACCGAGGCGGGGATCCGCATCCCGCCAGCTTGAAGTCGGACACACGCCGCGCCCAAGTTAATCGTGCGGTTTGCACCCCGGCCTTGCTAAATGGCGCGGAATGGCCTATCATGTAGGGGCGAACTGTGTTCGCCCGGTTTTTCAGACAGCCATTTCTGAAGATATTACAAAAAACATATGAATATTTTTCATTGTGGATTTTCCGTTATTTTTGTATGATTTTCATAAACCGGCCTGTGGGCCGCAACAAATAACGGAGGATTTTATATGAAAAAGAGTATCAGCTTTTTTCTTGTGCTGACGGTTCTTTTGTCATGCCTTGCCGGATGCGGTGGAACCGCCCCGCAGTCGGCGTCGAGCTCTTCGACCGCCAGTCAGGCCGCGGAGTCGCCGGCGGCGGCGCAGGAATCCAAGGAGGAATCCAAACAGGAGGAGTCTCAGGCTCCCGCCCAGGGGGGAACCTTGGTCATCGGGGAGTACATACTGGATACTCAGCTGGCCGCGAAAAACCCGTTCCTCCCCAGGAATACCGCTCAAAACCTGCTCAACCTCATGTACGAACGCCTGGTTTATTTTAACCCCATCAGCGGCGAGCTGGAGCCGGAGCTGGCCACAGGCTACGAATGGAACGCCGATTTTACCCAGCTCACCTTCACCATGAACCCGGACGCGAAATGGCATGACGGGCAGCCTGTCACCGCCGAGGATGTCGTGTTCACCTACGAGGCCATGAAATCCCAGGAGATCCTGGACCGGTACAACATGTGGAGCCGCATCGAGAGCGTAAAGGCCGAAGGCGGCAAGGTTGTTTTCACGCTGTCCCAGCCCTATGTTTCCCTGCCCTTCTACGCCTCTGAAATCTACATCGTGCCCAAGCATATCTGGGAGGGCTCCTCCGATATCAGCCAGGAGCTGAACGAGGTCCCGGTGGGCTCCGGCCCCTTCATCTGGAAATCCTACAGCACGGGCACCGACGTGCAGCTCGACGCCAACAAGGATTATTGGCGGGGCGCCCCCAAGGTGGACGGCATGGTGGTGAACCTCTACAACACCGCCCCCAACACCACCCTGGCCCTGCTCAAGGGCGATATCGCCGCCACAATGGGCACCATCGCCATGTCCAGCATACCGGAGCTGATGACGAAGCCCAACGCAAAAATGCAGGTTTACGCGGGGCTCACCAACTTTGTCGTAGCGGTTAACCACGAAAACGAATTGCTTTCGGACCCGGTGGTGCGGAAGGCCATGGCAATGGCAGTCAACCAGACCGACCTGATCACCAAGGGCGAATACAACGGCGTGTTCCCCACCAGCCCCGGCTGGCTGCCCGACGTGTTCGGCGACCTGCAAAACACCGAGGCCAAGGAATCCCTTACATATGATCCCGCCGAGGCCATGGAGCTTTTGGAATCCGCCGGATATACAAAGGGAAATGACGGCATCTACCAGAAGGACGGCAAGCGCCTGAGCTTTACCTACCACAACGCGTCGGGCGCCCCCGCCCAGCAGATGGAGGCGGGCATGATCCAGCAGTGGCTGCTGAATATCGGCGTGGAGATCCTGCCGCGGCTGGCCACCTGGCCGGAGCTGACCCAGCTTTTGCAGACAGGGCAATATGACCTGCTTCAAAACGGGATAGCCTTTCCGCCCGACCCCTACGCCGCCCTTAACACATCCTTCCACTCCTCCATGACGGCTCCAATCGGAACCGCCACGGCGGGCACAAACTACTTCCGTTACCGCAACAGCGAGGTCGACGCGCTTCTGGACCAGGTATCCGCCGAGACCGACGCGGCAAAGCAGAAGGAGATTTACACGAAGCTTCAAAGCATCATTGCAGAGGACGCGGTGTTCCTGCCCATGTACAACGCAGGCGGGCACAACCCCTACTACGACGGCACCAAATATTCCGGATGGGTGGAGGATGCCCCTATCTTCTCCACCAGGGGCGTAATTGAGATATACCAGATTCAATAAGAGCACCCGGCTCCGGCGGGAATCGCGGATTCCCGCCGGAAGCTTCTTTTGAGGGAAAGGAACACGCTATGCGCAATATGAACCTGAGCTATTTTATCCGTCGGTTGTTCAGCGCGCTGTTGACCCTGTGGATCGCGCTGACCATCAATTTTCTGCTGCCGCGGCTCATGGGCGGCAACCCGGCGGACTTTATCGCCAGCCAGACGGCCATGGGCTCCCCGGAATACGCCGAGGCCCTCAGCAGGCAGTTCGGGCTGGACAAGAGCCTGCCGGAGCAATACATACTCTACCTGGGCCAGCTGTTGAAAGGGAATTTAGGCGTTTCCTACAGCATTTTCCCGGTAACGGTTTCCTCTATTATCATCAAGGCCATCCCCTGGACTCTGCTGATCGTCCTCACCTCCACGCTGATTTCCTTTGCCATCGCCTGGGTTCTGGGAACCCTGGCGGCGCTGAAAAAGGGAAGCTCTTTCGATAACGTGGTAGTGGGGGTATCGTTTTACATTCAGTCCACGCCGTATTTTTTCGTGGGAATGCTGATCCTTATGGCCTTTGGCTATTATCTGGACTGGTTTCCCATGAGTCACGCCCTCCCCCCCGGCTTGTCGGGGGACGTGCCCTGGTACAAGCTGATAGGCTCCGTTGCCCGCCACGCCTTCATGCCGGTGCTTTCCCTGATCGTGGTCAGCCTGGCGGGGCGCATGGTCATGATGCGCTCCAACATCCTACAAATTTTTTCGGAGGACTACATCACGCTGGCCCAGGCCAAGGGCCTGAGGCGCGGCACGATCCTCTCCAAGTACGCCTTGCGGAACGCGCTGCTGCCATCCTTTACGGGGCTTATGCTCAGCCTTGGCACAGCTGTGGGCGGCGCCATCACCACGGAGATGATCTACTCCTACCCCGGCATCGGCCTGACCATCATGAACGCCATCCACAATCAGGACTATCCCCTGATCCAGGGATGCTTCGCCATCATCGCCGTGTGCGTGGTGGGGATGAACCTGCTGGCGGATTTGATTTATCCCTTCCTGGATCCCAGGGTATCATTGAAATAAGGGGGCGGACACGATGAACAGAGAAAAATCCGAAGGTTACGCCATGCTGCAAAAATACATCCTCAGCAATACCAAGGCCAAGATAGGAATCGGGATCATCGTGGTTTTCGCCCTGGTGGCCATTTTCGCTCCGGTTCTGGCCCCTTATAACCCCAAGGCCATTGAGTTCGTTCCCTGGGAGAAGCCCTCCGCCCAGCACCTGCTGGGCGTCAACAGCTATGGCCAGGATATTCTGTCACAGGTTATCCACGGCACCCGCGTTACCATGATAGTGGGTATTTTCGCGGGGCTGCTCACCAGCCTGATCGGCGTGTTCGTGGGCCTGGTCGCCGGTTACAAGGGCGGGATGACGGGAGAGATCCTGATGCGCTTTGTGGACGTGCTGTTGTCCCTGCCCTCCCTGGCCCTTATGATCGTCGTGGCCTCCTTTCTTAAATCCATGAGCATCCGCAGCACGGTGGTCATCATCGGCGCACTCAGCTGGCTCTGGATGGCCCGGAGCATCCGGTCCCAGACCATGACCGAGTCCAAGAGGGATTACGTCGATGCCGCCAAGGCCCTGGGAATGAATTCTTTAGAAATCATGTTCCGGGAGATCCTTCCCAATATTTTCCCCGTAGTCACCGCCAACATGGTCATGGTGATCACCTCCTCCATGCTGACGGAGGCCTCCATGAGCTTTCTGGGCATCGGGGACCCGTCCTTGGTCAGCTGGGGGAAGATGCTCTCCGTGGCCTTCGACAACAGCGCCATCATTTACGGGGCCTGGTGGTGGATGATTCCCCCGGGTCTGTGCATCGCCACGCTGGGTTACAGCTTTATGCTGATCGGAAACTCCTTCCTGGATACCTACTCCAACGACCGTGGCGGAGCGGTCAAGCTGTAACCGGCCGGAATTTGAACGATTACGAATTTTTTGATGCAGGGGCGAACTGTGTTCGCCCGAGGGCGATACGTCCGCAGGTTAGCGCTGCGGAAAACCGCGGGCGATCATAGATCGCCCCTACACAAAATGCTTCCATATCTATTGTTACAGGTGATTCGCAAAGGGGGGCGGAAAAAATGAATAACGGCGCACTGCTCAGCGTCAAGGGGCTGAGCGTTGAATATACCGCGGCCCGGGGCCAGCTGAAAGCGGTCACGGATGTGAGCTTTGCCATCCGCAAGGGCGAGTTTTTCGGTCTTGCCGGGGAATCGGGCTGCGGCAAATCCACGATAGCCTTCGCCATCATGCAGCTGCTGAAGGGTGCCGCCAAGGTGGCGTCGGGTCAGATCGGGTTCGGCGGCAGGAACGTTCTGGAATTCGGCAGCGAGGAGCTGCGGCTGTTCCGGTGGGAGAAAACCTCCATGGTGCTGCAGAGCGCCATGAACAACCTGAATCCCGTCGTAACCGTCGGAAGCCAGCTTGCGGACGCGATCACGGCCCATGAAGCCGCAACAAAAAATCAAGCCTTGGACCGGGCCGGGCAGCTGCTGTCCCTGGTCAATATCGACCGCTCCCGGCTAACGTCATACCCCCACGAGCTTTCCGGAGGCATGCGGCAGAGGGTTGTTATCGCCATGGCCATGGCCTTAAAGCCGGACCTGATCATCTTCGACGAGCCCACCACGGCCCTGGACGTGGTGGTGCAGTACAACATCATCCGCAAAATCCTGGAGCTGAAAAGCTCCGCGGGCTTCTCTATCCTGTTTATCACCCACGATTTGCCCCTGATGCTGGAGATGTGCGACAGGATCGGCATCATGTACGCGGGCCGCATGGTGGAGCTGGCCGATGTGGCGAGCCTGAAAAAAGGGGGAAGCCACCCCTATACGGAGGGCCTGCTGCGGTCCTTCCCCTCCCTTCTGGGGGAGAAGGCGCGGTTAAAGGGCATTCCAGGAAGCGTTCCCGACCTGATCACCCCGCCCGGGGGCTGCTTGTTCTATGAGCGCTGCCACCGCCGCTCCGAGGCGTGCGTGAATGAGGTTCCGGCCTTCGAGGCTATGGACGAAACGCATTTCTGCGCCTGCCACCACAAAAAGGAGGTGCCTGTGAACGTTGGCTAAAATTGAGTTTCAAAGGGTATGCAAAAGCTTTCCCATAAAAGGAAGGCTTTTTGAAAAGAAAAAGCTTCACGCGGTAAGGGATGTCTCCTTTTCGATCGAGGAGGGGCACACCCTGGCGGTGGTGGGGGAATCGGGCTGCGGCAAGACCACCCTGGCCCGCCTTCTCATGAAGCTGCACGACCTCACGGACGGCGCCATCCTCGTGGGCGGCAAGGATATCCGGGAGGAAAAGGGCGCGGAGGCCCTGAAGCGCTACCGGGAACAGATACAGATGATCTTCCAGGATCCCTTCGCGTCCCTGAACCCGGCTCACAGCGTGGGCTCCATTTTATCCCGGGCCATTACGCTGCACAATAAGGGCATGCCCCCGGCGCAGGTGCGGGACAGGGTGGCGTCGCTGCTGGGCATGGTGGGCCTTACCCCGCCGGAGGATTTTATGGAGAAGCATCCCGCCCAGCTTTCCGGCGGCCAGCGCCAGCGCATCGTCATAGCCAGGGCCCTGGCGGTGAACCCCTCTGTCATCGTGGCGGACGAACCGACCTCCATGCTGGACGTGTCCATCGGCATCGATATCATGAATCTGATGCTGGAGCTCAAGGAGAAGCAGGGGCTTACCATGCTCTACATCACCCATAATCTGGCCTCGGCCAGGTATATGGCGGACGAAATGGCGGTCATGTACGCCGGAACCTGTGTGGAGTACGGGAAAATAGACGATCTCATCGAAAACCCCTTCCACCCGTACACGGTGCTGCTGCTGAACAGCACGCCGGAGCCCTTCCGGGAAAGCGGGGCGGAGATTTACGCCAGCGAGGAAGGCGCGGATCTGACCAGCGGAAAGCCCCAGTGCATGTTCTGCAACCGCTGCCCAAGGGCCCGGGAGCGGTGCTTTTCCACGGAGCCTCCGGAATTCCGATACGGGGACAGGCGGGTCAAGTGCTACCTGTACGAGGGGGCGGAGGCGCCGGAACGCGCCCTGGTGGACGTATCCATCTATGGCAAGGAGGAAAACGCCAATGTCTCGTAAGCAGCCGAACGTCATCGTGATCATGACCGACGACCAGGGCTACGGCGACCTGTCCTGCATGGGCAGCGGGGATTTCGTCACACCCAATATCGACGCCCTGGCGGAAAGGGGCGCGCGGTTTTCCTGCATGTATTCCGGGAGCCCGGTCTGCTCCCCCTCCCGGGCGTCACTCCTGACCGGGCGGTACCCCGGCAACGCGGGGGTGCGCGCCATTCTGGCGGGGCACCGGCGGGCCTCCGGCCTCACGTCCGGCGCCCCCACCATAGCCACGGCCCTGAAAAAGCTGGGATACGACACCTCCCTGATCGGCAAATGGCATCTCGGCCTGAAAAGCGAGAGCCGTCCCAACCAAAACGGGTTCGATTATTTTTACGGGTTTCTGGCGGGATGCATCGACTATTACTCCCACATCTTCTATTGGGGCATGGCCGACGGCGGAACGGACCCCACCCATGATTTATGGGAAAACGAAAGCGAGGTCAACGAGGACGGGCGGTACTTTACCGAGCTTCTCACGGAAAAGGCCGTGGAGCGCATCCGCGGCAAAGCCGGACAGGATAAGCCCTTTTTTATGTATCTCGCCTACAACGCCCCCCACTACCCCATGCACGCGCCAGAGAAATACATGGACCGGTTTGCCCATCTCCCCTGGGACCGGCAGGTCATGTGCGCCATGATCAGCGCCGTGGACGACGGCGTAGGGCAAATCACGGACGAACTCAAGAGGAACGGTATACTGGATAACACCATCATCTATTATCAGAGCGACAACGGGCCCTCCCGGGAAACCCGCAACTTCCTGGACGGCCGCGCCGATCCCTACTACGGCGGAAGCGCCGGAGGCTTCAAGGGCCACAAATACAGCCTGTTCGAGGGCGGAATCCGGGTGCCGGGCATTTTCAGCTGGCCCGAAACTGTCCCCGCCGGGCAGGTGATCCCTGAGCCCGTAGCGGCTATGGATATCTTCCCCACCCTCCTGAACGCGACCGGAGGGGATTTCCGCGAATATTTCCTGGACGGCCTGGATATCCTGCCGGTGCTGACGCAAAACGCGCCCTCCCCCCATGACCGCCTCTTTTGGGAGATGGACCGGCAAACCGCTGTCCGCCAGGGGGATTATAAGCTAGTACTGAACGGGTATCTCGTAGAGGGGGAGCCGTCTCCCGATCCGGTATTCCTCTGCAATCTCAGGGAGGATCCGTCGGAAAGCCGGAACCTGGCTTCATCCATGCCCGAGCTCGTCCGGGAGCTGACCGGCGCCGCCACGGCGTGGCGCGAAGAGCTGGAGCGGAGCTGGGAGAAAAAATACGCGGAACGCTATAAAAGCTTAACCTGATCATCAGGGAAAGCAATTTCTAACTGCAACAATAAAACCCACCCCGGCGTCTGCGGACGCCAGGGTGGGTCAGGAGGTATAGCATGAAATCTGTCATGGTCATGTTCGATTCGCTGAACCGCCACATGCTGAATCCTTACGGCTTCGAAGAGAGCATAACGCCGAATTTTACCCGGCTCAGGGAACGCGCGGTCCGCTTCGACCGCTGCTTTGCCGGAAGCCTTCCCTGCATGCCCGCCCGGAGGGAGCTCCATACCGGGCGGTACAACTTCCTCCATAGGAGCTGGGGGCCTATGGAGCCCTTCGACGATTCCATGCCGGAGCTGCTGAAAAGAAACGGCGTACACAGCCATCTGGCCAGCGACCACACCCACTACTGGGAGGACGGCGGCGCCACCTATCATACCCGTTACAGCACCTGGGAAAATTTCCGGGGCCAGGAGGGCGATCCCTGGAAGGGCGTTGTAGGCGGAGTCCCGGACGAAAATCCGAACCTGGTCAAGTTCGACGGATACAGGGAAAAGCTGTACCGGCAGGATGTGGTAAACCGTTCCTACCTGAAAAATGAGGCGGATCACCCTCAGGTGAAAACCTTTCAGGCGGGAATGGATTTCATCCGCACCAACGCGGACCATGACCGATGGTTCCTCCAGCTGGAGACCTTTGATCCCCACGAGCCCTTTTTCAGTTACGGCAAATACAAGGATATGTACCCCGGCGGTTACGAAGGCCCCCGTTTCGACTGGCCCGATTACGCCGCCGTGAAAGAAAGCCCGCAGGAGGTTTCCCGGGCCAGGCGCGAGTATTGGGCGCTGCTCAGCATGTGCGACCACTACCTGGGCCAAGTGCTGGACCTGTTCGACAGCCTTGACCTGTGGAAGGATACCATGCTGATCGTGAACACCGATCACGGCTACATGCTGGGGGAGCATGGCTTTTGGGCCAAGAACTACATGCCCCTGTACAATGAAATCGCCCATATTCCGCTGTTTGTGTGGGATCCGCGGTATGGCGTAAAAAACGAAAGCCGGGACGCGCTGGTGCAAACAATCGACCTGGCACCCACGATCCTCGAATTTTTCGGCATAGATATTCCCGCGGATATGGAGGGCCGGCCCTTGTCCCCGGTTATCCGGGAGAACGTGGCCATCCGCGAAGCGGGGCTTTTCGGCATACACGGGGGCCATGTATGCGTCACCGACGGCCGGTATGTCTATATGAAGGCACCGGTTGCGGAAGAAAACAAGCCGCTCTACCAGTACACCCTGATGCCGACTCATATGCCCTGCTTCTTTTTGCCGGAAGAGATCAAATCCATGGCAATCGCGAAGCCCTTCCGCTTCACCAAGGATATGCCGGTGATGCGGTTTACCCCGGCCATGGGCGGATCCGGCGCCTTCGGCTACGGCGACCTGTTTTTCGACCTGGCGGAGGACCCCGGACAGGAGCGCCCCATCCTCCGCGGCACACCCGCGGCGAAGCGGATGGAGGGATTGTTGATAGGGCTGATGATAAAAAACGATGCGCCAAGGGAACAGCTTGACAGACTGGGGCTAAAACTAAACACTCATTGAAAAACCACCTCGCCGTCCGCGGACGGTGCCCCTCCAAGGAGCAATGTCAACAACTTAAGCTAAAGGTGGGATTTGAGGTTAGAATTAGCAACCAGGAAGGGTTTGTTCAGCCTTGGGAAAGCTCTTCCTGGGCGAACAGGGGAAACAGCGCGGGCCATAGTCTTGATAATATGCTCCATTTCAAAAACACTAAACATCGGACTGCCGCATAAAACTGCGAACACGAATTTGTCACGTAAGGTAACGATCAAATCACTGGTGCGCGCACGGTTTTGATGCCGGAGTCGCTTGTCTTTTTGACGTTTAGCCACAGTAGCGTCAGCCTCGCGTTGGAACACAGCAACAGAGTTAAGCAGAACCATTCTTGCCCAAAAATCCTGGTGTATGCTATTTGGAGTTTTACCGGAAAAGTTTTCAACGCAAAGCATACAGTTTTGAGAACTGATCTTCCTGCAGATCAAACAGGTTGGCAACAAGAGTCTCCGTTTCACCAGAGGATAGAAAAAATTTGATGACACGTACAGACAACCCGTTTTTAAGGGTCTTAATGGAATCACCTATAGGTGCGGTATTGATTTCAGATACGAACACGGAGTTGCAGCGCACAACAAATTTCAGCCCGGAACGCTGCAACTTACCCAGCAAGTCAAGAGAGGGATAGCCACGGTCCATGACAACGATGCTGTTTTGGGCAATGTGAGGCAAATCCACACTAAGGAAATCAATATGCTTTTCACACTCTGTGCGCTCGTTCATGCCTGCCTTGGTGATAATCGGGTCAAGCGCCCAACCATGCATTACATCAAAGAGGACAGAAACTCCGGCAGCTGGGCACTGTGCCCTTTGGCCGTGAGTACCGAATTCCCGGTAAATCTCCTCTGTCCGCGGCAGTTGCAAAAAAAGAGCCGTCTATTCCGAATACATGATATCCATTCCAGAGCGTTAAGCTCGTTATCTCCAGAGTACTCCCTTTTGACAATGGTTCTGAGCATAGTTACAAACGGCGAGTGATCGAAATTGCTTCGCAATTTGGAAAATGCTTGCTGGCAGATGGGCTCACCTTTCTTATTATGCTCAAAATACATGTTCAAACGGGTTTGCAATGTAGTTTTCCGCATATCCAACATGAAAGTACGCATCGGCAGGGATTATGCGATGGAAATTGATCTAAATGTGAACTACGAAATGTTTAGCGGAATACTGCTGGAAGATCAGACGGAAGAACATGGCAAAATGAAAGAAAGCGCCTGATAACAGACGCTTTCCTGGTGGACCGTAAGGGGATCGAACCCTCGACCTCTGCATTGCGAACGCAGCACTCTCCCAGCTGAGCTAACGGCCCCCAAACCTTATTATAAAGCCATTTTCAGGCTTTTTGGAAATCTGTCGGTCAACTTTTTAGTTGACTGACGATTTTCATCATCAACGATGGTGAAAATCATCGCGATTTTTTAGGAATGCGAACGCCTCGGTCGGCGAAGTTGCCAGAGGCCCAAAAACGGAATGCGAACCTTGCGGGGGTTCGGGGTTGCCAAAGGCCCAAAGATGGCGCGCTAAAAACTTACCACTCCGCGCTCCCAGCTGAGCTATGGGCCCACAAAGCTGCTTCACTATTATATAATAGGATTCCCAAAAAAGCAAGAGCTAATGAGAGCGGATCGTAGGGCAAACGCATGAAAGAAATTAGAATACGGAGAGCAAGACATCAGCCATAAAATCAGCAACATATTCACACTTGCGGCGTTTACGGGCAAGGCTCATTTTAGCAGGGAAGTTTTTCAAGATGTTAAGAGCAATACGCCGAATGACCGAGAAATTTTCAGCGGAGTTATCTTTGCGTGTTCGACAGTCATCCTCATGAAATACTGCGTCCAAAACCCAGTGAAGACTATTCTCGATACCCCAGTGTCTGCGCACCGCTTTGGCAAAGGTAGTGACATCGGTCAACGATGTAATGAAGTACCGTATTTCTTCCGTTATCTGGCCGCTTTTCTCAACCACCGAACGCACCATGCCAATGGATTTCAAATTTTTCCACTCCGTTTTTTGTGGCAACCATTCAATCTCTTCTGAAAGACAATAATAACGTTTTTCAATCCGCCCATGGCCTTTTTCTTTTGTTGTATGCCTTGAAATGCTTTCGTAAAACTGAGGTGTTTTCATGGCCACTTCAAAGTACAGCCGCACGTCTTCATGCAGGGTAGTTTGGTTACCTTTCAAACTGAAAACGTAGTCTGCTTCCTGTTTTACGATTCTTTCGGCAATGTCTTTCTGGCATCCCATGGCATCAATCGTGACAATACAATCCTTAAGCTCCAGCAAATCCAACAAGGTTGGGATGGCCGTGATTTCATTGGATTTCTCCGCTGTCTTTACCTGACCCATTACCAATTGATTCACGCTGGCCCAAGCACTCACCATATGGATTGCTTTCGTTTTGGCATCACGGCTGCCACATACGGTTTTGCCATCAATGCTGATGATTTCACCCTTGGTTTTTCGTGCAATACTTTGTACCCAAGACAAGAAGCTTTTCTCCAATTCATCAGGCTTCATGAGTTGGAATACTCGCTGGAATGTGTCGTGCGACGCGATTCCGTTTTCAAGTTTCAATCCCAATTTTTCTCGAAACCACGCTTCCTTGACCTCGCTGAAATCAACGATATCTTCCCAATGCTCGCAACCGCTCATAACCGCACGGATGGTCATGATGATAATCTCCAGTAAATTGTGTTCTATTTTCCATGGCTGGCGTGGGTCGCTGATGCTTTCAAAATACTTTTTCATGTGATTCTATCACCCCTTGGGGCTATTTTACCACATTGCTCCTCCCTTGTTTACTTTTCATGCCTTTGCCGTGCGAGCGGATCAGGGCTGTTTTGCAACAGCCCCATATACACTGTGAATTACTCCTTGAGATACACGAAGGATGCGCCGCCATATTGAGCGCGTTCCAAAGCCCGGCCGCCAAAGGGGGACCCCTCCCCCGCCGCCGGCGGGAAGCCAAATCCCGCGGTGTCAGGCATGACATTGGCCGTACCGTCCAGGATAGACTGGCTCAGCGCAATAAAGTCGTCCACGTAGGAAGGGTCCAGCACCGGGCCGTTGTGGGCCGGGCAGATGCGGTCATACTCACCGGCACGGTCCTTGAGCTTTCTCATATTGGCCTGATGCTTGCCCACCACATCCCTAAGAGGAATATTGTTTTCACGCACAAAGAGCAGCACCTGCCCCGCCTCCATCTCATCACCGGTAAACAGGGTGCGGCTGCCGTGATCCAGCAGGGCGATACTGGTCTCGGAGTGGGCGGGAATCTCAATGACCTCCACCTTCCGGCCGCCGCCCAGATCAAACTGGTAGCCGTCACCCACAGTATGAACGGTATAGTCCGGGTAAGGCTTCTGATTAAAGGCCTCCTGTTGCTCCGGGGAAAATGCCTTCTTGATACCCGGCTCGGCACCGGCCCCCGCATAGGCTTCCGGCCACCAAGGATTGCCGCCGGTGTGGTCAAAATGGTTGTGGGTGTTGACCACCATCACCGGTTTGCCGGTGATCTCCTCCACCATCTGGCGGAGATTGCCGTCTCCATAAGCGGTATCAATGAGCAAAGCCTTTTCCCCGCCTACCACCAGATAACTAAACACACCCCAGCGGTAAGGCAAAGCATAAACACCCGGCGCAATCATAAACTTGCCGTACATATAGCCGCCTTGATCCATATTGGGGGAACGAAATTCCGCCATCGTCACATCTCCTTTTCCATAATATCTAAAATCTCTTTAAAGCTTTCAATATTATAATCGGCCAAACCGCAGCTGGTGGCATCGCCGATAGCAATGGTCTTCATGCCGGCACTGTTTCCGGCTTCAATGCCCGCCACAGCATCCTCCACAACAATACAGCCCTCCGCGGCTTCGCCCAGGAATCCGGCAGCTTTGGAAAACACCTCCGGATCAGGCTTGGTCTTGACAATGTTGTTGCCGTCGCTAACGGCGTCAAACAAATCGGCGATCCCCAGACGCTCTAAAATCATGGGGGTGTTCTTGCTGGAGGAGCCGATGGCAATCTTGATCCCCTTGGCCTTGATGGCGCTTAAGGTGTCCAATACTTCCTGGGAAACATCGGCGGGGGTAATGTTTTTCAGCAGTTCCCTATAAACATTGTTTTTCTTTTCCGCCATCTCTTCCTTGGGCAACTGGGAAGCATCTCCCTCATACCGCTCCAGGATAATCTCCAGACTCTCCATCCGGCTGACACCCCGGAGACGGTTGTTGATCACCTCGTCAAAGTAGATGCCATATTCGTCCGCCAACACCTTCCAGGCCTGGTAATGGTACTTGTCCGTAAAACAAATAACCCCATCCAGGTCAAATATAAAAGCCTTTAGCATAATTTTCATCCCTTCTTTATGGTCCAAAATCATAAATGATGAGCCGTCCCCGGCCCACAAGGACCAATGGGACGGCTCTGGTCTCAATTCTATATTCGTCAGGGTGTGCCTGGAGCAGTTCTAGAAAAGGACGGGAATGCTGTGATCGTTGTCCATGGTTCAAGACATATCCAGGCGTTTACAACCTTTCCAGGTCATTTCTAAAACTGCCTTGCTTAGATATATTGTTCTTACAGCCGGGTATCCCACTTGCCGCAGAAGGCATCCACGGGGCTTGTGCCCTTGAACTCGCTGCGGCCCATGATCTTGTCCATAACGGCCTCCAGCACATCGTCGTTGGAGTTATAAGCATTGATGAAGGTCTTGACCCTGGGAACATCCAACAGGTGGTAGGGGTTTTCCACCGAGATAAAGATGGTGGGGACTACGTTGAGGTAATGGGGGCAGTTGGCGCCCATAGGCTGCTGCCACTCGATGCGGACGGTGGTTTGATTGCTCTTGGTGCTCATATTGGCCATATAGATCATGAGGTCGTAGCTTTCTTTGTAGTGGCTGGAAGGAATGACATGACCCTCCATAAAGCCTTGGGGCTTGAAGGTCTCCACCTCGAAGCCTTCCTTCTCCAGCATTTCCTTAAAGGTGTCGCAGACACCGGCTTTGACGGAGTAGGCTACCCCCTGATCGCTTTCGATGGGGAAGTAGAGCACCCTCTTTTGCTTGACGGGATTGAGAGGAAGAACCTCCTTCTCCTCCTTCACCAGGGTAACGGCCTTGTCGGCGCACTCCTTGGCCCAGGCTTTATGCTCATCACAGCCGACAACCTTGCTGGCCTCCTCCAAGGTGGGCAGCTCGCGCTCCTTGTTCAGGTTGAGGGCGGCCTTGGTGGCCAGGATGCGGGCAACCGCTTCGTCCAGACGTTCAGCAGTAATGACGCCGTTCTTTACGCCGTCCAGCATGTAGCCGTAATCCTCCTCCAGATTCCGGGTAAACAGGAACACATCGGCGCCCCGGGCAATGCTCTCAGGGACGGAATCCTTCCGGTCCATGGGAATGGTGAAGCCGGCCATGGAAGTGGCGTCGGTGCAAATCAAGCCGTTGAAGCCCAAATGCCCGCGGAGCAGGCCGATCATCAGCTCTCTGGACAGGGTGGCGGGCATCATGTCCTCATCCTTGATCTCCGGATTCAGCTTCCGGGTCCATGCAGGCTGCATAATATGGCCAATCATGCAGGTCAACGCGCCGCCGTCTATGCAGGTCTTGTAGTTCTTGCCATAAGTAGCGTCCCAATCCTCGCAGGACAGGTCGTTGATGCTGGTGACCAGATGCTGGTCCCGCTCGTCGCAGCCGTCGCCGGGGAAATGCTTGATGGAAGCCGCCAAGCCCAGTTCTTGAATGGCCTTGGTGTAGGCCAGGCCCATGGCGCCTACCCGCTCGGGGTTGGAGCCAAAGGTGCGGGTGTTGGTGATGGGGTTGCGGAAATTGTAGTCGATGTCAATAATGGGGGCAAAGCTCCAGTTGGCGCCTACAGCGGCGCCTTCACGGCCGCAGAGGATGCCCAGCTTTTCTGCCATGGCCACGTCGTCCGTAGCGGCGATTTGCAGGGGGGAGCCCAACAAGGTGCCCTCGGCCACAATGCCGTTGCCGCCCTTCTCCAGGTTGGCGGAGATCAGCATGGGGATATCGGAATACCTGTCCAAAATGTGGGTGTAGTTGACCGCTTCCTCGGTGGTCATGGGGCGGTACATGATGCCGCCAGGCTTCATGACAGAGAAGATTTCCTTGACCTCCTCCTCATTGGCGGCCCGCGCGCAGAGGCAGAACAACTGACCTACCTTGTCCTCAGTGGAAAGGCCGTCCAGGGTTTTGTCCACCCACGCAACGTCCTCATCCGAGAGAAAAAATGGATTTTGCTTTAAGAAATCGTACTTGCTCATGGCTATGTTCCTTTCTCTTTACAAATTGGAAGGATATATAATCCTTGTGAGTGAAACTTATAACGTTTCAAGTAAGTTAAACACCTCAACTTATTTATTATTATAACAAAAATAATTGGCGAATACAAAGCTATTTTATGAAATTGGTTAAAGCAATAGAATTGCAGACCAATTATTGTACAGGGTATACAGACATCTGGGTCAAACGAAAATGCGGAGTGGTTTATTATCCTCTCTCCGGTGGAGAAAGCAAACTGGATGTGGTAAGACAATATGGCATTCATTAAATCAAATGGCGCTGGGTTGTCCACAATCAGCCCCTGCCATTTGCTGGGAACGGATATCTAACATATCTTCGTATTTTACATATATTGTATAGGTAGTGAATAATATGCTGCCTAACCAAAAATAAGAAAGGAAGCAATATATGAAGCGCTGTAAGACATGCTTGCACTGCTGTTTCCGATCTCTAATGCCATGTATCATGGTAATAGTGATTGTAATCTTGGCTGTTTTATTAATCTTTAGATCTCCGGCTCCAACTGTTGGCGGGATCCAAGCCCAGCTAAATAATGGGAGACGTAGCATAATATCAGATAGCGAAACAGTTGTATTTAACTCAATTTTAAACAATCAGAATTCTGATATTAGCTATAATCAAACAACAGGAGAATTCACCATAACAGAGGCCGGAGACTACTATGTATCTTGGTGGGTTACAACGGGTGGGTCGTCACAATTTACAAATATGAGCTTTTCCATTGTAATTAATGGCACACCTCATTCAATCGGAACATCGCCAATTGTGTCAGGTCAGGTTAGCGGATCGGAACTGATTACAGTTGGAGCTACTCCCGTCACTATCAAACTCATTAACAATAGTTCTAACGATATTCTTTTTGCCGATACGCCTGTACAGGCTAATATAGTTATCCTAGGAAGCTATTAATAAATTATCCCGCTTTGTTCGTACAAGGGGTACCTGCAGCCGCAGGATGGCAATTGTTATAGACCTTACCCATAAAGGGTAACACAATCCCCCTGGCTCTACCGGCTGGGGGGATTGTGTTGCGCAAGGAACCACCAGCTATGCTGGTGGATGGCGAAATTGTCCAAAAGGGTGCTATCCGATTTTATACGGAAAGCCTTCACGGCAAATTTTCAGAGCATGATATGCGCTTATATAACTTATATGGAGCCATGTCCGTCTTGATCGTTCCCATAGTCTCCATGATCTGCGT
>Ga0153947_1000213_pt1 | contig 28171 bp, 29 predicted proteins | sample TSNJ031MetaG_FD_104697 | JGI IMG/M metagenome (GOLD analysis project Ga0153947, IMG submission 104697) | Attine ant fungus gardens microbial communities from New Jersey, USA - TSNJ031 MetaG | ecosystem: Host-associated > Fungi > Mycelium > Unclassified | place: USA: New Jersey, Wharton State... | reverse complement strand
ACGAAGACTCCAGCCCCTAGCAGGAGTCGAGCTCGAAAAACACCTGCTACGGCTCCTGCGGTAACGCAAGCTCACGTTGATAAAGAGAACGCACCAGGAGATAAAGCACCAGTAGGCAGTACTACGGATGCCGATGAAGGAGTGCTAGTGAAAGTACGGACAACCAGGAAGACAAAGACGTTGCCAGTCAAGCAGGAAATTCAGGAAGTAAACACTGTTACCCAACCAAAGCTCCGAGCTACGCGGACGACTCACGTTCGCACCAAGACTTCATGACTGAAATATATGCACATTTTCAAGGTATATAGCCCCGCCCATTCGGTGTATCTATACTCTATACTCTTTCCTTGATTTCACTTGATTGAGTCTGATTCCAATTTTAATCTATTCTAAATGTTTATTGCATACGATATCTTATGTCCAGTATGTTCACCTGTGATTTTCTGACTGGAGATATCGATCAGAACCCATGTTTATGATACACGAGCTTGATGGTCGACTCCGAAGGACGACGGTCATAGTGGTTGGGGTTTCCAAATCAGTTAGTGTCTTCAGAACCTAACAAGTTACTGAGAGGAAGTCTAATGTTTTACAATATTTGAAAGTCATCTTGCTCTCCCTTCCTTGCTTCGTTCTAGACTCAGAACCAGGTGTCTATCCTTTTTATCACCTGCATAGATCCTTTACATCACTTCTAACTTACTCTTCATTTTTCAAAGGCTCCTAAGGCAACGCTCATACCGTTGCACTAAACTCAGAATGACATCCAATAAGAGTTCTGACTCTATCTAATCTGCCATGAGCCGGAGAGGGATGAATGCTCTCTACATCTATGCCCTCGAATAAGAAAATGCCATGACTATTTAGTACTTCATATTGTAGATCCCTGCGAGGTGGGTTCAATTGATTGGGCATTTAGTTTAGGGGTATAACGTTCGCTTCGCATAATGTGAGTGCGAAAGGTCGTGGGTTCAATTCCCACAATGTCCATTTTACTCTATTAATTGCCCTTAGTTGGCAAATTCAATACACCAGCATCCAAATTTTGTACTATGATAACATTAGCACATAACCACATCATTAATGATCTGGGCTACCGTCTGTAGTCTAACATCAAACCAGCCCATATTGGCCAGCCAAGATATCCGTTGCGCTTGAAGTTCTCTAGCCACAAGTATCAATACAGACAAGCCGTAATTAGCCATATCACCCTTACCCCAGCAGCTTTCAGGAATGTCGAGATCTACTGTGTAAAACTGCCAAGCCAGATGGGTGGCGGTGCCACCAATAGAGATGGCAAAGAAGGGCCAACCATGTTTGTTCAAGATTCCGGCGATGACCAATAATATGATGAAACAAGATCCAACTAGGATGAGCAAAGCTCGAACCCGAGAGCCAAACAGTATAGCAGTGGACTTGGAACCCATTTTTATATCGTCCTGTATATCCTGGCAGGCATAAATAGTATCTGTAAGATATCAGATGAGTCAGACAGACAGTCAAGATCAACATATACACACCGTATAGCATAGTCCAGCTTGACATCCATGATAGTAAGCAGGAAACAGACTTATTTATTTTTAAAGACTTACCACCAGCAAGCTGCCATAGCGACACCTAGAAGCTTTCCATCAATATCACCGGTCGTTGTGGTCCAGGCAGTCACGAAACCGAGATTCATGGCAAAGCCCAGCCATGCTTGCGGCCAGTGAGTAAAGCGTTTAACAAGAGGATAAATTGTAAAACTGGTGAGATTAGATCAGGTTATGCTCATTTATGTAAAAGTCACCTCACAGAGGGAGTAGCTGAAATATAGCGACATACAGGCTAGTCCAAGCGCATACTCATCAGTTTCTCGTCCGGGTGGGAAATAGACCTGACTGACGCGATGCCTTGTAATGTGGAATATAAAAAAGCCATTCCGGCGGCATATTGTACAAGGAGGTAAGTGGTTGCAGCCAAAACAGAAATTCTCCCACTTGGAAGGGGTCTTTTTTTAGTACGTGCTAGATCAATCGTTAATCAGGAGGCGCGTAACTCGTTATATTTGATACTCACCAACACAGGCGTCTAACTGACGGTCAAAAATATCATTTACAGTGCAAGCAGAAGTGCGCATGACGACAGTAGCAATAACACCATCGAAAAATGACCACCAATATTTGTTCCATGGCATATTCGTGCGATACGCAGCCATAGTGAGGCCCCAGGCTGGAAGCAAAGTGAAATGAGTCGATTTATATTTTGGGAGGAATAGCTCCTAATACCGAAGGGCCAAAACATCAGAATGAAGCCAGTAGGCTACCATGGGATCAGGATATGAGAGAAGCACGAGGTGGTATTGTTAAAGTTTCCATACCTTCTCCACTCTCGCAAGTTCCAGGTAAGGTGAAAAGGAAATAGGAAACAAATGCAAAGGAAATTTGGTACTGGGAGGGGACTCCCAGTCAAATTTCTGGCAGTCTGTACCTGACTGAAGTGTAGTGATCTCTCCTTTGATATCAGTCATCATGAACGAGTGGGAAGATACGTTGAAGTGAGGTTGGGGCGAAATCACACAAATCCATGCTTTATATGTTCCTACTCCTCCGCACGTGTAAGCACTTCTAAGTTGCTCCGGCTGTGTTGGCCAAGAATTTGCCATCTCGTTCATCTGGTCCATGCAAGATCGATATCTCGCTCGCAACCGGGATTTCCACAGAGATGGGAACTGGAAGTACCTCAATAAAATCCCAAACAAGGATTCTATCCGGATCTTATATCTAGGTGATATAGTAAGGACATGAGTGTATGGTCTCTAGCTAGAGCGGAAGCCGGATTGAAGCAGATTCCACCGAAATCCGCTTGGATCCGCCTCCGAAGCTTTAATGGCCTACCTGAGTTCTTTAGCGCTTGGGTATGCTTCGACGTAGCCATTATGATTAGTTTTCTGGCTTGTCTAGGTTTGCTGTACCCATCCTAGTCGTATAGAACGAGTGGGAGGAACATTAATTGTTCTCTTTCACTTATCCATTATCAACTGGCTGTCGATCGCGCTGCGACAGCTCAAAGCATGGCATAGTACGACTTGATTCCGCCCGAGTCGGCTTCTCGCTTCGCACGGTGGTCATAGGGACATGATATCTAAACTGGACCAGCCTGGGTTTCCTCGGGCACATCATACAGGTCTTTTTTTGTCGCTTATCCTCCATATAATACGAATTCACACGATTTGACCCTTTGGTTCTTTGTATAAATGTAAGCAAGGGGACCCTCTTAGGTCTGTGGTACAGCGAACAGTCATTTCATTTATCCTGCGTTTATCTGTGGTCAATATCCAGTGATCGAGATACCAAGGTCCCACTCACATGCCTCAGGCTAATATAAATCTTGAGAGTGTGAATGATGAGTGCCCTCCCGCGCAATTCGGGATCTCTTCCCTGAGCTTGCCTTGAACGTCAGGGAACATTGCGTGCCGAATCTCCGAACTTGAGGGTCCGTTTTAATCTAGCCAAACCAGTTTTTTTTGTGGAGCAACTCCATTCAGAGACAGGTGCACAAGGAGATGCCCAGTATTAAATACGGCACCCGGGGTTTTCAGCTGACCACTACAACCAGGAGGAGTTACTAGAGTTGATTGTGGTTAAACCTGTATGGCCAAGTTTTCGGGCGTTCCCGATATCTGAAGATGGGGAAACACTGGGAGTGATCTAAGTATTCTCCCAGAAAGAAATCGCGATATCTGTAGGTCCGCGGCTGTTCGTAAATTTTGACTAGTCTGGCGATCTGAGCATGATCCTTGGTGTTGGGCGGCGTGGTCGGGGCATGATCTCGTAGATATTGATACCCTCAAATAAGAAGCGCAAGAAGAACTGCTTTGTTCATATATAAGCCTTATAAGTGACGGTGCGGACATACGAAGACTTGAGAAAGATTCTAGCCTTGAGTGTATCGGAACAAGCACACGCGATTGTTCCCAGTTTCGAGTATAATCTACGCTCTCGCTCTTCGCAATTCTCGATTGCTCGACTTTACCAGTCAGGTGAGTTTGTAAACGCTCGAGGTACATGTGAAGCTGAGAGCTTTTCGTTCACAATTGCCTATAGAAAGGTCCTCTCAGGCTGACACATCGGCAGGGAATGTTAATTAATGATAAGCGGTGAATCGCATCGAGAGCCAAAGCCTCACAGGTATCTGCCACCTTCTGTCCGAGCTTCTTGATCGGGTGGACAATGAATCCAAATGTAGTAGGAAAAGTAAATTTCAATATTGTACCTTCAATGAAAGCAATTGAGTACAATCAAAAAGGGCACACAAGGTCAAAGGACTTCAAGCGCCACTGTATTTGAAAGCAGGGAGGACTGAGTACGGTCGACGAATCAAGGAATGTTGTCCCGATCTGCGAGGAGTGAGACGAAAGCACATTGACGATGCACTTGTGTGGACTGGCCCCTATTATACCTTATAGTCTGTAACATCTGAGCAGTTTCCACACAATCGGAGGCCATGAGATAGTAGCTGGCTAGTTCTGAGATACAGGGTGAAGGTGTTGGGTTCGACTGGTTTCAGATTTCTCATCAAACGAGATGCCGAAATACAATCTGTTAAACAGGATGTATTGAGAGAACGAAAGAAAAAGAAACGGACTACAAAATTTCAGGTACCGGATAAGAAATGAGACTAAGTCTATTTTTCATGGCCGAAGTATTCTTCCACAAGTGCCTTCTTCCGTAGCTGAAGAAGTACAGTCTCCATCTCCTCAGGCGACGGCATTTTCGGAGTGACCAGGTCTCGGGTTTCAAGGAATGGTATGAAAGACGCTGCAGTTTGAGCATGCAGAAGGGCAGCGTCTGTAGCAGGAGAAGTCTGTGCGACCAGTGATGTTTGGTCGCCTTCAGTCTTTGTTCGCTTGGCTTCATCTCTACCGTCGTCCATCTCCACATCGCTTCCTTCATCTGCTGTTTTCCGCTTTGCAGTACTTTGCGGGGTTTGTGACTGGGCAGTGGAAGGTTGTGTAGATGCTTGCCCTGGGATAGGTGGTGCAGGCGTATCTGTATCGAGTTTAAGGACTTTGCGAACATGATCCCAAGCCTCCTCCCAATCTAAGAAGCTTTTTCAGAGTCACCATGATGCAAACTGAAGGAAGCATACCCTCCACTTCTGCTTGCCTTTCATAATGTAAGAGGTTCTGATCATTGTCGTCGAGGTCACCGTAGTATACAGGGCCTTGGTTCAGAAACTTCTTGTAGAATGCAAAGACTTGATTTTCCTCCTCCTCTTCCTTCTTTCGACTCTGGAATAGCTCACGAACACCAGGTAAGTCCTTTGCTCGACCAAAGTATCTGAAAGCGATATGAGTAATGAAGGGTATGTGAATCCAAAAGAACGTACTTGTAACCCTTAGTGCCCGGGACTTCCTTTCCATCATCATCTAACATTGCCACATTTCGTCTGTAATTAGCTCCTCCTAGCGCGACAATTTGATTCTCCCAATGCCTCTTTTCACGCAAGAGTTTGTTAATCTCGTCATTCAGGTCTCGGACCTCATAATCGGTCAATCCGGCTGCCAACAGCGATGAACAAAGGAGATTCCAACAAGAAACTCGGTACACACCATCCTGAATTTTGGAGACTTTTCGACTTATTTCCCTTAGAATTTCACCTCTCCACCGTTCGCACTCTCGTAGACTCTTGCAGCCACTGGCCATTTTTGGCCGTCGGTCTGCACGCGTCCCAAGCCCAAGCTCAGCGGCTTGTGCTTCCCTGAAACGGTAAAGCATAGACTGTGCTTTCTCTTCATTACGAGCCTAGAGAGATCTTATGAGAATGTATCGCGAGCAAACTTACTGAAAGCGCACCTTACCATTGTGTTTTATGATGGCTGCAAATCACTGAGTATGATAGACAAACACAAGACAATAATGTGAATGATGGCTTAATTTAGGATTCCTTCTGACACCTTTCGCCATTTATGTCTCCATCTGAGCAGGAAACAGAAGAGGGTATTTAACATGAGCACCGTCAAATACTTTCTATACTCATTGACTTAGATCGCCAGCACTTTGTCCGAGTTGTCATGACTTTCCGATCATACGCTCGATACGCCGTGAGTATTGTCGTCTTTTTATTGCTATTCCAAAAATTCAGTTCAACCAGCTGTCTGTGAACAACAAAAGGCGCAAGGATGTATATCGGCTTTCGCGAGCAGATGCTGAGCTTGTCCATGACTTACGGATAGGAGAAAAATTTGAATCCGTCGATCGTGCCATTCTGGAGAATGCCCATTTTTTGCTCAAGGTCGTGGAAAATCCGGAAATGTTTGGTTATGATATTGATAATGAAGAACATGAGAGCGATGGAGTACAGACAAAGCTGGTGGAACGGAAGCAGAAAAAAGGAAACACGCGATCTGGACATGGGCATGATCTTGGTATGTCAATTGATAAATTGTGCGTGTCGTCGTCGAGGGTGCATTTAAATTAACCCGCCAACTGTGAATTTGTAGGGTCAAAGGACGCACACTCACATTCCCATCAACGTGGTGCTACCAATCGACTCAATTCATTTCGACCATTGGAGGCTGATATGGACAAACTTCGAAGTACACTGAAGCAGCTAGTGCGAGATTGGAGCACCGAGGTATACATTTCATTTTTACCCGCCTTTTCCGTATCATGGATTCTATTCTTTTTTTCCTTTCCAAGGGAAGGTCGGAGCGCGAAGCGTGCTATGGGCCCATAAAGGAAGCTCTTCTAGATCATTTCAAGGATGTCAAGTCTGAAGACCGGTAATATTGAGGACGATCCAACCCATCACTAGCTCATTGCCCTCAGGTCACGACTCAGAGTGCTTGTTCCAGGCGCAGGCCTTGGCCGTCTTGCATTCGACGTCGCACAACTCGGTGAGGCCTCTCAGTTTCCTGTGGGAATACCTCTCAAACCTAATCATCAGTCGTCAGGTTTTGCTTCCCAAGGAAATGAGTTTTCTCATTACATGCTCCTCGCGTCGTATTATATACTGAACCAGTAAGTAATTTTTTTTTCTAATTCTAAGGATCGGATTGTCCCACAAATTGCCTAGGACTACGGAGATCAATCAACATCGAATCTATCCTTATATCCATTCATTCTCCAATGCCTTGAGCAGGAACGATATCCTCCGAGCCATAACTATTCCTGACGTATCGCCATCCTCTCTACCTCCGAAGACGCCGTTTTCTCTTGTTGCAGGTCAGTGAAAAGTCTCCTTTTTTATCTCGTCTAGTCTCAAATTGTGGACCCGTTATATGACTTCTTTTTTTTTTTTAACTCGGTGTAGGCGACTTTGAAGAGGTTTACGGAAGGGAAAGTAATCCGGACGAACCTCAACATGGCTTATGGGATGCTGTGTTGACTTGTTTTTTCATCGATACCGTGGGTGATGTGTTTCCCTTTTGGCTCGAGTGCCATTTTGCTTGACAGACGGTGACAGGCGAAGAATATTGTCAACTATCTTAGAATCATTCACGAGATTCTCGCTCCTGGAGGGGTTTGGATTAACCTCGGCCCTTTGTTATGGCACTGGGAGAATAATACGTCCAGCGATATGTCGATTGAACTTGACCTTGAAGAAATCAAGCAGTTGGCTGGTATCATCGGTTTTGAAATTTCGGTTCGTTTTTTTTTTTGATTGATTCTGCGTTAAATCTCTCACTGTCTCTCTCGATAATCAAGCATGAGCGAACGATAGATACGACTTATACTCATAACAATCGGGGTATGTTGAGTTATACGTATCATGCTGCATTTTGGGTTGCGACGAAAAGAAGAGATGTTCGTGGGAAGGAAACAAGGACTGAATGATGATTCTGTTTCGCCATGGATAGGCTAGCTGTGTGTGTTATATGAGCCTTATGCAAAAATGAGTGGGGTACTACAAGGTTGTCAGGTGGTATTAGTAGAATATCTATAATCAGCAGAGAAGTATACGCTAAAAAAAGGTCTATTATGCAAACTCAGGGTGGCGAAAAAAGCAGCTCAGGTCTGAATTCTTGTCAAAGTGGCCATTTCGCTCATAAATTACATCCGAGAAAGACTTGCTTCGTAAAGATTCATCAGATGAGTCACACGAGTGGTGAAAAAATGGAACAATCTCAACCTGGTCATAAATCAAAGAACATACAATTACGTCCATAAAAAGATTTGCTTCGTAAAGATTCATCATCCCATAAAAAAATCATTCCCTCTCCTCCTCCATCTTCCTCTTCACCCTCCTCAACCTCTCCCCCTCTCTAATCGTCTTCCAAAACCCACCCTTCCCAAACGCCTCTCTCACCTCCTCCAAACTCAACCCCGCCGTCTCCGGAAAACACCCCACAACAAACACATACCCCAGCGCGACCAAACCCGCATAAAACCCAAACGCGCCTGAAGGGGTGATTCTGGCCATGAGAGAGAGGTAGGTGCTGTTGATGAGGAGGTTGGCGGACCAGTTGGTGGCGGTGGAGAGAGAGGTGCCGATACCCCGCACTTCGAGTGGGAAGAGCTCGCCTTGTTGCCAGGGCACGTTGCCGAGACCGGTTGCGTAGGATGCGACGAAGATGATCATGGAGAGTAAGACGATAGCGGACCAGGCTCGTGAGTATGAGGCCCCCTCGACGAGCGTGTTTCCAGTTGCGAGGGTCATGACTGAGGGAATCCATCAGACGTGGGATAAAAGAAAGGTATGATGCGTACAATGAAAGGCGACGCTGGCAAGAACCAACCCTACGATCATCCCAGGCGCAGAAATCAACATGATCCTCCTCCTCCCAATAGAGTCAATCCACTTCAGCGCGATCAACGTGAACAAAAAGTTGGTTCCGGAGATGATGAGTCCAACGGCGGTAGGCTGGTCGAACCCAATTTCAGCAAACAGGGTGGGAGAGTAGTACATCAACGTGTTGAAACCGCAGAGTTGTTGAAAGGCTTGCATGCCACAGCCGATGGCCAGCGCACGTCGGTTGATGGGGTCCGAGAGCATGGACTTGGCGCGGTCGTAGAAAGTGGTGGTTTGCGTGATGCGGATGGAGCGTTGAACAGCTGCGTTGAGAACTTTGATCTGGAGGCAAGTCCGAGAGAATGGAGAGATAGGTAATGAGTTGGATAGGTTGTTTATAAGAGGGACGGGAAGAGAAATGAAGAGGATACCTTGAGGTCGATGTCTTCGGGTTTTGCGTAGGTGTAGATCTTGCACATCACGGCTCGGGCACCAGAGATGTTTTTTTTGTGTAAGAGGACGCGGGCTGTGGGGGTGATATTGCAGCATTGGAGCAGGGAAGTGGGTGATGAACGTACGAGATTCAGGCAGGAAGAATAATAAAAAGAACTGGATGCCAGCGGGCACGGCACCCAGACCGACCATCCATCGCCATCCTGATTTAACGTGGAAGAAGCCGGCGCCGATGGCATAGGCTATGACTTGGCCGAGAGTGATCATCAGGACGCTGTATTGGCGTGAGTTGTTGATACTAGAAGGGTGAGGGATGGAGTATACTTGAGGACGACCATTCTGCCTCTCATCCTTGTCGGTGAGAGTTCCTGGATGTACAACGGGGAAATGCATGCAGCGAGGCCTACACCTACACCGACGAGAAAGCGACCACCGACCTGGAGTAGCAGATGTCAAGCACGGAAATGAGAATGGATGGAGGTCCCACCATGCTCCAGACGTCATGACAGACAGCTTGAGTGATAGCGCCTCCGATGAAGATAATGTCCGCAATTCCCAGGACTGGTTTCCTGCCTGTCCAATCTGAGATGATACCAGCAGGTAAGCTGCCAAGAAGAGCACCGAGTGTTGTAGCGGAGGTTATAAATTCCTGTCATTTGTGAGAGAGGGATGATCAGAGGTAGATGTAGCATGCCTTTTGACCATTGGAAAGCTGGGATGAGCTCAGGTCATGGCCAATAGTGACCAAAGCGCCGGATATAACGCCCGTGTCATAGCCTAAAAAATTGTAGTTGAAGACAACAAGGATAGGGTGAACTGACTGACCAAAAAGCAGACCAGAGATGGTTGAGCACGCCACAAGAGCCCATACAAACCAAGTCACACGCTCTTCCCCCTCGGCTACCACAGAGAGCTCGTGTATCCCCTCGAAGCTTGCACTGCCAGGCTCGAAAAGGATCTCTTCATTGGATTTTTGTTCTTTTTCAGGGTCCGGCATGAAGAGACCCAAATAAGGTTTACACAGAACTTGTTACCCCGGATGTTTAATTGACAACATGATGACTAAGCAGGCGGTATGTTGCAGGCCAGAAATGGAAAGAAAGCAAATGTTCTCTTTCCGGCGCAGAGGACTCGGTCGGCTGTTTTCTGGGCGCTACAAAGGCTATGTTTTTGTTGCTTTCACGACTGTCCTCTTTCTCCACCAGGGTCTCTACTCAGGCCACAACACCCATCCCGACATCACCCTTTCTCCTCTCGGCAACAAATTCAACTGGGATGATCTGACCACCGTCTATATCTTTGGCGGCTCAGACGGCGTCGTCACCAAGCACCCCATCCCAAAGCTCATGGACAGTGCCGAGGACAAGTTTCGCAACAAGCTGCAGAAGCAGAGCAAGACCCTCGTCGCCGCTGTCGGAGAGTACCAAAGGCGCTATAAACGCCATCCACCCAGGGGTTTCGACGCCTGGTGGGCTTTTGCGCAGAAGAACCACGTCCGCATGGTCGATGAGTTTGACGGGCTCATGCACGATCTCGACCCATTCCGCAATCTCAGTGGCCAGGAAATCCGTCGCCGTACACTCCAGGCAAGTCTCATGATTCTATTCCACAGTGTTCTTACACCCCCCCAGGCTGGCGAGCTGCCTTCTATACATCTCGTACGGATACGCGACGGTTTGTCTTCCACTGTCAAGATGAACCACGCCTACGAAGACTCCGAAGTCAGTGCCCGCGCTAGAGGATTTCTATCGATGATCTCAGACTTTGTATCCGATGTGCGTCTCACCACTGCCTGACCTTTATCTCTACCAATGCTATCTAGCTGCCGGACATGGACTTTGCCGTCAACGCCAATGCCGAGGGACGCGTCCTCGTTCCTTGGGAGCACCAAAACTTTCCCAACATGTCCATCCAAGACTCCTCTCAAGGCATCGAACACGTATTCGGAGGCAAATTCATCCCAGATTGGGCTGCGGACGAGAGCATCTGGGAAGCATGGCGCAGAACCTGTCCACCCGACACACCCGCCCGCCGACTCTTTTCTGCCCGCCGCAACCCCTTTGTTTCCAAACAGACTCCAGACTACATCTCCCTCGCCTCCTCTGATGCGCCTGCTAACGAAAAACCAGCACCCACCAAGCCTAGTTTGGATTTCAAGTTCATGTCGTCTACCAACGCCAACGTCGATTTCTGTCTTCACCCCCATATGCATACTGACCAGGGCCATTTCTTCTCGGACTGGCGATCCATCCCCGCTCTCTATCCCGTGTTTACGCCTGCAAGATCCCAAGGGTTCATGGATATTCGGATTCCATCTCACTACTACTATGGCTCGACGCGGAGATACACTTACGGCTGGGACCCGATCAACTTGGAATTGAAGGACGTCGATCCGATGGAGGTGCCTTGGGAGGACAAGCTCGACAAGGTGTTTTGGCGCGGTGCGACGACAGGAGGGGGCTCGCATCCTCCAGGTTTTGCACCGCAGTACCAACGACATCGGTTCCTCCGCATGACTTCACTATCCGCTTCGCACACCCCTCCTCCTCTCGCAACCAACCGCCTCATCACGTTCGCAGATCCGCCCAACTCCAACCGCTACATCACAACTTCGATCCCAATAACGAAACTCAACGACGAAATGATGGACGTGGCGTTTGTCAAGGCGGTAGCACCTGAATCTTATCCGGGCGGCGAAGCGGCTTTACGCGAGGACCACCGATTCGGGGATGCGGTTCCGTTGGGGGAACATTGGAGGTATAAGTATCTTGTGGATTTGGATGGGATGAGTTATAGTGGACGGTTTTTGGCGTTTTTGGCGAGTGATAGTGTGCCTGTGAAATCGACGGTTTATGAGGAGTGGTTTGAGGATTGGATACAGCCTTGGTGCGTGTGTGTGTGTGTGTTGTCGGTTTTTTGCGCGCTTTTTTTAAATCCACTTTGATATATAGGGTGCATTTTATACCGCTCTCGACGACCTATCGAGAGATTTATAATATTGTGGCTTATTTTTCGGGTCCGACGCCGTCTATGGTACTTGCTGCCAATTCGTCTTCGTCGAGTATGACGGCGACGATTTCATCATCATCATCAACATCAACATCATCAGACGAAGGAGAAGACGAAGACGCATGGGAGGTGCTGCAGGATCAAGAAGTATTAAGCCGAGGACGACGACAAAAGGGATTGACGAGTGTGGATGCTGATAGGAGGTTGAAGAGGATTGCGAGAGCGGGGAAGGAGTGGAAGAGGACGATGGGGAGAAAGGTCGATATGGAGGGTAGGTGTTGTTTTCTTCTTTTCTTCCTTTTTTGCGAGGGAATGCTGATCTTTTTTTTTTTGGTTAGCGTATGTGTATCGTCTATGTATCGAGTGGGCGCGGTTGTGGGCGGATGATAGGGAGAGTATGGATTATAAGCTGTGATTCTCTCTTTCTCTGTTGGTTTTACCAGCTTGGGTGTTAACCCTGACTAAGTGGGTTGGTTGGATTCCTTCCAACGCAACCCAGCGAGGTGACGTCCGTGTGTGAATCAGACCTCTAATCTATCGGGAGTTGTAGCGATTCTCACTGCTTTCTTTAATGACAATTTTTTGTTGTTGCTGTTGTTGTACTTTTTGTTTGTATATTGGTGCATGCTTAACACCACTTCCCTTATTCATCTGTTCAGTGGGGCATTGTATTGACAAATGAATTTATTATTTCCAAAGCGTTACCATCCCTATATACCTACACTACATATCTCTGAAATCTCCTTCTCTCTCATGGGATATACACCACCAACAACGTGTTCACGACCAACTTTTCCAATTCCCCAGCTGAGACAAAGTACACGTGTTCTGTACCTTTGGTCAGAGGTAGAGGTAAAGTGGGTTTAGGCATTCCATAAGGCGCGGTGGTGGTGGTGGTGGTGGGTTTCGGTGATCCCTCCGACTCGGAGCAGATTTGGATATCGGTATCAGTGAGTGGGATACCACCAGCTTCTTCTACTTTAATCCTGAAAATGTCCGCCCCCGTTTCGACGAATTCTTGTCCTCCTATGGGATAATAAGGTGAACCGAAAGCTCCACCTCCACGAACAGGTTCTTCGCGCGTCGGAACGCCATATCCGCGCTGAACGTGGAACCCAGGCGTACGTGCCGCATTGTTGTTGTTGTTGTTGTTGTTGTTGAGGAGGAGGAGGAGTGATTGTGTTGGGTGTCCGGTGGTGATGTCTTCTGTAGGGAATTGAATCGTCGTTTTGGTAGGCCAGATATATCCCCCCGCGGTCCATTGAAGTTCGGGTGAGAGTTTGTACAGCTTGAATGCTTGATAGAGAAGCGCGTCACCACCCTTGAGCTAAAAAAAAAATGTTTTTTTTTCGGGGTCAATAGGAAAGGGGTGGTTGTGTTTAATTATACATTTTACCTGAGGGATTAAGCTGTCTGCTGTGGTCAAGCCGGGGTCCGAGTTGTAAGAATGGCTCAGGAAGAAACCGAGTTTCTTGCCTCTTGACAGGTTGAGAATGGAGCTTAGGATATCAAAGAACTTGTCGCTGGGCGTGATGAACGTTTCATCGCCTACCAGACTCCCAACGGAATTCGGTAAACCGACTGATCCAGCGTTCGTCGGTACACCGAACCCTTTGATATAGACGCCATACGAAACCGATATGCGGCATCCAGATTGGACGGTATCGATCTCGTAGTCACAATCGCCCAGAAACGCGACCCAGTCCAGATCACCGTTCTTCCCTCCCCTCCCGACGAACTTTTCGGTGTCGCCGAATGAGGGTTCGGTAACGATGACAGCACCTCCGCGATATCGCACCGGAAGCGTAACGACGATGGTCGCGTTTCTTCCGTCGTTCCTCAGACTGATAGGTTGACGACCCATACGTCCTCCACTGACGACGATCTCAAGTTTATCGCGGAGGACGGAGAGATAGTACCCTGCGGGCAGATCTGGGAAGAGGCTGTTGCGGATGGCGTCTAGGATGGGATGGTTGGCGATTTCGAGGGAGGTTGTGAGAGGGAGGTTGGGTGGGAAGAACAAGGACTCGCGATCGCCGTAGGCGTCCAAGTCGGAGGTTTGGTGTGGTCTGCAGGCGGCGATGAGGACGTCGAGTGCGGGAGGTGTGTCCTCCAGAACGTTGACCGGGAAATCCAGAGAATGTGTTATTCCGCTCTGTGCCGTTGTAAGTCGATGAAAAAAATACCTTGTAGATGGTGATAAGACTGACCTTGGAACGGAAGAACAAGACGAGTTGACTCGAATCGCAGGGCACACGACCAGAAACAGCAAATTGCCTAGCCTTGATATCCAACAATCGGTTGACGCTGTCCCTGTACACTGTGAACTCGTCTCTGCCGTATCCAGGTGCGGAGACGGTCTCGGGCGGCAGGGGGAAGGATTTCTTGGGTGCTGGTGTGCGAGCGACCTTTTCGATCTGAAAATCGTTGATGCTGGGAGACATGTATCCCATTGAGGGTGTAGGAGATGCGGTTCGGCTTATCGGTGCTCCATACATATTAAACAAAGAATAATCTCGAGGTGTATGTAAAGATCAGGCAAAGATTGATTGGCACCTGATTGACCTTTTGTGGGTGCTACATGTGTCTGCAGCGTGCCGCAACAGGAATCGGGTTTAGACTATGTATGTCACTCTGGATTAGTATCAATTTGAGTGATCCGGGGTGTGTGTGATGATCAGGGTTAGTATGCACATCCATACAAGGAAAGAAGAGCTGTTCAGATAATACATATTCAGAATTTCGCTTCCATAGAGATGAATATGAAGTCTTCAAATTCTCAGAGCTCACACAGAGTGAGCTGTCTAAATCTTTCAATCAAAGGGCACAGGTCTGATCCCAGGTCCTCCAAGACCACGACCTGGTATTTTCAGGCGTTCCTTTTCAGCCCCTGCTGCAGCGAATGCCGAAGGGACTGGAATTCCACAACAGTCACCCCATCCAACCTCCCTCAGCCCAGGACCACCAGCCTCGGCAATCGCATGCGAATGGCCACGATGAGGATCATCTTGCTGCGAGTCATTCGAGACAGGAGGTGCCGGACCATCATATGGGAGTAGCGAGCCAAACAAAAAGTGTTGTGCAACGGGCAGTTTTCCGAGGACTTCTGCGAGGTACATCTTGATCATTCCACTATTGACCTTGTCCCAGGTTTTGACAGCAGAGATATCATCCAACATTGGAGAATGCCAACGAAGGGAAGCGGTTTTGATCTATATCATGTTGATCAAAATCATATGGAAGATTCCAGTAGATGGGGGCGTACGGAATTGATGAATTCAATGCACGCGAAATAGATGTAATGTTTTGAATATTCTTCAACTACTTCTGGATCATGGATGGACTTGGGTCTAATGTATTTATGACCTGGGAGATCGTAGTCAAAACACGAGACCTGTTGAATCCGCGGAGGACTAACCACGAAGCTGGGCTGCACCCCACAAGAAGGGCAAGAAGTGGTAATCATCCAGGCCCCATACACCATGTGAACCTGCTGGTTCCAGCCAGTACGTCGATTGTAGAACACGCATCACGTTGAGGTATCTGAAAAGACGGTTTAACAATCAGTCGGTGCTGGCAAGTTTGTACGAACCGCCAAAACACACGGATCACGAGAGCTTTGTGATCGCCTGCGTTAACAACGCCGAGTTTCTCGAGGCAATATCTAACAAAAAGGTCAAATAACTCAGATATTTGAATATTACAGTATGGCTCACATCCAACAAAGAAAATTCAGCTCCATACCGCTACCGTAGTCGATTCGATCACGGTTCCCCCAAGCTTCATTGAAGTAGATCACAACCTCAGGAATACTGTCTTTAGGCAAAGTCTGAAGCGTCTCGTGTAAACGAGGCGACGCCTACACATCTCCACAAAAAACAACTCAGCGCTCTGAATGATGTGTCCCCGCGAAAAAAAGCTGGATCGCACCTCACGAATCTTGTCGTAAAACATCCTAAAAGCCGGATTGCCAAATCGCGAAGCTGCATTGTTGACAGGTGGTGTGTCCTTGCACAGTTGTTCTACAGCATCCAGAATCCTGAGGATAGCCCTGATTTCCTAAGAACATCCATTCTTCAAAAAGAGTTCGTCAATTCGTGGTTCTGGGACAGTTACCTCCGATTCGTCGCACGGGTCAGTCAATTTAATGCTGACAACAGACTCATTCAGTGTCTCAATGTACGAAATAACGTTTTTATGCGTTTCTGAGGTCTGAAACCAATCTAACTGAAGCTTTGTGAGAATGAATTTACGAGGTGGTTGGAAAGTCATGGATAATGGTCGAGTGTTTGTCAAACCATCAAACCAATCAGATGATGATGATAGGCACAACTGCAACCCCTAACCTCAGAATTTCTTGATCCCTTCTTAACCCTGCAAATGACCATGCTCACACCAGCCGCCACACTGCGAGCGTCACTAGAACGACATAACGACGAATTCGAATCCTTGCTGAAACTGATTCCCGCGAGGTTTTATCTCGTGCAAGATGATGAAGAACAAGTATGTGTTTTTCAATCGGCTCACGAAGCTTCTTCGCTCAGTGTTTGTGTTCAGTCTGGCTTGAAGTACCAAAAACACAAAAAAAACAAAAAAGAGGACAAGCAAGCAATCAAGGAAGCATCCAAAAAGGCCAAAAAAGCCAAAGTGAGCCTGGGCATGTCACACCAAAAGCTACAACGCTGAACTATTCCATCAGCTTGACCCAGCAAATCACAAAACTATCATCGACCTCCAAAACGAAGCTCTTCACCAGAAATTAGATTCCAAAACGACGAAAGGGGGGAAGAGAAAACGTTCCGAGACCGGCGATGATGGCAACGAGGGCATGACTGTGCAAGCTGAAATCGACCTCGGCAGCGATGAGAATGAGGAACAAGAAGAAGTAGTTGAGAAGGAGGAAAAGCTTGTTCCAATGCCAGAATCAAGCGGTATCGAGGCCCTACGGAAAAAGCTACATATCAGAATGGCAGAACTTCGGAATAGAGGTCAGTCAGGCGAACCTGGAGATCGAGACGAACTACTAGAGGAACGGCGAAAGCAGCGAGCCAACATGCGTGAACGACGAAGAAAGGAAACTAAAGAAAAGATCAAGCGGGAGGAAGAGACGAGAGGGAAGAAGAACAAAGAGAAGAGGGAGGAGAAGCAGAAGGGTAATTCCACCCGAGTGCGTTATTCCGTGCACTCAAGAGCTGATGATGATGACGATGACAACAACGTTCTCAGACACAGCTACTGGTATCCGATACCGCAGAGCAATTACACAGCTCAGGTCCTCAAGCAAAGCTCACAAACGTCACATTCGGCAATATCATCAGCAAATCCTCCTCCAAAAAAACTGAACGACTCAAAACTACATCAGACCCTCAACAAGCCCTCTCACAACTCGCCGCGCACAAAGCAAAACTATCAACCATGTCAATCGAAAAACGCAAATCCATCGAAGAAAAAGAAAAATGGGACAAGGCAGAAGCGCGTCTTGAGGGAACGAAAATCCGAGACGACGAAACGAGGCTGAAGAAAGCTGTCAAGAGGAAGGAAAAGGAAAAAGCGAAGAGCAAGAAGGCTTGGTATGTGTCTTTTCTTTTTTTATTTTTTTCAACTTGTGAAAGACTGTGTGTACAAGGGAGGAACGGAAGGAGCATATTGTGGCTTCGATGGCTGCGAAGCAGAAGAAGCGAACGGATAATATTGCGGTGAGGAATGAGAGAAGGAAAGATAAGAAGAAAGGGAAATCGAGGCCTGGATTTGAAGGCAAGTCGTTTGGCAAGAGTAGTACCAAATCCAGAGGCAAGAAATAAGGGCTTTGGGTAAGGGCAATGCGATTTTTTTAGAGAGAACCAGCGGGACAGCCGATAGTGTCCGCATCACATTTCACAAATGGATTGCACTTGAAACTATTCAGGCTTTTGGAGTTTGCCTAGTTTCAATTAAATGGGAGAAAACTGGACGTGGTAGGTTGACAAGGTACAAGAGCATATCATTCTGTGTGTATGGACACTCTGGTTTGACAGTAGTCGCCCTCAACCACTGACTGGTACATTCATCAAAAAGGTCCCACTATGTATATCACAAACAATGATTGAGATGGTGAAGAAACAATGGTGCTAAGTATAATCCTCTCTGAGGCTCTCATGCATATTTTCGGCCTATAACATGAGATATGCGTTCGCAAAAACCTATCTATATTCATCAGTCATACTTTTGTGTGGAGCTGTCGTCGTAGAATAAACTCTGGACCCACTCAGTATCTGAATAGTATCTGAATTCATAAACCTGCTCATTTTGAATTTTGAATAAAAAGTTTTTCATGTGCTAGAGTTGGCCCGGATCGCAAAGGATCAGGGAGTATTATCCTTCATCACAACTCCACAGTGGAAGTAGGCCTTGGGCTGTAGTGCCCGACGTCGATGAAAATACTTCTGATATCGGTTCTAGAAGGCAGTACAATGGTTTACAACTGACAATCATCTGACAAAATCTTGGTTCTAAACACGGTGTTTGAAGATGGTTTTCACTTTCTGCCAAGAATCCCGACTAAGGAGCTCATTGAGCCACCTCTCAACATTGGGCCTTCCTTCAGTAAGTGGCAACTTGACTTCATTAATGAGTCGATCGCTGACTGGCACAGAGGCGAGATCAGCAAGGGTGAGTTCCTGTATAAGGCGCCCGTTTTTTCAGTTCAAGTGATATTTCGAATTCAGCGGATATATGTACATCACCAGCGATATACTTCTGCTTGGAGAGGATCTTCTCGTAGGTATCGAGAGTCGCAAACAGTTTTTTCTTGCAATTCTCGATTTCAGTGGTATCGGACTTGAGATTGAAGAATCTTCGAAAAAACATGTATCAGATTTCTTATTGAAAGGAGAAAAGAGCTCGTGACGCACCTTTTATTGAGGGTTTCGAAAAGAAGAGCCCCGGCGAAACGACTGTAGTAGGATGCTTCTGCCCATGTGGCTTGATCTACCAGTGCACGTTTTTCAGGGTCTTTCGGCAACAGTTGGGTGCCTTGATTGGGGTACTTTTCCTCGAGATAGCGGGCTATAGCTCTGCTTTCGGATAGAAGAAACCCATTGTCGTCCTATTTGTCTGCAAGTTGGTTTAATGATGTGACGTTCCGGGTGACTTACAATGGCAGGAACCAATCCAAAAGGAAATTTGGCAAGGTAATCTTCTGATTTATGCTCTCCTGCTATAAGGTCCACATCGACCCATTCAAAGGGAACATTCTTTTCATGAAGGATGAGGGCGGCAACAAGGGCAGGACCAGAGGCGAACCAGCCATAGAGTTTGAGGACCATTTTTTACGAGCAACTGGACAGGGCAAATAGTGATACTGGGGTGCGATAAAGACTATTGCATGATTGGGTTATATAGCAGTTTCTGATAATCATCCCTCAAAATAGAAACGGAGGCTGTTACTAAGCGCAGCGCCGGGGGAGCTATATCAGGTCAGGTTCATTTGAATGAAGCTCAAAATTAGCCTTCCGAATTCATTGGTGATGGAAAACAATTGCTCTCGATATACTTTGCACGTCACTGCCATCAATCATAATTGATCAACGGCCAGGGATTACGGTCCTTGATATGATGTATTTGCAAGAAGTCATATCCTGATCGATTCATCTGACTTCAAGTATTCTCTCTCGAAATGAACAAGAATATCATTGATGAGAAACACCTGCTGCCATTGGTTGATTTCAGGCCTTACGAAATCAATTTTCTGTCGGAGTTTCACTCCGCACATCTTGGTAATAATCATGGTTAAGTGGGACCGTTCTGAATTATCAACCTCTTCCGTTTCTTCGTTTGAGACAACCATGTCCCTCGATTCGTCGGAGCCCAAGTCGTCTGACGTAGGCATCGTAGTGGAGAAAGAGGGATTACATCTTTCTTCTCTCCTGATACTTTTTAACGAGCTCAGATGTCTTGAAGAACACGATAAGCAATATGTGAGTAGAGAAACTAAAACACTATCTGGGTGACTTAAGATGTTTTGTAGATATTTGTACACCGTCCAGCGCGGGGAGACTGGGAGTCGTGCATGAGCTTCGCATCTTCTGTTGAGACTCTTGAGCTCAACTCCCAGGGAAGCAAAGAGGTACTTGGAATTTCTCCAGGGACTTATATCCGACTCGTACAGCAGCTCAAAGGGAAGCCACTGTTTCCTCAATTGAAAAGGCTTTGCATAGAAGATTATCATGGGCTGGTCGATTTCTTCCCACTCTTTCTTTCTTCAAACCTCCGATCAATTCGACTTCTCAGCACCAAACCGCCTACCATACCAGTTACTACTGCCTCTCTTGTGCTTAGAAACCTCATCTGCGATCTTTCAGAGTGGTCCCAGGAAATACAACACCTCCATATAGCACAAAGCACTATCTTGCAGACATGGATGTTTAATAGTATTTCCATCCTCAGCAATCTCCGTACCCTCGAGCTTTCCCCTGTTCAAGTGAAAAACTTCGAAGAATTTCGTCCCCTGGCACCTCTTGCTCTCGAAAGTCTTACTCTTGAGCTTTCCTGCTCCTCCTATGCTTGTTTACCTTACCCCATCACTCCACTACCAGACTTCCTTGCGCTACTCAAGAAATTGCGTATTTCTGGATCTTCCATCGTGATAGCAGACTTTGTTCAATCCCTCGGATCACAAAAACTGACTAGTCTGGCCATTGAAGGTAAAATTCAAGCTGATGAAAGCGCATGGTCTTCGAGTTCGAGGTGCATGAAACATCGCACACTGAAGACAAGTAGCAAGCTGAAGAAAACAGTGAACCACCGAATTCATGGTTTTGAAAGCATCCTGCACAGGATATCATTGCGCTGGGGAGAATCCCTCCAAGAAATAACCATTATTTCACAATGTGATGCATGCATCGACTTCGCTCCGCTACCTAGTATTCAGCTTATCGAAAAAATCTACGTTTCCGACTTTCCAATTAATGACCTTGAACATGCACTCAAGCCCACTGCTATTTGGAACCATCTGGATAACCTCCACTTGACTGTGACAATCACATTTCCCCTCCTCTCCCTGATAGCTCTTTATGCACCTCAGTTGAAGAAGCTTGACGTGTCCATAAATACGAGCGAAGCACCTCCCGTGGACAACCAACAGGTTCCTACTCACCCCCTCAACCTACTGAAGATTCACGGTCCGTCTTCTCAAAATTCTGAGGGGTCCCCCTGCAGGAGCGCCAACGACGTTCCGGATCTGTCCCGTTTGATTCAAGTTGCTCGATATTTGAATTCATTGTTTCCAACCCTCAAAGAACTAACTTCAACGAGTCAAATCGAAATTTGGGAGCTAGTGTGGCAGCTTTTGGTGCTATGTCAAACCTGTAGGGCAGATGGAAATTGTCAAAGGCCCGTTCACAATCAAGAGTCCGAAGTGTTGTGACTAGTATCATTTGAAATTAGTATCGTCCTGCAGATCAGAATCAAAGATACATCACTTTACATACCATTTACATACCACTGCCATCAATAATTGATCGACGGCCAGGGATCACGATCATCGGATGCAAGTGTGAGGTCCTATCCACTGTGATAATTAGACATCATATCCTGATCTATTTATCCTGCAACGTTCAATTCATTTGACTTCAACTAATCTCTCTCCAACTGTATCAATCCTCAACCTCCAAATTTACTTTCATTTCATCCCTAGGATTTGACTAGCACTAGTCGTCAAGGAGAAACCTACCCACCTGTCACTACTTTACTTCAGACAGTACGGAGGTAGCTTCTAACATACTTGCTGTCAGAGTTAAATTGACTATCCTATACGCTTGGGAAGGGTTGTTGAAGTCAGTGTATCAATGTGGAAATTACTTAATCAGTGTATATTGTAAATTTGTCGAAAGTTTAAGTTGCTCTTTTGACCTTGCATCTGCCTACCACACGTTACATATACTACGTTTTATTCACGAAAAGGGTTTTGGTTGTGTGTGGCCGTCCTGAATCATGCCTGGAACCTCTTCTTCCTCTATATCTTCATTGGAGACTCATATGACTCTTGGTTCACCAAAGCCATACTCAGCCACTTCATCTGATGCAGGTGTTGTAGTGGAGAATAAGGGGATGTGTCTTTCTTCTCTCCTGCCATTGTTCGACAGACTTGGATGTGAAAAGTATGAAAACCGATATAACCATAGAGAATATGTGAGTAGAGAGGCTAAAGTACTATATTGAGGACTTGGAAAAATGTTTTGTAGATACTTGCAGCCCGTCCAACGCAGGAAGACTGGTCGTTGTGCATAAACTTCGCATCATCTGTTGAAACCATCAAGCTTAACCCTCATGGAAGTGAAGAGGCCCTCGAAATCTCTTCAACGACTTATATTCGCCTTCTGCAGCAGCTGAGAGGGAAACCATTGTTTCCTCGACTGAAAAGGCTCTGCATAGAAGATTATCATGAGCTTGTCGATTATCTCCCCCTCTTTCTCTCTCCAAACCTCCAAACAATCGAACTTCTTAACACCGAACCGTCTTCTATACCAGATACTACTGCCTCAATAGTGCTTCAAAACTTCATCTGCGATTTTTCAGAGTGGTCCCAGGATGTACAACACCTCCGTATAGCACAATGCTTTATCATGCCGACATGCTTGTTAGATAGTATTTCACTCCTCAACAATCTCCGTACCCTCAACATTTCACCTATCCACGTGGGCAGCTTTCAAGAATTTCGTCCTCTGGCACCCCTCGCCCTCGAAAGTCTCACCCTCAGACTTTCCTGTCCCTTATATGATCGTTTACCCGACCCTATCACTCCATTGCCAGATTTCCTTGTATCGCTAGAGAACTTGGATATTTCTGGACCTCTCATCGCGGTCGTAGACTTCGTCTCATCTCTAGGATCACGGCGTCTGACTAATCTGGTCGTTGAGGCTGGAAGTAAACATGTCACATGCGACCAACACGTCTCTCTGATGGAAGTAGAGAATGTAAACGTGTGAGATTTTGGAAACATGTTACACACAATATCATTGCGTTGGGGGGACTTCCTTCGAGAAATCACCATCACTCCGCCGTGTAGTGCATGCATCGACTTTTCCCAGCTATCTGGTATGCTGATGCTTGAAAAAATGCGCGTATTCGACTGTCCATTCAATGGCCTTGAGCATGCACTCAAGTCTCCTGCTGTATGGTACCATCTGGATACACTCCACTTGACTGTGACAATTTCATTTCCACTCCTCTCCCTAATGGTGCTTTCTGTACCTCATTTAAGGAAGCTGAACATTTCCATAGACACGAGCAAAGTACCTACGAAAGAACAACGTGTTTTTTCTCACCCCCTCAAGTCATTGAGTATCCTCAATTCGCCTTCTCAAGATTCTGGGTGGGGGTCCTGCTGGAGCGTCCAAGATCTTCCTCATTCTATTCAAATTGCTCGATATCTGAATGCATTGTTTCCAAAAATGGAAGAACTAACCTCAAACAGTCCAATGAAAACTTGGGAAGTAGTTTGGCAGCTCATGTTGCTCTGTCAAACTTCGAGAGCAGATGACAATTGTAGACCTGTTTATGCTCGAAACGAGTTGGGAGTGCTGTGACCGAAATCATTTGGATTTAGTATTATCTTGTATATCAAAATCCAATAGATAGTTTCCAACTCCAATGGGAGTTGATTGTAAAACTCTGGTAATATATCTTTTGAACTCCGCTTATGGAAATTGAGGGACAGTGACAGAGGGCGGGCGTGACCAACATTGGAAGTCCCGAATTACATCGTCGCTGCCTACTTTCTACTGCCCCCGTCATTTTTACAACAGCAGTAGAGGCTCAGATGCTGCGCATAGTCTCTACTGTGTCTAAATCTTCCTCCACGGGAATTCTCGGAAAGGCCGCAAATACATGTGTGTCGGGACGCTTACATCCAAATCATGTTGTTAACTGGAATTTCCAGGCCGACGTTCTCTCACATCTTCCTCAACACGCCATGCAGATATAACATTAACGATAGATGGAAAAGAGGTTACAGTTCCTCAAGGTGGATCTATTATCTGTGGTCATATCTCTTTCTTCTCAGCACATCTCTCAAGGTTCTGCTCTGATACAAGCTTGCGAAGCTGCTGGCGCAACAATACCAAGGTATGTTCTGTTTTTTTTTACTGCTCAGAAAACAGCTGAAGCTTTTTGCTTGAAGATTCTGTTACCATGATAGGTCCGTTTCATCAATCCATCTTACCTGTCTCCTGCCGACGTTCTGGACAGGCTCGCAATTGCTGGAAATTGTCGTATGTGTTTAGTCGAAGTTGAGAGATCTCCGAAACCCGTGGCGTCTTGGTGTGTGTTCGCTTTCTCGCATCTGTCAGCTCAATTAATGGATTGGCAGTGCGATGCCCGCTATGCCTGGCTCGAAGGTTTTTACTAACACCCCACTGGTGCACGAAGCGAGGTGACCTGTTATTCTTTCCTCTCCATTTTCTACTCACTATGTGATCTGAATTTAGAGAAGGTGTCATGGAATTTCTTCTAGCCAATCATCCCCTTGACTGTCCTATCTGCGACCAAGGTGGAGAATGTGATCTTCAAGACCAGTCTATGCGGTACGGTTCCGACCGCTCGCGTTTCCATGAGATCACTGGCAAGCGTGCCGTTGAAAACAAGGATCTTGGCCCCCTTGTCAAGACTTCTATGAATCGCTGTATCCAATGTACACGGTGTGTGCGTTTCGCTAATGAAGTCGCTGGTGTTGAGGAACTCGGTACCTCTGGCCGAGGTAATGATATGCAAATTGGCACCTATGTCGAGAAGACGATGAATTCCGAATTATCCGGTAATATTGTCGATCTTTGTCCTGTCGGTGCCCTTACCAGCAAACCGTACGCGTATAATGCCCGACCATGGGAGCTCAAGAATACCGAAAGCATTGATGTTATGGATGCCATTGGTTCAAACATTCGTATCGATTCTCGCGGTGTTCAGGTTATGCGGATACAGCCCAAGACCAATGACGATGTTAATGAGGAATGGATCAACGACAAGACGCGATATTCATATGACGGCCTCAAATTTCAACGTCTAACAACTCCCTTAGTGAAACAAGGCGATCGATTTGTTGCTGCCACTTGGGAGGAGGCACTGACTGTCATAGCCGAGGGTCTTAAAACTTCTGGGGCCACAGGGAACGAAATTCAGGCTGTCGCTGGCCATCTCGCTGACACGGAGTCGCTGGTTTCACTTAAAGATCTCATGAATCGCCTTGACTCCGACAACCTCATTCTTGATCAGACCAATGGTCATTTACCCCCTGTGCATGGTGTCGATGTGCGCTCCAACTACCTCTTTAATGCCACTATTTCTGGCATTGAAGAGGCTGATGCTATCCTTTTGGTTGGTACCAACCCCAGACACGAAGCTGCTGTCCTCAACTCTCGTATCCGCAAGAGTTGGCTGCACACACCTCTCGAAGTTGGTTTGATCGGTGAACGTGCTGATACTAGCTATGGCTACGAGTATCTTGGCAGCGACGCTCATGCATTAGAAATATTTGCTTCAGGTAAAGCGCCTGAGAGTGCTTTCACCAAAAAATGGAAGGAAGCGAGGAAACCTTTGATTATTGTTGGTAGCGCTGTTTCGGAACATTCTGATGCTGTTAGTGTCTACAACACACTCGCCAAATTTGTGGAGAAGGAAAAAGCTCGCCTTATCACTCCCAACTGGAACGGCTTTAGCATTCTACAGAGGGCGGCTTCCCGTGCCGCTTGCTACGAGATTGGCTTCACTCCCTCTCGCGCTGCTTCACAAACAAAACCTAAATTTATCTACCTCCTTAATGCTGATGAAGTCGATCCCAAGTCGATTCCCCAAAATGCATTTGTTGTTTATCAGGGCCATCATGGTGACATCGGCGCTCAACTAGCAGATGTTTGCCTGCCAGCTTCAGCGTACACCGAAAAGGGAACAACGTGGGTGAACACTGAGGGCCGTGCACAGCAAGGTCGTGCGGCTGTCAGTCCACCTGGCGCTGCTCGTGAAGACTGGAAGATCATCCGCGCGCTCTCGGAGGTGATAGGTACTGCGCTGCCGTATGATAACATTTTAGAGCTGAGGGATAGGCTGTGGGAAATCTCACCAGTGCTTGTGAGATATGATATTACAGAGAAGACATCGTCTGAGATTGCATTGGTGGGCATTAAGGCGATTCAGGACAGGACAGCAGGTGCCAAGATTGGCGGTGCTGCTTTCAAGAAGCCTATTTCCAATTTCTATCAAACAGATCCCATCTCACGAGCGTAAGTTTTTCAGCCTCTTTTATAAATGTCTTGTCGTTGATGTGGATGTACATGGCAGTTCTATCACAATGGCACAATGTACACGTTCTTTTGTAAATGACCAAAGCCACGGCTTTGGCGAGCCTAGTAAGACGGAGCGGGCTGCATTTGCGTAGAGACATCCTTAGTAATATTTCTGTCGAAAGTTGAATTCTTGAATTCTTCTCAAATTTCTTTTCAACTTGTCCCTCGTTCTGCTTCAAGACTGTAATACAACACTAGAACCTGTCCACTTTGTGAACAGCTAAATGTGATACTGTAGCAGGCACAAAAAATAAATGAACGGATCCGATAACGTCGTCTCCTGATCAGTATGTTTATTGTAGGTTTCGTCCAGAAAAGGGCTTTGAGTGGATGTGATAGCATAGTGATCTCTAACTTGACAATGATCAGCCCAACTACGTTCAACTGTCTGTCGCGTCAAGATCTGTGATCATCTATGTCACTGTCAGCAGACAGTTTTAGGCTGTACACCTTAGTTCTGTGTATTCAAGTACCGAGGCAGATCATTATACTCCCCACTGATGTGCTTCTTTGACAGGTAGACTTACATGATGAGTTAAGATAGAAGAAGGGGGGGAGCGAAAACTCATTGCAAATGCACAACGAGTTTCATCTCACCTGCCTGTATTTATCTCTAACTACCATCATCAAATGATCATCAGGAATGAAACCTAACGTATTTTTAGTGTAGCGCTCGATATTCCAACAAATATATTATAGTTCTGTGCATTTAGAACTAAGTGCTTCTTTTACAGCGCTGCAACTTGAATAACATGCTTCTCACTGATATCATTTATCCAGCAGCATTTGGGCTTGCTGTTTCCTGCTATGCTTTGATACAAAGGAAAGACTCAGCCGTATGGATTATATTCAACGTTTTGACTATGCCTGGCTCACGAAGAGGACCATAGCTCAAAAAGATACCTACCATAGGTCCATCTGGACTATTCACCTCGTGGATAGGGGTTTATAAGGCAATACATTATGGATCACAAATGATCCAAGAAGGTTACAAGAAGGTGTGCATGCATTGTATCGCTGACATTGTCTTAACAAATTTGACTACCTAGTACCCCATTTTCAAAATACCGACACCTTTCTTTTGGCTTGTAGTTGTAGCTGCACCTGAACTTTTGGAGGATATAAAAAAAGCTAGCAATAAACAAATATCCTTCATTGCCGCTCTCGACCAGGTTTGTGCTCTTCTATCTCTTGTCTAGACATAGTATTGACCCTACAAAATCAAAGAGGTTTCAACTCGACTACACAATTGGTCCAGGGCTAAATGGCGATGACTACCACATCCAGGTTGTCCGTGGTGTGATGACGAGAAATATCGGCGCTCGCTATTCCGGCATGTTAGACGAGATAGACAAGGCCTTAAATATGCTTCTAGCAGGAGCTGATCAAGGTATATATCAGTGCGTTTTTCTTCGTCTATGAATACTCAGACCGGTGAAGGCTGGATAAACATTCCTACTCGTCTCTCTGCTGAAAAAATTGTTTCAAGATTCAGCGCACGATTCTTCGTTGGTCCTGAACTCAGTATGCTTTCATTTTTGTAGGGTGGACTAGTATACTGAAAAAAAGCCCCTTTCAGCTTCCAATGCAAAATTTCTTGAAGCCATGGAACAGTACGCTGTGCACGTATTGAAGGATGGTCCAGCCCTCGGCATTCTTCCGAAATGGCTCAGACCGTAGGT
>Ga0153947_1000212_pt1 | contig 28172 bp, 41 predicted proteins | sample TSNJ031MetaG_FD_104697 | JGI IMG/M metagenome (GOLD analysis project Ga0153947, IMG submission 104697) | Attine ant fungus gardens microbial communities from New Jersey, USA - TSNJ031 MetaG | ecosystem: Host-associated > Fungi > Mycelium > Unclassified | place: USA: New Jersey, Wharton State... | reverse complement strand
TACTATTCGTCTATTGTTATATTTCAACCAATAATGAGTTTAGAGTCACCCTCAGTGAACTCATAGGTCGGCACCTCGAGATTAAGCTGAAAAGAAAAAAGCATAAGCATCGTCCACTGAAAGTATATAACGCGTGATCCTTACAGGAGCGGGTCCCTTGCGAGCACGCCCAGCTATTCGAGAAGGAGTCAGTCGGCACGTTTTTATAACCAAAGGATGGAATCTCACAGATATCATAATGCGAACCGTGGCATGGGCAGAACCTAGAGACTCAAGCATTCAGACAATCCCTCTCTCCCATTTTGAGAAAGTAGACGCACCATCCACCAAAATCACCAGCCTCACCAATGGGTACACAACCCAAGTGGGTGCATACACCAAGCATAATAAGCCATTCAGGCTTCTTGACGCGATCCTCGTCGGGCTGAGGGTCTCTCAGCGACTTCCACTCCACACTGCGAGCCTCAGCTATCTCGTCCTGAGTCCTATGCCTAATAAACACCGGCTTTCCTCTCCATTTAATGATAACATTCTTGCCCTCAGGAATCTCCGACAGGTCAATTTCGACCTTGGCCATTGCCAAAACATCAGCAGAGGCACTCATTGTTTGCAAAAACTCGGAGATGGACGACTTTGCAACAGATGCGGAGAGAACACCGAGAGCCCCGACCATAAAGTAGGAGCGCGTGCGGTTGCTGTTGAAGTCGGTGCGATATTTTGAGTAGTCTGGGACCTCGGGCGTATCCCTCCTCGCAACAGACGTGTGGACGAAGCGTTGTTGGGAAAGAATAGAGGGGCATGCTAAAAGAGCAGATAGAAATTAACTTCCAGAGATGACTGAAAATTATACTCACTGGTCGTGACAGTTCTGCTCACAAGACCAGCAGCTGAAGAAACATCAACACCCCCAGACCACTTGGGCTGGGAGTCGGAACGGGTAGCAGATCCACCGTGGCCATGGTCGTGATCTGACGCTGGCGCTCGCACTGTCAGGTTGAGACGGGAAACAACAGGGACACCACTGGCGAGTGAGCGGATGGTAGGAGAGAGCGTGGTGGCTCTTTTCGAGGCCTGAAAAGTAGCCATAAAGAATACTGAAAGTCTATGGGCAGGGTTTGTTGATGATCACAGTTTCCCCTCCGTTCCGTCCCGATCAAATAATATTTCAGCTGGATGCTTATACTCATTCAATTTGAATTTTAGATGCTGACTCCCGTTCAAGGTTGTTTTCAAAAAGAAAGCTGTAGGTGCTGTTTCAAGCACACACTCGGCCTGTGTCAAACGGAGAGGCAAACTATACGACCCGAATTCTGCACCAAAAAACAGACATTCATAGTATAAATTGTGATTAATACATTAGCTTTCCAATCCAACAATTGCTGCCCAAAGTTGAGGTCGTCAATCTACCATTTGTACGCACATTGATTTCCGTGCACAAATGAGAGGAGCTATCGTTTACAGCAGCAGGCGAAAGTATTGTGGCACCAATCGACCTGGCGGCACTGGCAATCCACTTACCAACAGTCACACCAGCAAATTCGTCCAGATTATGACCAACAAGTCAGAGAGGTCCAGGGATGATGTAGATCTGGACAAGAGCTCATGTCACGCAGGGCAGAAAAGGCTCAGTAATGTGCACGAATCGATGAGAGCCGCTCAAGGTAGCCGAGGCTTTAATTCCTTCGGTACGCCAGCTGAAACTCTCATACTATGGTCCAGTTTAATCGTCAAACCATGATCAGATTAAATCATGGCCTTACAATTATCTGATTGAGAACTTTTCACAATTTCGGCAGCGATAAAATCTCTAGGGGGGTAATATTGCCAGTGTAACTTGAACAAGAAGAATTACCCAAAGCCCAAAATCAAGACCATCACAAACTGTAAGATTGTGGACAAGGAAAAAGTCTGACACACAGTTCATACATCGCACTGCTCAAGTCCCTTCGGTTCGCAAAAGGCCGCGCCATACGATTCACATGGCAAGAATATCACTTGGAAGAGACCATGGACTAGGCCAGACACAGATTGAATTGGTGGTCCGAACACAATGTTATGCGACACATAATATTCAAATGCCCAAGCAAGACGTTTCTCGGGAGAAAAAAACCATAACGATCTCGAGAATTTGTTAATCCTGTTTACAAAATACATCATGATTGAGTTGTTAGGCGGGCCTGTAAGGGAAGGGGTGTTACCGGGATGTGATGGTCGCATCCTCGTTATGTTGCTTTTTTGACTTTGTCTGGTGTGTTTGCCATCTTGTTATCCACATTCTGCATGCCAAGGTTGCGCCAGTCATCCCGTTCCATGAGGCCTCTCGAAAGAGATGAGTTTTTTTTTTGGGAGGGGAGAGTCGCTTATGAAGAAAGGCATGTCTCACTCACTTTTTCATCCTACAATCAAGATAATCCCTGCTTAAAGCACGACAAGGCGTTGAATTGTTTGAATTCTCCTTCAGGCATTCCATATACATTGTCATCGTGGCTTTACATTCCCCTAAACGAGTGTTTGAAATCACAGTCACATTCAGACAAAGAACCACAAACCATAGTGATCCAGAGGAAAAGAACCACGATCAGGAGGAGAGGGTGTAAACCCGACGTTGATGGACGGTGGTCGGCCAAATGACATATAAGAGAAGCAACGATCCGTGAGAAATATCTGTGACCTCATTCTCTACGAAGATACAAGGTGACAAAAGTTTGTGTTAATATCTAATTCTCATTCCCACCCATTCTCCTGGTCAGATAAATCCTCTCCCACCCGCTGAGCTGAAGTGGAAATTGAAGTTCTCGTGGTGTTTGTGTCGACCCCAAGATTAATTCCAGCGTCCTTGATGGCTTGACTCAATGCCTGTCGCTGTTGGGCGCTTGCAACAGCAGCAAACCGACTACTTTTGAGCATGACGATTTCCTTCAGCCAACCGTTCTCTCTCCTTAAATCCGCCACTTCTTTTTCCAGCTCCTCTGCTCTTCCTGATAGATCTGATACTGAACGCTCCAAGTTGATCGTCTTTTGCTTTCTCTTGATGCGAAACCGAGCTGCAGGAACGCTGGTCATCCGTCCCAAAAGTCAAAAAGGTCTGTCTAGACGCTTACCTGATGCCGCTGTATTACGCCTGCGTTTTTCCTCCACTACGCGTTCCTCATCATTGGGATCATCTGCTTCCATCAACGAATGCGTGGAAATAGCAGGTGAAGCCTGGGGAATAGAAACTGCTCGCGGCCGGCCAGACTGGCCCCTTGGTGAGGAGGGATGGTCTGGTGGGGCACTCTGTGATATGCCTGGAAATAGTGCCGAGGGAAAGTTGTGCTCGTCTTGGTGATGATTCCACGGAAATAGGGGCGTCAATTGTGGATGGGCGTACGGAAAGAGGTTGTCATGAAATGCAACGGGTAGAGAGTGTGCTTGTGGATAGAGGTCAAGGCTTAATAGCTGGGCAAGGGAGCTGTCGAGCACTGGAGCCAATGAATTTGTGTCATGGAGATCTGGCTGACATGCGAATTAGACGGGGAGCGAATGAAGACCTGGGGAGTGACGCACGCTGGGTGCAGACGAGTCCTCTGTGTTTAGTTCTGTACCAGTGTCATGCTCTGTCATGTTCTAATGAGATGGTCCATCTTTCCGCCTGAGAGTTATAACCAAAAGTCATTCGCCATCAGCAGACAAGATGGCGTTAGTGAGTGTTATTACGCGTCAATTAGTCAGCCAATACATATTGCTTCTGCTTCCACGATGGTATGTTCTTTTTTTTGCTGTTTCTTTCGTGTATGGACCACAGTGGCTATAGATCATCCGTATCAGGTCCAAGGACGGCAACTTTCGCTTCGACCTCCAGCCCGAGGATTCCATATCTGTTCTCCAGGAAAAGGTATGTCTCCTCCTCACTCCCTCCCCTTTCTGAGTTCTGTCCTCTTTAGTTTTTGTCCACTGCCCCGGAGGCTGATCCAGCTACTATCACCATCTCCAACCAGCCCCGAGGAAACGAGTTCAAGCTTGCTCACCTCGCAGGCAGGACGTTGGCCGACCTCGGCCTCAAGTATGTTGCTCTTCTTCCTCTCTCTCTGTCCTGTTCATATCTCTCTTCCAGACACGGCGATCTGGTGTTTGTAACCTATCAATCCTACCCAGCGCCGTCCGGCAATAATGCTCTACCATCGAAAAGTCCCAAGCACCCATCGGACTCTGTCAAGGAAGATCCTGTAGACGAATACTGGCGCACACAGGATGGAAAAATCCCGAGGAACAAAGACGCCCAATTCTGCAAGCACGGGCCCAAGGGGATGTGCGACTATTGCATGCCTCTTGAACCACATGACGCTGCCTATCACAAAGAGCACAACATCAAGTATCTCTCTTATCACGCGTATTTACGAAAGATCACGCCCAAGCAGTCTGCCTCGGCACAGTCTTCTCTCCCTCCTCTGAATCCCTTGTCTTACAGGGTCAAGGTTCCTTGTCCAACTGGCAATCATCCCAGCTGGCCTGCCGGTATCTGTACAGGATGCCAGCCCTCGGCCATAACATTGCAGTCACAACCTTTCCGTATGGTTGACCATCTCGAGATTGCCTCCATGCAGACAATCGATCGCTTCCTCCAAGCATGGCGCAAGTCCGGTCTTCAACGGTTCGGTTGGCTAATCGGTCGATACCAGCCTTATGACAAGGTCCCAATGGGGGTCAAAGCTGTAGTAGAAGCAATCTACGAGCCGTTGCAACAAGGCGAACTGGATGGACTGATTCTTGCATGGCCATGGGAAGAGGAAAGTCGAATCCGTGAACTGTCTGCTGCCGCTTCCGAGCCCTTGACCATTGTCGGTTATATCTTCACTGACCTCACGCCGACGCCCAACGACAGAACCAAAAACGTGTACAAACGGCATGCGCAGTCGTTCTATCTCTCCTCCCTCGAAGCCATCTTCGCTGCAAAATTGCAAAAAGACAATCCCACCCGGTCTCGATCGTCACCGACGGGTCAATATGGTTCGCGTCTCGTGACGGCTGTCCTGGCAGCGACTGAGGACGGTCAAGTCGATATTGCGGCGTATCAGGCGTCGGAGCAAGCTGTGGCCATGGTTGATGCTGATATGATTGAAGCTAGTGTTGACCCTGGTATTGTGCGTGTGAAGGAGGAAGACAGGAACGAGGATTCCGCACGCTATATACCTGATGTATTTTTCTCGTACAAGAACGAATACGGATTGGAGGTCAAGAAGAGCGCAAAACCGTGTTTTCCGGTTGAATATTTGTTGGTGAACGTACGTGACGCTGGGACACCAGATTCTCTACTTTTTTTTCTCTTATATTTATATTGACATTCTGGATGTACAGGTCACACACGGATTCCCTCAAAATCCATCCCCGCTTTTCCATTCGACCCAATTCAAGATCGAGAACCGACCGGGGTTGGAAGATCAGACGATTGAAGATGTCATGGCTCAACTTGACGACGACCTCGGTGCGACTCAACTTTGCGCTCGTCGGACGAGTCGTGGACCGTCGGCAGCGGACGACGACGACGGACCACAACGTCTTGCGTTGGCCACGTGGTTGAGCGATTGGCATTTGATATGGTTTTTGTCTACGACGGGGTTGATTTCTGATGTAGGTGGAGTTGCGAACTTGTTGCACACATGCTTTGTTTTTTGTTGATTTTTATCTTTATTTTTATTTTTAGGAGGACATCAAGTTGGTGATGCGAACTGTGACGCAGCCACAATTATGGAAAGACCCTTCGCTTCTAGATCCTATACTCGATTCATCGAGTTGGCAAACGTTGATGACGGTGACGCGTGAACGTGAACGTGCTCGTGAGTTTTCTTCTCTTTCCAAGTTTTTTTGTGGGGAGCAAGAATTATTTATCTATTTTTCGGTGCTTTTCTTCTAAAGCCGCATGGCCTCTATCACATTCTGCGGAATCAAGCCTCGATCGTTCTCGTAATGGAAATGGAAGCATAAGCAAAAGAAGAAGAAGAGGAAAAAGGGGGGAAGAGGAGGAGGAGGATCATGAACTACTGTCTCCTGAAATACTCGAGCAAATCGCTGCAGCAGAGAACGGTGGTGGAGGTGGTGGGAATCCAGACAGGGTCAGGATCTGCCCACATTGTACTTTTGAAAATGCGGATCATAGCGGACCTGATTGTGAAGTTTGTGGACTTCCTCTGTAGCTCCTATTTGATGATAGAAGAAGAAGAAGAAGAGTTTTCGTTGTCGCTGTCGCAAAGCATGGACATATTTTTGAATAGATGTGACAAAAGAAAAGAAAAAAGCTCTGGCTACCGGTAGAGAGAGAGAAGAGAATATGTAACAATGCATATTACTACTGTATCTTTCATGTACAAATAATAGAAACCAATTCAGACAAGCTGAAGAATGAACAAGATTCCGCCCCACCCCATAAAGAAACACAATCTATGCATCACTGACTGAAAATCCACCAAATCGCAAACCCGAAGCCGAACAAAATACCGAGTGCACGAGCAACGATAACGACAACTAAAGCTTTTCGAATGGCAGCATAAAACGTGCTCAAAGCAGATCCTGACCAATTGATTCTGTCCGCATTGACACACACAAAATGGAGATTGAATAATTGAGTGATAAGATAGAGGTTAGAAAAACCCACCGACGATCGTTGACACCTCCCGCACGTAGACTCGCTTCCCACCCACGTATAACCTCTCGATATCGTTTGCCAAATACCCTTGAAAAAAATAAATAAATAAATACTATACACACGAATTAGGCAAGATGGCACTCACCAAATCCAGAAATTGACATCGGGATAAGAAAACTTGGGGAAAACACTCGTAAGACTGGGAGCAACATACTCCACACGGAAATCTTCCACGACATCTTGGTACGGAAGCTGCATATATTGTGTCAACGGAGACTCGGGCTCTTCTCTTTCTTTTTCTTCCGACTTGGAGGATGGCGACAAGATCATGTATGACATGAGATCCAACGTCATCCCCAACGACAGTCCCCACAACTTGAGCGTTCTTGGGGACAGCCCTTTTTCAATCACGTCCTGTGTACTCGTGAGTTTTTGTCTTTTGGGCTTTTCAAAGGATGAAGGGGGTGTGGAGGAGGAGGAAGAAGAGGGAGTTGCGGTTTCAAGGATGATGGCTGGGAATTCCATGCTTCCTACCAAAGCACGAATGAGATATTGAAAAGCAGCAGAGCTGCGAGGGGCAATTCGGGATGCGGCGTCTACTGTGACACAAGACCATTTAGGTGAGGAGACAAGCGATATGAGAGGTACCCAGTGGAGGGTCGTCGTCACGATTGGATCTGGAGGAGGCGCTGTGGGAGTGACTTGGAGGAAGACGAAGGGAGAGAGGATCATGAGGAGACGTTTTCCGAGGGAAGTTGTGATTTCGCGGTCGTCGAGTTGACCGATAGAGGAATAGTATTTTTCGGCGAGGTCGATACCGATTTCTTCCCAAGTCTGACGCATGGCTTGAACAAACTATGTTAGCGAGCAGAGTTCTCAATACGGATGTACGGTACCTGTGTAAAGGCCACCTTCATCGTCTGGTTCGGTGCGACCGCCGGGAAAGGCAACATGGGCCTCTCGAGCAGTATTGCGCACACGACCTTCGGCAGTGGCCTGCCCGGCGTCGGACTGGCGATGCAAAACAAGGATTTCAGCGCGGGATGTAGGATCCTTGACCCAGTCTTGTTCAAAAAACTCTGACAAGGACGGTGGAGGGGCAGTAGGGCCTGGCAGTTTTGCAGTTGGGGCAGGCACGACGCGGATGAGGAGAGCGACTGCTGCCCTCCTTGGCTCTGGAAGAGACAAGAGGTCAACGAGGAAGGAAAAGACAATAGACAATGGGTGGCGCACGGGTAGGAGGAGATGCGATCATACGAGGGGGGGTGGAGCGTATGCGCTGAAGAGCTCGAGCAAGGAGGGGGGTGGCGGACGTTGGGCTGTCTCTGGGCATGGTGTGGTCGTGGTCGTCGTGCGACACGGTGAGGAGAGGGTTTGGGGTCGTGTTTGGGGTCGTGGCCGTCGGCATCTCAGAAAATGTATTCGAATATTTCTCTGACGTCGCTGGCTCGGCATCTGCCGGCGTCTATATTACGGTACAATTATGGATTATATTTCGACCCAGCCAGCATCCGTCTCTTCAGGATGGATGAGGAGGTTGAGGACAAAGTATACAGCACTAGCACTGAGTTGCATCCCTAGACCCCGGTAAAGCTGACCAAGCCCGGTGTTCTTCCAAGCACTTGAGTACTCGTCGTCGACTGTGTCTTGTTCGTTCCCCTCTTTATTGCAGCGGGGGTGGTGGCTAATGGGAAGGTCTGAACGCTCTTCTGTCAGAATATGCCAGAAGGCATCGACGACGCCGTTGTAAGGGGCAGGCCGGAGCTCGACACAGGCTTTGATGGGTTGAGCCGTTCCACGGACCTGAACTTGGAGTCGTCGGCGGATGGTTTCAATGGGGAGGGTGAGGAGGAGGCCGATGCAGCTTGCTGCGAGCTCGACACAGGCCCAGGTGATGGGATGAGAATCCTCTGTGATATATGAGGCGCCGAAATAGGAAACGAGGAGGCCGGGGAGGGCGAATGAAACTGCGGATCGGAGGGCACTGTCGAGGAAAGTGGGGATGAAGAGATGGGAGTGGAAGAAGATGGCCTTGAGACCACCCTCATCTCTGAGGATCTTGTGGAGAGCATCAAGGGGACCTGTGTAGGATCGATAGCGAGGGTTGTACGACTGGACGATGAGGCGAGTGCGGATGAGATCGAGAGGAGAGAGGATGAGGGCGGTGAGGACGTGGGAAGCGATGGGGAGACAGAAAGGGGGCTGGTGGAAGGGTGGGATGGAGGGGAAGAGGAGGGAGAGCAGTGAGTCGTTGATTCGAGGCTGCATTGCCGCCGACAACATTTCAGTCAGAGTGGACGTTGCGAGGCCTGTACAAGAGTGAGAGTCGGACGACGACGGGCGGGTCTGTCTGACCTTTCCACAGCGCAAGCCAGCCCTCCGAGCGGAATCGACCTATGCGCTTGATCATCGTCCATGCGCTGTCTGCGGTTCCGACGGGGACGATGTGTTCTGGACGGGTGCCGTGTTCCAAGACGGAACGGCGGACGACATAGCCCTGTTCGTCTGTGGGCCTTGCGAGGGGACGGCGGCTTGTTGTTTTGGCAATGAGAGGATCAGCAAAGTAGGAGCCGTCGCTGTCCGAGTCGCTGAGCTACAGGGAATTAATCAAGAGTGCAGGAATTAATTGTGAAAACGCACCGAGTCTTCCACTTCAAAGTCTTGGACAGGCTCCCCGGCGTCCCTGGGCACCCACTGCGTCTGGAGCAGCAGCTTGCCGACCTGCCAGGGATTGACGAGGGCACTGGACGTGTACTGGAGGACGGCAGAGGCGACGAGCGACCTGAGGAGGTGGGTTGCATAGGGATTTGCAGTAAATCTGAGGACAGGCTGCGGGTGCTTGATAGCTGCTCGCTGCTCGCTGCTCGCTGGCACCGACGGCACAAAGGACCATGCATTGGACGGGTCGACATACAATTCTCGCAGTGAGCTCATGGTAGAGAGAGCAACACGTGACCCTGACAAAAGTATCTTGCACGCCTGACTTGCACGACGTCCAAAGTATCTTGCTCGACGCTCACAGCATCTTGCACGGCACTCAAGCATCTTGCTCGGCACCCAGTCCATCCTGCACGACTAAAAGTACCTTGCTCAACACTAAAAGTGTCCCCTTGCACTCTTTTCTCCCTGCCACACGTCTCATGGACATTCCAACAATCACTGTCCAAGACCACGACCAAGTCTCTCCTCCACCCTCCCCAGACGACACCAGTCAACTCCCGGGCTCTATCCTTGTCACTCCTCCTCCCGCTATACCTGACTGGTATCGCGTCGGCTGGCGCCAAAACTCTGGCATCGACAACCCCCTCCAAGGCGATGAAAAAGCCCAGTCCGTTCTCGCCTCTTTTCTCGACGAACAGCTCTACGGCGACTGGTACCACAATGCCGCAGTCATTGTCTTTGTCCGTTTCTTCTCCCTTTGCCTCCTCACTAGCTCATCTTTCTTAGGCTGTCCTCGCTTCCCATTTCATCACCCGTTTCGGCTTTGGCTGGGGCTGGCTCTTCATCCTCCTCGCCTTTTGCAACTCTTACTATTCCGCCTCCATCGCCCGTACAAGACGAAACGCCAGAGACGACATCCAACGCGAGCTCGTCAAAGTGCGCTTGGCCTCCGAGCACGAAACCGCCGATTGGATCAACCATTTCTTGGACCGCTTCTGGCTCATCTATGAACCTGTCCTCTCCGCTACCGTCGTTTCCTCCGTCGACCAAGTCCTCAGCACCAACTGCCCTGCATTCTTGGATTCTATCCGTCTCACTACTTTTACTTTGGGCACAAAGGCCCCCAGAATCGATAAAGTCAGAACATTTCCAAACACCGACGATGATGTCGTTATGATGGACTGGGCAATCTCTTTCACACCCAATGAAACCTCAGAATTGACCCAACAGCAGATTGCACAAAAGGTCAACCCCAAGATCGTCTTGTCCGTTCGCGTTGGCAAATCTTTGGCGACCGCTGCTTTGCCTATTCTCCTCGAAGACATCACTTTCAGCGGCCTTATGCGAATTAGGCTCAAGCTCATGGCCAACTTTCCTCACGTTCAAATCGTCGACCTATCCTTTGTCGAGAAGCCCGTCATCGACTACGTTCTCAAGCCTATTGGCGGTGAGACTTTTGGCTTCGACATCGCTAACGTCAGTGTTCCTTTTCATATCCATTTTCAAACTCTCAACCCCTCATTAGGTCCCCGGCCTTTCATCCTTCATCCGTGATATGACTCATGGAACACTCGGCCCCATGATGTATGAGCCCAACGTCTTTACCCTCAATCTCGAACAGCTTTTGTCCGGTAAACCTCTCGATGCAGCTATCGGTATCCTTCAAGTCACCGTCCATTCCGCCCGCGGCATCAAAGGTACCAAGATAGGCGGTGGCGTCCCAGATCCTTTTGTCAGCTTTTCCATCAACGATCGTGCAGAACTTGCCCGCACTCAAGTCAAAAAGAACACGTATGCTTGTATTTTTCTTTTCTCTATTCCACTGCTCACAATTTGTGCCAGCTACAACCCCACCTGGGTGGAGACCAAATTCCTTTTAGTAAACTCCATCTCCGAGAATCTCATGCTCAGTCTTTGGGACTTTAATGACCACAGGAAAGACACCCCACTCGGTGCAGCGACTTTTGATATGAACCAACTTGCCGTCGATTCTCTGCATGAGGGTATCATTTCTCCTCTACTGAAGGATGGCAAGGAACGTGGAGAATTACGTTATGATGTTCAGTATTTCCCTGTCCTCGAACCCCACGAAGGTTCAGCTGAGGTTCCCGAATCCAGTGAGAGTGTTTATACGTCATTCAAGACGCCTATGACTCATATTTTCCCCCAGGTGTTGGTATCGTTCGTCTTGTTCTCCACCAAGCCAAGGACCTTGATCAGTCCAAGTCTCTCTCCGGCGACCTTAATCCCTTTGCCAAAGTGTTCCTTGGGGATGACAATGCCGAGGCGTTTTCTACTCCGCGGTTCAAACACACTATCGCGCCCGTTTGGGAAACACCTTTTGAGTTCCTCTGCTCTAATAAAGAAATGTCCGTCATCTCCATTCAAGTCGCTGATGACCGTGATTTCCTCAAGGATCCTGTTATTGGACATATGTCTGTCACCCTGCTGGATCTCTTGAGTTGTACAAACGAGGCCGGTCGGGATTGGTTTACCCTCAGTGGATGCAAGAGTGGTCGGATCAGGATCTCGGGAGAATGGAAACCAGTGGCTATGGCCGGTAGTCTGCATGGGCTTGATCAATATAGGTTCCCAATTGGTGTCGTCAGGCTGAACTTGGTAAAGGCGACTGATGTCAAGTATGTAGTGATTTTTCTTTGTTTCCTCGAAAAACCCGAGTCTAACTATGTTCAGGAATGTTGAGGCCACGCTTGGCGGAAAAGTGAGGTGTTTCCCGGTCTGTGTACTCGAGTGGTCATTTACAATTTCTCTCTGCAGAGTGATCCCTACATCCGCGTTGTTACTGCTGACTCGATCAAAGGTCGCACCGAGGTTGTCAATAACAGTAAGCTTTGATCCAACTACCCTCTTTCCATGACGAGTAACATGCACAATAGATCTCAACCCAGTTTGGGATCAGATTATTTACATTCCGGTCAATTCGCTCAAGGAGACCTTCCTCTTGGAATGCATGGACTACCAACATCTCACAAAGGTAATTTAAAAATATAATTAGCCCACGGGAAGGGATCATGATAACTATATTAGGATCGTTCACTTGGTTCGGTCGAGCTTCAAGTCTCTGATCTCGCTGTGGAGTCTGATGATCCCAAGTATCCGTACAAGTCTCTTGGTGTCAAGTCTGCTGATGACCCCCTTCGCTTGGACAAGGGTGGAGGCTTCAAGGGTACTCTCACCTACACTGCTGAATTTGTGCCTGCACTGGCTCTCAAGAATCTCGCTTTTGGCGAAGAAAGCCATCCCAGTGGTCGTCCTGATGGAGTCTCCGTCAACAGTAAAAAGTCGTCGTCTTCTATCGATCTTCAGGGTGGTACGGTTCAAGTCGCCGAACGCCCTGACCCAGTTACCGCTCCGGGACCAGATGCTTTACCTCAAAGCGCAGGTGCCAATGGAGGATTGGCCGGCTATGACGTGTCGAATACTGTTGGAAATGATGCAGCTGCTGTTCAAGACCAAGCGCCTGCTTCGGATGAGAAATGTGAGAAAGAACAGGGTGTTGAGATGAGTGTTGAGGAAGCTCTTGCTCAACGTGCGTGTTGTTTAATTCCCTTTTTCTTTTAAAAGAAACTCATGGGTGATAGAATCGGGTATCGTTGTATTTAATATCATATCTGGTCAATTGACGAAGAAGGCGCGACTCGAAGTCCTTTTGGACGATGGGTACTGGCCCTGCTTCTCTACCAACAAATCGACGAGCACTAAAGCGCAATGGGGATACGTCGGCGAGGGGTTCATTAAGGAGATTGATTTTAGTCAAATTTGGTTCCGACTGAATGAGGCTGATGAAGGTTCGAGGGATGACATTATTGGAGAGTGGAAGGGTGATGCCAAGGCGTTCCTTGAGAAGGCCATTGTGAGCTTTTGTTTTTTTCTTTACTCGTCTAATAATGGATCCTGAATTTGATTTTGTCAGGCCTCTCCGGAAATTGTTACTTTGACTACAGATGATGACGACGACGACAGATCTCATGTCAAGGTCGAGGCACGGTATATCCCTGTTCCTATCAGGCTTGAAGCTAGAGAAAGCGTCAATAGTAAGCGCGTTTGCGGTGTTTGAACGAGAACAGGGTTTATTAATTCCTATCTAGATATGGGTATTCTGAGAGTCGACCTACTTGATGGATCTGATATCCGTGGTGTTGACCGTAGCGGCAAATCAGATCCGTATGCTGTTTTCACCCTCAATGGCGACAAGGTATACAAGTCTCAGATCATCAAGAAGACGCTTGCTCCTCAATGGAACGAGGATTTCTCATGCAACGTCGTAAGTTCTTTTGAACACTTCATTTTCTTAGGAAAAAAAACTCATGTGATCCCTTTATAGTCGTCTCGTGTTGCTGCCAATTTTTCTGTCGAGATTTTTGACTGGAACCAATTTGAACAAGCCAAGAGTCTTGGTGAAGCGCAGATTGACCTTGTCGGTCTTGAACCGTTTACATCAGCGGAACGCGTCCTGGTTTTGTCTCATCCCAAGCATGGAGCTCATGGTCGGATTCGCGTCCGTTTGTTGTTCCACCCTCAGATTCTTGCCAAGTCTCGACAGAAGACGTCTACTTTTAGTTCGGCGGGGCGTGCTGTTACTCAGATTGGGGGTTTGCCTGTGTCTGCTGGGAAGGGTGCTTTTAAAGGTGTGACGAGTGTGTTTAGGCGCGGGGATAAGGACCATCAAGATGTTGTTGGGGTGGTTCCGGTTCCGGTCCCAATGTCGGCGTCGGTGTCGCAGGATTTGCCTGCTGGACAGTCGTCAACCCATGGTGTTGGTGGTGTGATGATGGGTAATGGTGGTCAGAGTGAATCTTTCTCCTTGGATGGTCAGAGTCTTGCGGCGGAAGGGCATGGTGTTGGTTCGATGCAGCCGCCGGGTATACTTCGTGTTACGATTTTGGGAGCCAAGGATATTGCGTTGAGTGAGACGAGGGCGTATGTGACTGTTCGTGTTGGAGACAAGGAGGCCAAGACCAAGCATTATCATAAGACAACGACGCCCGAGTGGTGGGTTTTTTTTTTTTTGGTCTGTGTTTGCTGAGGTTCCTCTGTGTGATATGTGTAGGAACGAGATGTTCGTTTTCCCCGCATCGGTGACTACTACGACCAAGATTTTTGTATGGATATATGATCACAAGACACTAGGCAAAGATAGGGAATTAGGTTCTGGAGAAGTCGATGTAAGATTCCCCATTTCACTAGAGTCGTGACGTTTATTGGAAAACCATAGATCTGGAGACACATTCAACCGCAAGGAACGACCTCTGCAGAGGTTTCTTTAGAGTTGCGTCATAGTGGTTTCTTGAAGCTTCGGCTCGAGTTTGATCCTTCGGTGAACGGTGGTGGTGTGGCCTCGATATCTTCGGATGACCATGTTTTCTCCTCTGGGAGTAGGACGGTGTCGATTGGGGCTCCGTCCCGGTTTAGTGTGCGAGGTAAGCGACCTGGAGGTGAAGGGGATGAGTGATCAGTTCATTTTTTTGATTTTTAAAAAAATAATAATTTTTTTGGAGGTCGTTGAATGGACTCTGGTTGTTGTTTTTTCTGTCTCTCCTTTTTTTTAAAAAAAATATTCATACGTATACATACACATATATATCTACACGTCTACTGTGGCATTTCGTTCCTTTCATCCATATTTCTCTCTCTCTCTCTCTCTCTTTTTTTGTCTGTCAATGCCCATATGCTTTGCTTGCCTTTTTTTTTCCTTCTTCTTTGTTTATGGTATATGTGGGCGTTTGAACCGTAATATGAAAAGATGTTCGCGACCTGCTCGTCGCTGTAACACGATCTATGGGAAAAAATAGGAAGGGAGGGGTCATTATTTTATGTTATTTGAAAAGAGTGTCCCCCTCCCTTTTCCCTACAAGGTCTCAAGGGGGGAGGTTGTGATTGTTGAGAGAGAGAGAAATGTTGGTGTTTTGCCCTTACCTTACTTTCCAGGCCATGTTGCATCAACATGCGGTTTTGAATTTCGAGAACGTTGTTTTGCTTGAGCGCGACGAGATAAAAACGCCCTTTTTCAGATAACAGGAGCTGTTTATTTTTTGACTCTGTTTTTATTTTATATTATTTCATTTTTTGGGTCTCACCTGAACGATTTCGAGAAAATGATTTGTGATTTGCATTCCGTCTATGCCGCCTGCCCATGCCCCTGTGATGGCTGTCGTTTTGTTATTGTTGGTCTGTTGGGCAGTGAGGGCTTCGTGTTGTCCTGTGGGTACATAAGGTGGGTTGAACAAGACCACGTCGACTTGATGTCGTAAACGCTCTAGAAGAGGCGATACAAAGGAGGCATTGATACAGTCGAGTGTAACCTTTTTTTGTCGTCACCAAAAAAAGAAAAACGAAAAAAACACATCAGTTTTTTTTGAATCTCAAAATTAGCGTCGATTTCTTTTTTTCGGGGGGTAATTGAGGAGAGAAAGAAAAATAGTGACGAACTTTGTTTTGGGTTCCTGTACGTTTTGAGGCGCGACAGGCGTGCGGATTGATATCTGTACACAAGTAAACTAGTTTTTTTCGGATTGACAGCCACCGGAGAGAAAGAGATTTTGAGTCGGTGAGATTTGAGGGTTGACATAAAAAAAGAGGCTCATTTGTGAAAGAAACAGAGGAGGAGGGAAAAGAAATCGTACGGACGAAGGGGCCCAAGATTTGAGCTATGAAGGAAGATACACAACCTGATCCTGAGCTAGAACAGGAAGAGGGAGAGAGGTGTGAAGAATGATCATAATGAGCTTTCTTTCGGAATGATTGATTTTTTTGGGTGAAAAATCTTACCCAATTTCCAAACAGATGAGAGCCCTTGACTCTTTCAGATCATTGGCGTCGGATTCGAGAGCGTCAAGAAAGAGAAATGTGTCTTCTGTAAACAAAGATTAAAGAGGAGAAATAATTACGGAGAAGTACGTTTTTTGCTTTTTTTTTCCAGGAGGTTCCTGACACATACCTGCTGGCTCGTATACCACATCGTAGTCTTCACTCGTCAAGTGCGAGAGATCAGGGGTAGGAATCATTGATGAGATAATCTTATCTGCACAAAGGATGACTCGGAAAAAAAAGCAAACCCTCTTTTTTGTTCTTCCCCCTCAAAAAAAAGACTCGTGCGATCGTAATCGTGATCGGGGCTTTTGCAGAGATGTACAATGCGTTTTACAGCCGTGTATCTCCGTTTATGTGAATCTTTGACTGAAGCGGTAAGAACAATATTGGATGCGCTTCGCTACTCTTCACATTGAAAAAATATGCTATTGATGCCGGAGCCCATTTCAAGCAATCTGAAATACCAGTAGACAAGGCCTTGCCTCTTAAGGTGATCCTGATCGACAAAGAGATCCTGCGCATTACAAGAAGGAGAAGAGGATCACTGGTCCTGTTCAACGTGGCCAATTATAAATAAAATCATCTCTTCCTATCGTATGAAAAGACTCATGAGTAGCTTTATCTAATGATCTATATGCATCACCTCTGAAGCTAAAGACATGTCTTTTGGTCATCTTCGGAGAGAGCAGGTGTTTGAAGGCATAGTCTAGAAAACATGCACGTCATGCGCGACCGCTCTTCCTGTCCGAGGTTGAAGTAACACTCATAATCTTAACCTCGAAGTGGAAATGAGGACAGTGATATTACACGCAGCAAGTCGCGAGCAGGTCTCTGAGTGAAAGCTCTCAAGTGTCGACAAAGCTTCCGCAGAGCTCTCAAGACATCCAATTCTGACTCCTGCTCTTTATGTGATTCTAACTGAGAGAAGGGCTAGTATTAAGATTACTTGATCTTAACTTTTTCAGGGTTCCCATGTTTAGGCTTTGAGGAGTTCCTGAGTTTTTGCCGCAGGCATCCAATTCTGGAGGTGGTGCCATCCGAATCTATACATTTCACAGTAGATCATAATTGCTGGCACCTCTTTCAATTGAGTACCTTCCAGTTGATGCCAGAACCATTGCCATACTTCGCCTCTAGCCACTCATTAGCCTTGCTGAAATGCTTGTTGCCAAGAAAACCTTTGTGAGCCGACAAAGGGGAAGGATGTGCCGATTTCAATATGAGATGCTTCTTCTGCAGTAAGGCCGATCTATCAATTTTCATTCGTCTTCAAAAGAGAAAGAAAACTGACCGTACCCACACCTATAGCATCACACGTCCTCTGAGCAGGAAGGCCCCACGCCATGATAACAATGCCAGGGTGATCTTGTCGAGCCAGAATCTTGCGCAGAACCTCCGCAGTGAATATCTCCCAGCCCTTTTTGAAATGGGAGCCTGGCCTGTGGGCTCGAACAGTCAAGCTCGTGTTCAACCAGAGAACACCAAGCTCAGCCACACGACTCAGATCGCTGTGAGGCAGATGTTACTTTGTCATAATGCAAACGACAATCAACCCACCTTGAACTTGGTGGTTTGAAACCAGGTATATCTTGGGAAAGTTGCTTGTAGATATTTATAAGCGAGCCCGGTGGTTTGGTTGGGGGGAGGACAGAAAATGAAAGCCCTGGAAGACCGTCAAACAATGACGGTCAAAATGGTTGCATCATCCCCAATGAAACTTACCATGCGCTTGACCAACGTTATGGTAAGGATCGTATAAAAAATCAATGAGTCTCCTTGTGATGATTGAGCTGGGCCACCGACCTGACCCAGAATCACCATCTTTACTTGGTCAAAGGGGGTGAGCCTGGACCAAGAGTAGATCTGTTCCACTTAAATTAAAACGCTGTCAATCGGAAGAGGCCTAGATGACGGTGTGAGGTGCTCACTAGGAGGGTATATTGTGTTCGATTCACTTTCTTCCAGTAGAAACTGCTTCAACTGAAGTACGCAAATTGAGCAAGATCTGACGTTCATTCCAGAACTCCGGAAGGTACCCTTGTAAAATAAGGCTTTGAAATTTCCGCCTCAAGGACATGTCGCCAGGATTCGTGCATAGTCTCCTCTTCGAGCGAGTCAAGTATCGCCTGGATCGTTTCGCAACTTTTCTTAACATTGGTAGTGCTTTGACTAATCGCAACATTATGTTTAATGGCCTGCATTTTTAAATTGCCGCGGGCAGCGACTAATCTGTCGACATTCGAACAGTAGTCTTGGAAGCTTGGACCAGCGAAAGCATTCCACCTTCAATACTTGCAATGGATATTTTTTGAGACGCCTTAGGCATATGTATGTTGCATGATCGTGCTATGTACAGTTGTTTACGACTACTAGCACGCTGGACAGGATAAGTCAGGCAGATGGTGGGATCGGGGACGGAATAGATCGAAGCCCCTACAATCCTTACAATTCTCCACGATGCAGGCATCGATTACAGATGGATAGGCTACTACTGAATGAAGCAATCAAAATTATTGTTGGCGGTAAAGCTTCCGGTTCTGAAACTTACCATTTACAGTAGAGATGTTAATCGAGGTTCACCATCCCAAGTCATTGCGAAGCATTGACTGGTATTCGATGAATCATCTTGATTTCTGGGCTGGTTCAGCATAGTGGTCAGCTATGTCCTTGTGACGATGCCACCTCCTGCCACGGTCTCTACGTATAATTACACTATATTGGCAAAGGAGATAATGTCTGGATAATAAATGAATACAGCAGATGGTCAACTATGGCAGATGAGTCGGAAAGCCCTCAATCTCCTGTCAGCCTCCTGACGGCACGATTGCTCTGTGTATTTGCGACCTTCTTCTCTACTTCCCAGGTGACTTTTTCGATATTGTCTATTGTCATGACAGGTTTTTTACCCAGTTGTCTTGAGGAGTCGATAATGTCAGTGAGTGAGCCCATAGGTATTTAGTGAACTCGCCTTTTCTTCTTTACCACTGGTAATGACGGCACTTCATCCCCATCTTGTTTCTCTTCACTGTCAGAGTGAATTATGATCTTCTTTTTGTTCTTGGATTTACCTGTACCACCAAAGGTTTTGCCTTCGATGGACAGTTGCTTCAAGTCTCGCTCTAGTTTTGATATTCGAGGTTGCTTCGATGTCTCTGATTTTCCAGCGGCGAGATCCCTAGTTCTCGTGACGGTTGTCCTAGGGTTCGTGGTATCCTGCCATTTCTCCTCTTCCTCCTCGTCATCAACATATTCATCATCATCTTCATTGTCCGCCTCCACTGCTTTCAAATCAAGTAGCCTATCTTCTTCCTCTATCAAATCCTTAATCTTATCAGTTCGCTCCGTTGAAAAACCGCTGATGACCGTTTCCATCTGGTTGATTCTCTCTATTACTGGAACTGCGTTAGGCTCATGAGTGAACTTATTGACAAGAGGGAATGAGATGGATAATTCTTCATCAGCTTCATCACCAGGATCCAACTACAGAAGGTTAGGATCAATGAGGTAGACCGATGCTGAGATACCACGAGCGCACCAGATTCATTTCAACATCTGCAGCTTCTTCCTCTTCCTCGTCCGACAATATTTGTCTCTGTGTTTTCATGGGACTTCCGAATAGACCGGCTCTGTGGAGCATATCGATTTTTGCGTCAGTTTTAAGTTCATTTTGCTCCAACTGTAAGGCCTCATATAATCAACAAGATTGCACAGAGCCGTGGAAGCTCACCTCGCTCATGAGACGACGTGAATACTTTTCCTCCATGATTCTCATGCGCTCTTCCATCTCTCGCATTACTTCTTCTCGTGTTTCTACTTCAGTGAGTGCACATCTCATTTCCGCCTCAAACAGCTATGGGGCAGAAACTGTCCATAAGATGATTACTATGATGAAAAATAAGCCTGACCTTGAGCCTCAGATCTTCAACCTCATCAAACAAGGCATCGATCAGAGGATTTGACGGTTCTTCGTCGTAGTCATCTATATCATCTGCAGGCTCATCTTCTACATAACTTTTCAGCTGTACTCCAGAAAAAAAAAACAGAAATAGACCTACCTTCAACTACTTCTAGGATAGCTTCACTTCTCTTTCCCATTGTAATGGTAACCCTTCTCCTGAAGGGATTGGGATTAATATCGGGATCATTCATGGTCATGGGACTAATGTCCTTGAACTTCTGGCCTCTCAATTTACCTGGACCAATTGATGGGGCTTTCTGTACGGGGGCAGGAGCATTTGTCGTGTAAACGGCTTTGGCTAGTGCAGAGAACTTCATGACGTGCAAGTTCTCATCATAGCCTGTGTCGTATGGATTGACATTTACAATCATGGCCTGTATGTCAAAGATATGAGGTCTTGCCAATCGAGGGTTACAAAGTACCTCACCACTCGTCCTTCGCCTGTGAAATAGTCCATTAGACACTCTGTGAGCTTGCTGTGGCGGAAGGGAATGACAGAAAGTGTCTTGCGAATGTCTCGGGTATCCATCCGACCATCCTTTCCCAAACCCTCTTGCGCAAGACTGGAAGCAAGTTTCTTCTGGTTCGAGCGCAAGACTTCCATGCATTGACCAAGGACCATGAGGGATTTATTGATATTACCAGCCTCCTTCAGACGGTCTCCAGTGGTATGAGTGTGCTTGGTGCGTTCAGAGCCAGCAAGGTCAACCAACGTAAGTCGGGATACTTGCAAAGAAGTCGGGTCCTTGATTTTAGATATCAATCGACTGTTGTGGAAGAGACAAGTATAAACCTACATCTTTTTCGCCCCGATGTCCTCTAACGATTTTGATGATGACCATCCCGTGACTACGGCTACTTTGATGATTGGCCAGAGTCCCAAACACTCGACGATGGAGTTGTCCAAGTTTGACAAGAGATTTAGCTTGAGCGGCACTGGTAATACGGAGTTGTCGAAGACCAGCGATGTACTTCCCGTTGTTTTCCGCGCCTGCATTATCGCAGGCTGGCGAAGGGCGCACCGGGAGGGCTTTCCTCATCAAAAGAAGCTTTGGATCCGTTGTAGCCTTAGGTGTGGGCAGTCGACTAAATGATTCATCCTTTACTGAATCCAATAGGTCGTAAACCTTCTCGTTGTAGACTTCAATGTAGGAAAGCCAGATGTTGTACTCGTAATTGCGGTCAACTTTAATGGTCGTTAGATCTACATCCGAGTCGATCTCGGAGTTGGAATCGAGTTGCCCAAGTACCTCTACTAGACTCGGTTCAGTGGATATTCGAGGAAGATCACTATCGTTGTCGTCCGACGGCTCGATACCATAAAGACGTACAGGTCGATACTGGGGTAATCTTTTTTAGATCTACAGGATACCATAGATACAAGCTACTCACTTTTCCGTCGCCTTGCAGGCCTTCGATACTGTTGAAGATCACATCAAGGGTCCTAGGTAAGATTCCGACAGTGCCTCTTGCATGTCCACCTTGCACGGTGTAGGTTTTTCCAGAGTTGGTCACTCCGTATGTAAAGAGTAGACCATTCTGTCCTTGTAAGACATCCTGGACAAGAGGAAGAGTGGTCTTGGAGAAGAAATCAGACTGGGTCGTCTCTGGCAGAAAAATGCGGGAGAAAGTATAAATTGAAGAGCCTGTGATGGTGGAAGTCCGGAATCGAGTTTTGTTCACTCCATGGCATTGTGGTTCTGTCATTCGAACAGAAGTGTCGGAGAGGGGAGTCAGGTAGGGTGCAGAAGTCGGTTCCTCATCCCCAATTCGAGGGCGAAGTCGTAGATAAGCCTAAGATCTTGTCCATCGATATTTCTTGTCACTAATATGAGAATCTCCTCACCGTGATAGGTTCACGATCCTCGCCCTGAGCACTAGGGGTTTTGGTATCTTCATATGTTGGTGGATTCCTTGACTTTGTTTTGGAGGAGCCATCAGATACAAAGCTCGAGTTGGATCTACTGCTTAGAGGTTTCCTTGGGATTGGAGCGCGTTTCACACCCGTAGGTGCAGGTTTTGTAAGACCTGTGGACTTGGCCATCACTTTCGTTTTTGTTGTTCTGGAGGCCACTGGTGCTGGAACATTTGCAGAAACTGCCTTATTGCGGGCAGAGCTCCTCGTATCCATGTCCGTATTAAAATCTCAGTCTCGGGATGATCTTTAAAGCCTGCATGATCATTCGATCATTCATTGATGAACATGGACTCACGTGATTGACGCGTCGCTATAATTACGCTCGAGTATTGAGGTATCCTGTAGCATTGCAAAGTTCTGAGATATTATACATGGGAAACACAAGGCCTAGCGAGCTCGTATCCCGGGTTGACCATTGGAGCACAACCGTAAGATGTCAATGCACGCACAGTCACATGACTGACATTGGAACGCGTTTAGTGGGAACAACTATCTTGGTTATTTACATCTTCCGGCCAGTGGCCGACATTATCTATTTCCATCTTCTCCCTCCATGGTTGCCCTCAAAGAGGACTCTTCCAAACGTCGCCGCTCTATTGCTGTATTAAACCAAGCCAAGAAAGTTCCAAACGGAAGGCGGCGAGCATATAGCATCGCTCCTGGGGAACGTCTAAATGACCTAGACAAATCACGTCGGCCGTCATTCGTAAGTTTTCCATGAATTCCAGTAACTGAAATGTTTTGAAGCTTTTGGGTCTCCTTTCAGGCGCCGAGAAAGAGTATCTTGAAATCATCTGTACTAGTTAACACAGACGACGCTTTAGAACAGCTTTCACAACCATCGAATTCGCAATCTCTACAATTGGATGATGAAAATATAACTCAATCAATGGATCTCACTCTCGACTATCGTGCAAAGCTCCATGACAATACGTCTCGCAAGTCCTTGGGTCGGCGGGTCAGCTTCGCGGAACATGCCCATGTGCGACTCTTCCAGATACCCAATCAGGACAACACAAATAGTACTGGCTCCCCACAATCGTCCCCGCTCCCATCATCATCTCCCGAGGCAAACCTGCAACCTACACTTTCCAATGAAAATGACTATCCCGCATCGTTCTCTCGGAACAAACGAGGCTCCGTTCGTCCTTCTTTTGCAGGAAGTGAAGATATGGACCTCACTACGGCCAGTCCAGGTATTATTATAAATGATGAGGACTCTGTCTTGATGAATGAAGAAATGGACTTGGATGAAAACGTCGAAATGGAGGTTACTGAAGTCTTACAGGGAGGACTGCTTCGTAGACACTCATCGGCAGTTCGCCAGCCCTTTGCGCCGGTTCGACCAAGGGACTCAATCATATTCCCCTCCGATGACGCAGTCCCATCTGATGATAACCAGAATAACGAAAACTCACAGATGTCCTCGATGCTGCAGGATGATAACTCACAAGTGCACTCAGTTGAAAACAGTCAGGAGGGTATGGAGTTCACTATCCCCATGGGACAGTCCCTTCGACCGCCTGCCACCGAAGACCCTGTCTGGCTTGCACTCCGTCGAATGACACATTCTGGTGATACTCCACATGAGCCAGAGGCCTTCTCAGAGGACGATATCCAGGTTGACAGAACTCAGCAAGGCATGGACCTCAATGACGCTATGGCCCGCCTTATACGTGTTAGGGACTCCCTGGGTGGTGTAGATACTGCAAATATATCAGGGGATATGGACGTCGCAAATTTTGCGATGCATGAAGACTCCCTCAGCACAGATGTCAGCATTGATGACGATATGGTAGATGGCAATGAGACGTTGAACGTCAGTAAAATAGTTGGGCGCATGAGCCTCGGATATCAGGATTCAACAATGGACGAGTCTGGAATCTATGGTTCACTTCAACCCCTTTCTTTCTCAACGCCTCAACAATCCCTTGCTACATTGTCTCAGGAGTCCACACTTGAAACCCAAGCATTAGATGAAGTCGAAACGATGTCGGGGCAAGCAATGCTCAACCCACTGCCCGAGGAAATAACGATGCCTTTCACGTCCACAGCAGTGCAAAAACAAACCCAGATCACCCCTGCTTTCTCATTTGGTCTCCCCATCACAGCTCCTACCATCTCAAGAACACCCACAAAACCCGCGTCACCAGTTAAACCCAAACCTACATTTTCGGCTGCTTTCGCCCCTCCTGTAGCAAGGCCTTCACCCAGAAGATTTGAGTCACCATCCACACCCGTACATGACACACTCAACAAACGATCTTTCTCAGTCATTCAAGATGGTGTTCATGATTCCGGGCGTCCGAGTCCTACTAAACGTCCAGCATTTGACCAAGGGCCTCTTGAGCGTCCATCATCAGATACCTCACATGGATCATCTACCGCACTGCAGACTAGAATGTCACCGTCTCCGAGCCAAAAAACTGGACCAAGAAACTTGTCTGTTGTTCCAAAGCGGCCATTGGGTTATTTTGCGCGCAGGAAGAGTCTTGGGAATGCCTTCGTTGCGTTTCAGAATGAACAGAGAAGTGGAAACTCGACAAGCAGCCTAGTATCTCCGGCAAAGCAGACAAGCAATGGTCGTATGAGTCTAGGTTCCGTTCCTTCCGCGGCTTGGGTACGATCTGACAAGATTGTGCCTCACCAACCTACTATCGTGCCACCAGTTGAAAACACCCAGGCACTACAGGAGCAGGTACACACATCTCCACTCATTTCTGATCCTCCCAGAGCATCGCCCTCCCCGGTTGTCACTGAGGCGGTTCCCGATGAGATTCCAGAGCAAGTCAATGGTGAACAAGTCAATGTAGAGTACGCGTATCCGGGCGGAGACCAAGTTGATGATGACAGGATGCAAGAGCATTCGCCACCCCAAGAAGAAATCCAGCCAGATGATATTGTGAGTTATACAGTTCAGATTTCTCGATATGTCTTCTAATAAATTGAATCCAGCTATCAATCTCGATAGAGAAGTTTTTCGCCCTGACAGGTATCAGATTCATGGATGAACTTACAGCCCCAAGACGCTCAATGCATCCTGGTTTTGGTAATCGCCAGGCCCGAAGTCCAGCAGATATACCGCTTACAGAGTACTACATTGCAATGGGAATTGATGTACCTCAACTGGGGTTGTATACGCGAGTCTCGAAGGATTTGGAAGGTTGGATAACGAGGAGCAAGGCAGAGTTTGTACAGGCCGAGGAGGAAGCAGCCAAGATCACCCCTGAGTTATTCATTGAGTTCACGCGGGCAGATGAAGAGGGACAGGCCGAGCTTTTGGTAAGCTCCATTTTTTCCTAAATGCGTGGGCTAACTATCACAAAAGCACCATCTAAATCTCATCCGATCAAATGCTCGAGGACAAGCCAAGTCGGATTGGTATGATTGGAAGCTACGATGGGTAGAAGGATTGCAATTGACCGCCGAACAAGTCTTCAATGACCTTCAGGCAGTATGTCCTCTTGTTCGATGTATAAATAATGGCTCGGCTCATTATCTATTTTAGGATGCCAAAATGCTGGAACCCATCAAAAAGTCAACTGAGGAACTGTTGCCGACGTTGGAGAAAGAGTATATTGACATCCTCAAGGAACTGGAACACGAACAGGAAGAAGTTAGGCAAATTGAGGCCAGTGACCAGGGATACCTTAACGACCTCAAGGTTTCCATCGCAGAACAAAAGTACGCTCATGTTCTGATATTTGAAAATCTTTTAAATGTTTTTTAGTATCGAAGTTGAAACACAACGTGCAGAATTATACGAACAGACAGAGCAGCTCAATCATCTTGAAGGACGATTGCAAGAATTAGCAACTGAAAAGAAAGTAGCGATGGATGTGATTAGCAAAGCACGGCCACAACACGTCTTGCTGACGGAGGTTTTCAAGCTTCGTGGTGCGTATATATTCTTCTCCGAGGTCACCATCCAACGTTTTTGTTGTTAGATGAACTCGATACCTTGGAAGACCTTCATCGCTTTCGTGTCATCAAAGTTGACGAAAGCATGATTGAATACATATACGCCTCTTGTTTTAGGGTCTCCATTCCCTGCGATCATCATCTTCCTATTGCATCAGGCGTAGAGATTGCTCCAGTCAACGGCCTAGCATTGAGGACCAAGGACGATCTCCCTAAACTCAGCAAACTATTTCTGCAAGCTGCAAAGACGTTTATTCATCGTACACAACCTGTTTCTTGTGCAGAGGTTTGTGATAACTCTAATCCGATCTGATCTCTAGTTCTAATACAATATTCAGATCATTTCTTACTTATCAGACTATTGGTCCTCATGCTCACAGTTACGCGCGCAAATCCTATTACTCGCTGTCAGATATCCCGTTGATATATCATTAATCGACTGTGATGGACTACCAGGATTCAAAGCACGGACCAAAGTCATGATACCATCCAAAAAGGCTAAATTTTCGGCAACATTTAACTTTACTCCAGATATATTTTCTTGCTGGCCGCTATCAGTAAGTTCGCTGACTTGCGACGTTGAAGTTGCATACGGCCCTGTTAGGTATCCAATCCATGACCCGCTTCGACTCCTACTGACAATTAATCTTAGTCAATCAGAAATCTCGCAAGCTCTGTCTGAGCGTTTTAGTCAAGCTACCCCATCTGACAATTATGCCTGCCTACTAGACGCGTGCATCGAGGCTCAGGAAGTTTATAATCAGGAGCGTCCATGATCTACTGGAGACACCTATCTACAATTATACTTTCCTTCACTTTTCAACCTTTGGAACTTGATTTCTCTCATTTGTGGTACTTTTTTGTTTGGTAGCTGCTTGTTCCAACAATTTAGCAATAGTGTTTTAATATTGATTTCAATTAGGGAAGGTAAGATATGATGTGATGGTCGTCAAGATCGTATCGGAATCATGAACTAGTACAGTAAATCAAAGGAGTGTCTATCTATACGCCCGGGGAGAGGATACACATCATCTATAGGAAATCATTGAATTCAATTGAATCTGTATAGTCTGTCCTCGAACGTTGGAAAAAGAATCGCTGAATGCCTGGAAGATGGGTTATCAGTCAGATAAGGAAGCTAGTTCAAAGGACAGCACTTACAATGATGTGGCTCACGTACGGAGCACCCGAGTCATCTGGTCCAATTCGGTCAAGAGGACAGATAAGACCGCCTGATCGCCTTTCAACAGGTCAAGTTCAATCTCTGCTAGATCCTTTACACTCGCCCATTCCGATAGGGCTAATTTAGCAGCACAGCCAATCTGAACAATATCCTTCTCCTTCCTCTCTGCGTTCAGACTTTGCCTCACACTGTCCTCACACCTTCTCTGAGTATCTCTTACAGCCTTTTCGCGTAACATTTCCGCACATTTGAGTTTCTCCTCCAAAGACGAGGCATATACTCTTGCATCTTCTCCCTTCCGCTCATTGGCTTCCAGATAGGTTATATGTCGAACGGTGTCCTGCATCTGTCGAGCGTGCGTTTCTTTGAGTGAAAAAATTTCATGTTCCATCGCTTGCACTTGCATCAGGCGTTCTTGCACCATGTTCTCCGCTTTTGCAAGCTGTAGACGGAGCAAATTGACAACAGGCGAATCGACCTGGCCCAAATCAGAGTTCGCAAGATTATATCGTTGAGAGACGTGCACTGCTGGAGATGGTGTGACATCAGGAAGTAGTACCTGCGAGATTGAACCATAACCTGCGGGCGAGTCGAGTGTGCTCAAACACGGACTAGATGGTAAATCAAGCGCACTTGAGGCAGGTGAAGTCGTTTCTGAATGGAATGGAGCCGGAATATCATTCAGCAGATTATTTAACTCATCTCTTCCAAGAGTATGAGCTGCTTCGGAAGCAAACTGTTCCCAGGATAGGATGGAACCTCGGCCGAACTCCTGAGCATTGCTTGCCGCTTGATATTGTGGAGACTCAAAGTGTGGTGCATCCTCACCAGAAGTGTTTACCCTTATGGGTAGCTGCCGTCCCAAAGACCGGCTAGGGGTCTTAGGCGGAAGTGCTGGAGGCTTCTGGGGCCGGTATTTCTGGATCCGGGGCATCGCAGGTGTAGGTGCACTTGGATTCGCAACAGGAGCAAGGAGAAGCTCCACATCCGCTAATTCTTCTTCGTCTTCATCTATGCACTCGGAGATGTGTGACATATTACCTACACCTTGGCTGTTAACCCTTGGACGCTGGCGTACATT
>Ga0153947_1000211_pt1 | contig 28191 bp, 32 predicted proteins | sample TSNJ031MetaG_FD_104697 | JGI IMG/M metagenome (GOLD analysis project Ga0153947, IMG submission 104697) | Attine ant fungus gardens microbial communities from New Jersey, USA - TSNJ031 MetaG | ecosystem: Host-associated > Fungi > Mycelium > Unclassified | place: USA: New Jersey, Wharton State... | reverse complement strand
ATATTCAGTGAACGTAACCAACCAACAACGGCAATCGGAGGTCACGCCAATTCCATTGAAAGTGGCTCGGCGGACTGTCCAAGTCATTATATAGCCTTGTTGATCGAGAAATTTATTATGGCATAACATCATTGTCCAGACTATAGTAGAGAGGGGGTCGGTTGCTGATGTCGCCACCAACATGTAGTTAGACATGTCTCAGATCAAACACAACATGTGGAACATATCTCTTTGAGTGAAGGTTGCACGGACTCCGGCTGCGCGTGTATCCGGATCTTGAAACCAGAGTCTGATCGGATCAATCTGACAATGACCTACCCCTCCCGCAATGCAATTGTGAAGAAGATCCCATTATTCATGTAGTTTAAAAATGAATTCAGATCTGCATTTAGATTCCAGATACTATATATGGGTATATCCACACAAATTATCCCAGCCTCGCCCAGTCCATCTCCCTTTTTGATCGTATTGTGCCCTCAAGATCGACTAGATGCCGCATCGTCGGTCGTCCGTGTGGACAATTCCATGGCTGTTCTATCATACCCATATGACGTACGACCTGTTATGGGAAATCATCTCAATACCAAATCTAGCGCAAGTTAAAATATTCAATGCTTACACTCAGCATTTGGTGTCGATTCATAGGCATGCCAACCATGACACTCTTTCTGCAAGCTCTCATAGCAAACATACTTCGCGCTTTGACACATCTGACTGTCTGACCGTTCGGTCGGTCCCTCATCAAGTGAATCAGCTCTTCGAGATCTGGTTAGGTAAGCAAATGTCAGTGGAAATAAACAACAAGCACATTCAACAATTTACCCTTCATATCAAATACAGTACTGTTACTAACAGGTTGAGCCGTTAATATCAGTCGCGAGGAGCCTGGAAGGACGTCTCCTTCCTTGATCTCAATTTCAAACCCGTTTTTCCTGAAAATGTCAAGGTTCTCAGTAGCAAGTACTTCATCTGATGCGGTCAATTCGAGGGGTCGAGGCCTATTGATCCACATTCAGTCATCAATCACATAGGACCTTGAGAGCCATTCACCGAAAGAGCTTTTGAGACCGGATAACCGTTGTTTGCTGAAGGCTCTCAAAATTATATTTCTCATCAGCTGCGTGTTGGTCGACAATGAACAGGTCATCCATCATTCGGTCAGAAAGAGCAATCGATTTTCTTCGTCTCGCAATGATGAAACCGAGATTAAACTGCCCGACAACCTCCATTTCCGCAAAGTCTGTTTTGTCAATGACACGCGAGAGTACTTCAACAACTCTTGTCTCGTTATCAACGTTGCCAATCCCAGCATCTTCGAGAATGGCGTCATCACGTGGTGTTGTTGGCGACTGTACTCTCGGAAGACAGGGTGTCATGCTTTGGTAATTTGATCTAATTTTGTCCATGTCGAAATTTATGGAAATATCATCGTTTCCACTTGTCCTGATGAATTCTGTTTGTACCAGGGGCTGGGTCAGCGAGGCAGCAGAACTCGATGTTATGCTTTGTTGAACAGAGCTAAGGACAGAAAGTGCATCTGGATCATCATCATCAATCTCCATTTCATCGTGATGAGCTTCAACCGGTAGAATCGCGGGAACTTCAACGTCAGCTGCTAAATCACTGATCAGAGTACTGTTGTCTCCCGAATCTACGGGAGGGGTGGCCTGCGAACCCTCCTCATCCACCACGTCTTCGTCGTCCGAGGTATTTCTTTCAAGTCGAATGCCATCGACCGCATTTTGATTTTTATCTACCGACTGGGATTGGTTTGAAGCGAAACCGGCCAGGAAATGTTGCATTGTCATAGACCCTTTCCGAATTCGACTGGACCTGTCTGTATGGCCTTTGGTGGTAGATCGGTCGTGTTTGGAGTTTTGATGGGAGTCTGCATCTGCGGGATTTCTTTCATCTGTCTCAATCAAAACCGAAGTTGTCGAGGACGATCGATCTCCAGCGTCACATTTATGTTTCTTGCGGGGAGCCTCCAGAGAGGTGTCATCTGAAAGCTCAGTGGCTCTATCGACGTGGCCCGTCAGGTGAGAGGGATTTGATCGGTGCCAAGAAGCCCTTGAAGTATCGAGAACAACATCGATATCTGGTATGTGTTTCTCGGCCCCAACAACCGGATGCTGGACTAGCATTCTGGAGGAATCTGCAGGGTTACTGACAGATTCAATTGCACTGACAGATTCAACTGAGTTCATGCCATCGTCAGGATCGGGGATAAAGAGCGGCTCCTTTGAAGCTGTATTTTCGTTAATCGACTTTGTGGGAGTAGTAATTGATGTAGATGAAGATGTTGACTGAGAATCAGCTCGCTTGGAAGCTTTTTGTTCACGCTTAGCAGCAAGCGATGATAGGTGCCTGGCCATACGAGAGGTATTGTTGGTAACCGTCAACCTTGGGTGTTCTGAAGAAAGATGATCCAATGATGTTTGAACAGGTTCCAGCGGTTGAGTGTTATTGATGACATCAAAGGTAGAACGTTGAGGGTCAAAATGGTTCTCCAAGGCGGTCTATACATCGTATTGATCAACGTGCATGAAAAATAAAAAAAAGCTAACTCGCTCTGAGAGCAGTGATCAGGTTGTCTTCACTGTAAAGGAAGATAGTCCTCTTGTCCGGTAAAACATTCACATCGCAGGCATCTGAGAAACGAGAAAGTGAGCAGGTCATATTTCTGAGTCAAGGGCAGCAAACCAGGTGCAACGATGAAATCGGCGACGAGAAAGGGCGACTGAGTTGCATTAAACGACCGATACACTTCGTTGAATGCTTTCTGAACCTGACACCCATATGAGATTCGATCCCCGAGATTCCCGGTTAACCTCCATACCTTGCTCAGTGTACAAGGCCGGCCATTGACATAAAGGAATTGTCGATCCGTTCCTGTTCTTCCACAAGCGGTATTGAATTTGGATATAAGCCCACGGACAGATACAAAAAGTCGGCCTTCGTCAACTACTTGTGCGGTCCGCGCCCTAGAGTCCGTCAAACAAAAGTGATCGAAGACAACAATAAAACTCACAGGAACTGCTTGCTTCCTCGTTCCTTTTCCACTTCCAGATCAAGGTCTAAATCAACGACATTATCGAGTGCTTTTGGACCCCAAAGTGCAGTCACAGAACATCTGATAGAGGGTGCTCCTTGGGTGGCAATCAGATGGGTTTTGGTGCCCTTGTCCGACTGGTTGTATACATTCAAACGAACACCTGGGTCAACGGTGCAAGGTAGGAGGGCATAAGCATTCAGGAGGGCGAGTGCCTTGGAAAATTCTCGTTTTATGTTTCGTCCAAGTTCCTTGCGGCGGACAGGAAGAGGCTGGAATAAACCTTTCAATGTGACTGTGGTACCTCTCTAACGAGTACGTCAGTTCCGAGAAAAACAAGACAAAAGTGCTCACTTGTCTAGCGACTGTCTTACGTTGCTTTATCCTGCCATTTGTATCCAATTCCAAGCAAGTCCCCATAGGAGCGGCGGTCGAAGTCACAATTTGGACAGACTGACATAGAGCGCACAGAGAAGACAAAGCTTCACCACGAAAACCAAATGTCTCCAATGACAAAAGATCGTCATATGTCCTTAACTTAGAGGTATGGTGCTTCAGTCCTGGATCGAATTGAATCACAACCCTCTCGAAAGCATGAGACACATACCGACAGAATCATGATCTCTCTCATCTATACCGGAGCCATTGTCAACCACCTCAATACTGTCTAGTCCATATTGTTTAAATTTAACCTCTTCTTGATAATGAGAACAGGTAGGTCTGAAGAAGAGAAACTTGCCAAGATTTGTAGCACCTGCGTCTAGACTATTTTCAATCAGCTCCTTGACTGCAGTCTGTAAGTCTATAACGACTTGGCCAGATGTTATCTTATGAATAGAAAGTTGATCGATCTGTTTCACAGAGTGGCTTGAGGTATTCTTCGTGACATTCGACATTCAAGGCGAAACATAGGTGCAAAAAATGATTAGGGGTGCACGTGATAATTAGAAGCACAGTCGGATAACTTTGTACTTTACATACTGGTTACTGTCAGGAGCGGCAAAAATCTTCTTAGACAGCACTAGTCGAGGTCCACTTGTTTCCTAGTGGCTGACTCGAACGAATTGCTCGTCTCGCGGAGCTTGTGAAAACTGGAGGCATACGACACGGGCATCCCTCAGACTCGCAAACAGCTTCAATTCCCGCTATGCCAGAATTAGATACAAGACTTTTCCTCCATAACCATGCCATCTCAATCGCCAATGTTGGGAATTTTCATTCAATCAAACTGCTTTTGACGAACCTGAATAACTCGCAGGTTTCGCCGCAGTCTCGGTAGGCAAGGTGTGCAAGGTGTCTCTGAAAGTCTTGTTGTCGATGGACCGCCTTCGCAAAGCTCTTTTGTTCCTCAAGAAAGAACTCATCAATGCACACTTCAAAACAAACGCGCTCGAGACGTAGACAGTAAAATTGCAAAGCGTCAATATATTATTTGATGGAACCATTGCAGGGAACCCGGCGTGAGAGCGACGGGAAGGGCGAGTTGATCGAGAAGTTCCGGGAGCATGCTGAAGGGTTGAAGACGCCAGAGGTCGTCAGAAAGGTTTTTGACAAGGAACTCGCAGAGTTGAAACCAGTGAGAAAATGTGACAAGAAATCATCTCGACTGGTAACCAGTCTCAGGTACTCGGTATTCTTTCCTTCAAATCTCGATGACTCAATGTCTATATCATTTCCTAGATTCCCTGGCACCAACATACTTCTGAGAACCATCCCCTCACGCATGCTAGACAAGTTCTTAACGAAGATCGCTACAAACTTGCCGATTCCTCGCTGTAGGCAAGCTGTATGGTATTGTACAAGGCAAGATGAGCATCGGAAAAAGTATTTCCAGGGTGCTTGGAAGACAATCTTGAGGGTTCGGTGAAGGCGGTTTGCACGGATGTCACAGAGATCAAAGGTCATGGTGCACTTATATCGGGTGAGCCTCTCTCCGTCTCACGAATAAACCCAACTAACGCGTGTGTTGAGTGCGCTTCCCCGTAAAATTATCCAAGCTCTCAAGAAAATCGGAACGGAGAACTCTCCTGTGTTGATAAGTCGACAAGATTGGCCGAGGAATCAACGGAGATCCAGCTAGCGCTCTGTTGGAGAAGGTATCTCTAGCCCAAATACACGGCTAGAATTCTGACTGGTATTCCATTCTGCTTCGACAGCACGACCAATAGAACTATTCTCACAGTCGCCTTCCTAGTTTTCGAGCTCAGCCATCATTTAAGTCTTCTCTCACACGTTCCTGAGAAAGCTTGTTCTCAGTCGACGATAACCATGAAGGACTTGCTCAAGATTCTCTTTTTCCTCGCCAGTTGTGCGCACTGTATTCTGGGACTGTCGGTACCTCGACGTAGGCGAGTCTCATCGAAAGCAGATGAGTTGAAGCGACAGTGACTCACTGAGAATACTAGGGCAACAGCTTGTAATGGTCATTTGGAACTTTGCGACAGAAGCTACTCAAATGTGACGGTCGTTGGTGCTCACGATTCTTTCGCATTCAGCAGTGATCCTTTGATCCGTAAGCTGGGTCATCGAGTGTGGTTTCGTGTATCTTGAGTGATGCTTCACTAGTTGCAAGAGACCAAGAAGTCGACATTCTGACCCAATTGCAACTAGGAGTTCGGCTGCTTCAGGCGCAAGCCCACATGTATATACTTTTTCTCTGCACCTTCTCTGCACTAATTACAGTGCAGGCAAGACGGTGTGATTCACTTCTGTCATACAAGCTGTGTATGTCATATATGCCCGCAAAGAAGCATGACCTCATCGCTTTGACAGATATTATTCGATGGTGGGCCAGTGGTGGATTATCTGCAGACTGTCAAAACCTTCTTGGATAATAATCCAAATGAAATCCTTACCTTCATCTTTACTAACCCTGATGGCCTATCGATCACGGATATCTGGAAGCCCGCATTTGATAATGCTGGTGCGTCCACTCAAGCAGATTTCCAATCTCGATGCGTCATGACTGCATGCCAGGCATCACGCCCTTGGCTTACGTTCCCCCACACGTCCCAATGAAAAACTCGGAATGGCCCACTCTGGGAGAGATGATTGATAATGGAAAGAGGGTCGTTGTTTTCCTTGATAGTGGCGCTGATACATCACAAGTGGAATTCATCCTGCCGGAATTCGAAATGGCAAGCAGAGCACTCGGGTTCTTGAATTTTCTAGGTCTGACTTGGGACTTTAGATCTGGGAGACACCCTTTAGTGTTACAGATCCAAGCTTCCCGTGCAAGGTCGATCGCATAGACGGTCCATTATCTGTTGGCGACCACTCATATATGATAAACCATTCGCTCAACATAAACATCATTCCCATTGGAGATGGTGTGATTGTTAGTGATCCACTAGATGCTCCCACTACCAATAGTGTTGCCTCGTGAGCGGTTGTTCCTGAATTGAACGCGACGGTCGAACTGAAATTCTCCAGAATTATCGCTAATGTCAATGGATGTGTGCCATTGAGCGGTGCTAACCTCAACCCTCAGTTCCTACTCCTGGATTTCGTTAATATAGGGGAGGGATTCAAAGCAGCAGACCTGCTAAATGGCCTGCTGTGAGTTCCTAATGGTCCATAACATCGCATGCCATTGATATGCCGTGGAGAACCTGTAACCTGTACTAATCGTCAACGATTGATGAAATCAATGTCAGTCCGTTAGATGGCACATGCTTTTTTTTGGGTTCAGAATTCTATCAGTAAATAGATGGGTTGGAGAAAGATGTTGCATGTGTTGGTGCCACTGTCTTGGACTGGACCGATAAGGTATATGTGCGTTGCGGACTGCAGTAGAACATGCCCAGTCCGTTCACAGTACTCCTGGTACTTTTTCAGGTCAAGGTGCTGGTTGCCCCTGTACTTGGCTCCCAACATAAGATCAAACAGGGTGTGCAGGTGTCCCGTGTCTGCAACAAGTTCATAATGAAATTTCCATGGTTACTTCAGGAAGAATCTCCTCGAGCTCGACGGAAGGAGAAGGCAATGTTTTGGGTCGACATCCCTAGCCCGACACCACAGCAGACATATTCCTCCGAAGAAGACTCCCTGCCACCAGTCCCACCGTGAATGGATTCTCATCACTCGGCACACCTATATACTCTTCTTACCCTGGTGGTTTGTACTGAGCTAAATCGTCTCATTTCGGATCGTTCCCCTGAGGGTAAACTCTATCCTTGGTGATAGCCGGGAGCAAAACCTTACCCTCCTTTAACATCCCCAAAGTATTACTGAGAGAATAGATTGGATATTTTAGAATCTTTGGTATGGTTGAAAGCATTCAGAGCCGTTGAGCTATGAAGCTGAGAGCACTGTCTTTTAAGTTGATTACATAAACTGTGCCTTGTAGAAAGTTAGCATGATGATTGTTTATAGTGAGGCACCTGTGCCTGAATGAGCCCTGAACATGTCTCTGATGAGATATTCTTATTGTTATGGATTACTTCTGATTTGAGACATTCTGCTATAGTATCTCTAGCAAACCAATTGTCCTTATCCCTCAGCCGTCTACTCTATTAGGAGACGTGAATAGAGATTATATTTTAGGTTCAAACGTCCAATTCAAACGCATCTATTACCACATGACATACTGTGCTCAAGTCTCATGCTCCAAAAACTCAGCCACTTCGTTGCCTGATATATTGTTACACAACCCCTTTTTAATTCATGATAATTGTCCAGAAAATAAATAACAAACATCAAAAATCTATTTCATTACATCCATGCTTTACATCGTAAACTACCCACACCTGTTCTCCCGAGCTTGTTCGAGGCCATAGTCTGGCACGACCAATACTTACAACTACTCCTGCCACAGTTAACTTCCTGTCCTGAGTTTCTGGTGGCAGACTTATGGTGGGCTTCCCATTCAGCTATGTGGTGTTGGTCACTGGTACTAATAACAACTCATGACTTGATCCTTGCTGGGAAATCTCAACAAAATCATCAATAATGACACAGGCCGACCTTTAAGAGGACAAGAGTGCATTAACTCGTCGCACCATAAAAGATTCCCATGGCAAAACACGATTATGGACTATCAGCGCCAACATTGATTCTGCAACAATGAAGCCCAGTCAAAAAGTGGCACTCTCACCGTTGAGTACCTTATCGAACCTGATCTTTCACTGGGATGGTATGAATAAGATCTGGCATTATACTCATTGCACCAGAATGGGTGATGCTACAGAGAGCTTGTCCTCAAATCCCCCTTTGAAGTAGCTTTCCAGTGGTCTGTCACCTGTTCCTGACCTAGTATCAGGATTAGATCTGGACGAGAATTCTGCAAGGGTTACAGGTGACATTCACGTAGTATGTGACACATGCGCCGTGACAACATTATACATCTATGTCATCTAATTTCTCCTCCAACCTGATCTTGACGCATTCAATCTTCAGCTACAATTCGATATCACTTTAGACATTGAAATGGTGAACCTCTACCTCTCAGAACCTCCGCCTCACTCATAGATCGGTTTTTGACCAGGCTGTTTGCACTGATTGCGGAGGGACTGTGATTGAATATGATCATGCAGCGGGGAACGGCTTCTGCGTCAGCTGTGGGACTGTGGTCGAAGAAAATACTATCGTGAATGAAATTGCGTTCGGTGAAACTGCCAATGGTGCGGCCATTGTACAAGGATCATTCGTTGCTCAGGGAGCAAGTGGGTTTCCTTCTTGGTATCATTCCCTGGTCGAGGCTGATACAGTTGTCTTAGCGCATGCTCGAATGGGTGGTCCCTACGGAAATAGAAGTAGTGGTGACTCCCGTGAACAGACAATCGAGAACGGTGTGTCCTTTGTCGATATCTTAAAAATTCGTTTTAACATATTACAGCAACCAAAAGGATCCAAAACATTGCAAGTGTTCTACGCTTGTCAGAAGTCGTTACTTTGGCCGCAAGACGGATGTATACACTTGCCGTGGAACACAAATTCACCAAAGGGAGAAAAAGCTTGAATGTGGTTGCCGTCTGCCTTTATGTTGCATGTCGACAGAAAGAGACACGCAATTATATGCTTATCGATTTCTCGGACCTACTTCAAGTAAGTGCTGACTCCCATTTCTTGGCTCCCCCTTACAGTCCCTTGTCCAGGTCAATGTCTTTGAGTTGGGGCATACCTATCTCCAGCTCGTACAGACACTGAATCTCCGGCTGCCCCTTGTCGATCCCTCTCATTATATTTCTCGATTTGCTGCTCTGCTGGAATTTGGTGACGAAATTCATAAAGTGGCAACGGATGCTGTCCGTCTTGTACAAAGATTTGACAGGGATTGGATGACTAAGGGTCGTCGGCCAGCTGGAATTTGTGGTGCAGCACTTCTCTTGGCAGCGCGCATGAATAACTTCCGCCGTTCCGTGGAAGAGATTGTCCAAGTTGTGAAAATCGCTGATACGACACTCAAAAGACGCTTGGACGAATTTAAAGCTACACCAAGTGGAGGCCTTACTCTAGCCGATTTTAGGAGTGTGTGGCTAGATGATGAGATGGATCCACCTGCATTTATAAAGGGACGCGAACGCGAAGAGGCAGAGCGGAAAGCTGCAGAGGCGATGGCGAGCGGTGTCTCAGAGGGTTCGAAAGAGAATGAGAAGAAAAGGAAAGGGAAGAGGAAACGTGGTGAGGATAGTGAAAAGGAAACTCCTTATTTTCCACTAGCAGTTTCAATGGCTGCCCAAACCAACCGTTTCCCAATTGATCCTGCAATTTTGCAACAAGGTATCTTTGCTGACTCCGTCGACCCTATGATCAATGTTCACCCTCAAAATAACAATCATCAAAGCCTTCATCCTACATTGTTTCAACATTCTTCATCCACAACAACTATATCGCCTGTCGATAACCACACACTAAGGACGCCGTCAGCTGGTTCTGTTGAAGCAACTGCCTCAAATGTTCTTGCAGAGGAGGTGTCTGCTTTCTTGCAGAACACTCAGGGAGCTAAATTAAGCGAGGCTCTGGATGAAGCTGAGCAACGCAGACTCGCGCAAATCACTGTGACAGATGATCTATTAGGGCTAGACGAAGATGAACTAGATCGTTTTATCTTGAGCGAGGAAGAGGTCCGAATCAAAGAACGCGTCTGGGTTGAGCTCAATCGTGATTATCTAGAAGCGATCGCTGGTCAGTTATTCCATACATGTATTTTAAAGGGCGGAAGTGTTTTGCTGAGTGGATTTAGCCAAAGGTGAACAAGGTTCAGTTACCAAGAGTCGAAAGGTTCGATTCAGGCATATGTCGAAAGTTTTTCGCTTACGTTAATCTATTTAGAAACGGCGCAAGCCACGAGATACTACCACACCTTCTGGCAGCACAGCAGCCGAATCAGTCCGAAACTTGATCAAGAAAAACCCCAGATATAGCAAAAGAATTAACTATGATGCTCTTAAAGATCTCTTTGTTGATAATGTGACGCCCCCCTCTTTCAGCCAATCTCTCAATACCATTACTGACGACAAGGACGAGGAAAACCTCTTTATTATGGGTATGGACGATAAGAGCGACGGGGGTGAGACTACACCGCTTGTTATCATTCAGGAAGATGTTGGCGCTGTTGCTTCGTCGCCTATGCCCAAAGCCAAGATGCGTCTGCTAAATGATGATGACCTTGAAATTGCAAGTGATGATGATAAGTACGATGATGAGAAATATGATGATGATGGAGGTTGGGAAGATATGTATGAACAAGAAATCTGAAGCGAGAGGGTCACGAGAAAGGGATTACATATACTTCATTTATTGATGGTGTGAACTATAACTGGTCCTATGTCATTTTGCTACGGTTCGATTAAAATGTGCAATAGCATGAATGATCATTGTAATAAAATGTTTGTTAGAATGTCATGAGAATGCAGAATGTCTTCCATCTGTAGTATCACTGTTATCGAACAAGTGACGGAAAAATCAGATTTAAAATATTTGATCACAAAGACCATAATAAATTCACTTCGTATTCAGGAATAGCGAGGATGAAAATTGTGAGTGGGGAGATTACCACAGACGAGGTCCACGGATGTCGGGATCGGTGGCAGAATTAAGGGGTGATGGCAAGGACGATTAGCTTCAGGATTTGCGCCATACGATAAATGAGGAACGCTCATCGTAGTTCGATTTGCTTCTGAATAGAATGTTTGTTGGGGCGTTTCAGACTGTCTCCATCTATACAGAGAGTCTGGCCTGTCAGATGAGAGATTCATTGAAACCTGCTCGGAGTTTCCGGGTACCATTGCATATTCTGCGCGTCCTGTCTAGGCAGTAGGTACAATCAGTTCAATCCCATTTGAGCTATCAAGAAACTTCAAATTACCACTGAGTTCTGCCAGTACCCTTCATTATGATGTGCGCTGAACTGCAAATGATTATATCCGTTAGGAACTGTATCTGGACAATGTCCAGAATCATCGACGTATCCGCTGCCATAAGCCTGCAAGGGGGGCAAAGGCAGCGGTCCGGAATAAAGGGCCTGATTTAATTGTGATTTGGAATAGTCGTAAGGATAATACGCGTGATTTCCCGGAAAAACGGGACCTTGCAAGTTTGTCGAGCTAGTAGATGGGTCAATGCAAGAGACTGGCGGTAAAAACCGCCTTCCCGATGCCGACGAGGTTGATAAAACTTGTGGTGGTGCCGCATCTTGTGTTGTAGAGTGTGATGATTCTAACTGCTGATAAGGACGTCTGAGCAAAATTTCCTCCAGTGACGGCGAATGTTTCTTCTTTTGATATACACGCTTGGGACGACCTGTAACTGCTGGACTATAACGATACCCCGGATAAATTCTTGAGTGGTGACGCCTCTCCTCCTCTGCCTTTTCAAACCACGGTTTTTTCTGATTATCCGACATTTTCCGCCACATGACACCTGCGAACTTTGAGAGCTCGCGGTGGTCATTGACAAGGTTTATCAAAAAATCCGATTGCTGGATGAGGTCGCTGCGAAATGATAGAAAAGCATTTCTAGGGCGGGGAATATAGTCAGGTTTATGCCTATGTGAATTCAACTTGTGTTTGAATAGTTTGCTATAATCTGTCGGAGTCGCTTTTGGGAGCGGAGGAAAGCCCGAATACTCTTGGTCTTCTTGTCCGTCGTTGACGCTGATTGAGGCGGATTCAGAGTTGATAGGCTCCATGTTGGGAAGGATAGAGCCCATATCATCGCTCATCGTCACTTCGGATACAGAACTTTCAGAGTTTGGGTAAGTGGCGGAATTTAAGTTTAGGCAAATATTATTTACTAGTCAAGTAGCCTCGTGTATTGTCAATTTCTGACCCCTGAGAATTCTGCCATCACCCGAAAAGTCCGATTTTGTGCACGGCCGCTGCGTGCCAATCACTGAAATATAGTGACATTGGGTATGAGTTTTAATTTTCCGTCTCACCTTGGAGCCCAAAAGGGGAAACGACTGCGAGTCGAATAATTTCAAGAATCTGTCAACGTCAACGAGACGTCTGACTCGATGAGACTTCTGACCGTGAGATCTTTTGTTCGCTCATTTTGGAATACTCAGGGTGGAATGGATATCAGAGCCTGCACAACATTTGGGTCAGGCTTGAAAGCGCAGTGAAAATTGTGCCACGTATCAGATTCATAAAAATGATTCATATAGATTACAAATTAGCGCGGTTTGAATTTCACCACGCTTTAATCACCCCTGCATGTTGATGCTGTCATTTTCATCGTCTATCTACACATACTCAAACAGTTCGAATTTTTACTAGATATCTTCGCGGTCATTACAACAGGATTCATTTTCTTCGATGTTCACGTATGACTTTCCTGGGAAAATGTCCTTTCAGTTTCAAATAATTAGGAGAAGAAAGCAAGTTGATGGCAGATATAATTTTAATCAAGACTGTCTCATATATTAGATTTGAAAATGGCCGCCGGGAAAAAGTGTCCACGGCTACTTTCTTCCGACAGTCAGAGACTGTTTTTTTCTTTCTCTGAACTACCATCATTGTATAGATGGACTAGCCTAATGGATAAGAATCGGTACCCTCACGTTGGATTAATAGCTCTGGATCATAAATCTTTGCTACTGGGACGTGCCTAATTTGTCCAGGGCCATGCCTAATTTGTCCAGGGCCATGCCTAATTTGTTGAGGGTCATACCACAAGAATGATCCCGCCACTGCTATTGTTATTGGAACGCGCTAGACGAAAAAGAAACACATTCACCAGCGCAGTGTATTCTTGACATCCGATGTGTTTTCTTAACGGATTTTGTGTTTTGAGCTGTGATCAGAATACTGATAACGTGACGACTGAAAAATTTCCGATCGATGATATGCAGGTAGACTTGAATCGTCTCTTACAACCATCGTAGGCATTCGAGCAAATAAAAATGGCTCCATTGACGCATACTAGTATCTCCGGTATGTTATTTGAACATGCCTACCTTACTACGGCAGATTAATGTCAGGGACATGCAGATGGCTGGTATCGTGAAATATCTCCTCAATGGCCAGGTCAAGCCATGACTCTCAGGGTCAACAAAATCCTCCACGTTGAAAAATCTTTGTACCAAGATGTCCTGGTGTTTGAATCAGAAACCTTCGGCAATGTTCTGGTCCTCGACGGTGTCATTCAGTGTACTGAACGTGATGAATTTGCGTACGTCTATAATCTACTCCAAATGGTTTTGTATCAAGCTGGTTGTATAGTTATCAGGAAATGATTGCACATTTACCTCTTGCCTCTCATCCCAACCCAAAGAGGGTTCTCGTTATCGGGGGCGGTGATGGTGGTGTAGTTCGTGAGGTCCTTAAGCATGACACTGTTGAGCAAGTTGTTCTTTGTGACATAGATGAGGCAGGTCGACACAATATTATTACAGTAAACCAGCGCTCATTCATATTTTTAGGCTGTTATCCGCGTATCTAAACAATATCTTTCCCACATGTCTGGACTCCTTTCTGATCCTCGTGTTACGGTTCACATCGGTGATGGCTTTAGATTCCTCGCTGATAACAAGGGCACCTACGACGTTATCATCACCGACTCTTCTGATCCTGTAGGTCCTGCAGAAGCTCTTTTCCAGAAGGCCTACTTCCAACTCCTCTACGATGCCCTCGCACCAGGTGGATATATCAGTAATCAAGCAGAGTGCCTTTGGTTACACTTGGAGTTTATCGCGGATTTGAGGAAGTTCACTAGTGAAATTTTCCAAACCACAGAATACGCTTATTGCACCATCCCCACTTACCCGAGTGGACAAATCGGATTCATATTGTGCGCCAAGGAGGCCGGTAGGGATCTGCGTACTCCTATTCGTGAGGTCACAAATACCAGGTACTACAACAAGGATATCCATCGCTCTGCCTTCGTCCTTCCTGAGTTCGCGAAGCTTTTGTTGGACGAGGGTAAAGACATTCGACCTCTGTTTGGGCGTGCCGCAAGTGCAGCTGAAGTCGAGAATTCCTGTGCTAGCAAAAAAAAGATACTTTTGTTGGGAAGTGGTTTCGTTGCCCGGCCTTGCGTGGAATATATAGTGAAAAACCCCACAAATCTGTTGACTATCGGTAAGTTAATGGAACTAGATGTGAAAACGGTTCTAACTGTTAGACAGCTTGTAGGACCCTCTCTTCTGCCCAAGCACTCGCTGGTTCTTTTCCCGCCACCACCGCTGTTTCTCTCGATGTTAATGATACTGAAGCTCTGGAAAAAGCAGTGGCTGAACACGACCTTGTGATTTCCCTCATTCCCTACACATATCATGCCGCCGTTATTCGTGCAGCCATCAAGGGCAAGACGCATGTTGTCACCACTAGCTACATCAACCCTGCCATGAGAGAGCTTGATGCCGAGGCAAAGGCTGTTGGTATAGTCATATTCAACGAGATTGGCCTTGATCCTGGCATTGATCATTTGTACGCCATCAAGACCATCAACGAAGTTCATGCTAAGGGAGGTAAGGTGAATCAATTTGATGCTTAAACAAAATTCGGATTACTTAAACTTCAGCCCATTCATAGGTTAAGCAGTTCCTTTCTTACTGTGGTGGTCTTCCCGCACCCGAGTGTGCGGACAATCCTCTCGGCTATAAGTTCTCCTGGTCCTCCCGAGGTGTTCTACTTGCCTTACTCAATACTGCTTCTTACATCTCGAACTCCCAAGTCCTTACTATCACCGGTACTGAACTCATGAATTCCGCCAAACCATACTATATTTCTCCTGCGTTCGCCTTCGTTGCATATCCCAATCGTGACTCGACACCGTTCCGCGAGTGGTATGGCATTCCAGAGGCAGAAACAGTTGTACGGGGAACATTGAGGTATCAAGGTTTCCCAGAATTCATTAGTGCGCTTGTCAAACTCGGCTGGTTGGACCAGACGGAGAAAGAATGGTTGAAAGAGGGCATTACATGGAGACAGATCACCCAAGTCCTTCTTGGCATCAACGTTCAGGATGAATCGACCGAATCATTGCTCGTTGAGCGTATCAAGGCAAGAGTTGAGTTTCCCAATGAGAGCGAAGCAGAAAGAATCATATCCGGTTTGAGGTGGATTGGTACCTTCAGCAACGATCCAACACAGCTTCGTGCTGGAACACTCTTGGACACCCTTTGTGCCAGGTTAGAGGTGCTGATGAAATACGATGCTGGTGAAAGGGACCTTGTCATGCTCCAGCACAAGTTCCTTGTTGAGTGGGCGGATGGAACTGAGGTTAGCAATTGAAAAGGCTCTGATACCATGTGTTCTAATCTTGTATTGCAGCAAACGTTGACTTCTACACTCGAAGCCTATGGATCGAAGACGCCTGGTGGTCACTCTGCAATGGCTCTCACTGTTGGAGTTCCTTGCGGCATCGCTACTCAATTAATCTTGGATGGTGTCCTCAAGGAGCCCGGCGTACATGCTCCATATACACCTGACGTATGTGACCCGCTCCGCAAGGAGTTGGAGGCCGAGGGATTGGGACTCATAGAGAGGACCTTGTGATTGCGAGTAGTATATGACTGTATGTATGGATATCGCTATCTGATTTGTTATGATCACGAAGTTACTGCGTGACGTAATGTTATTCATACCGTGTGATCATTTGTTTCCAACCATCATGAGCACGGAACACCTCTTGCGTGATGTTAAGCGGGCTCCTATCGATGGTTATCCAACTTCAACCGCGATGACACAACAAGAAACAGAGACCATCCTTCTGGAACATGGGATTAATGGTGGTGTGTAATGTGTATATTATCACCAGGCCGCAAATGAACACACATCCAGAATTGACATTGCAGAAAAACACGCATCTGCAATTCCTGGCTCGAAACATGTTACAAGGTTTTCCTGCACGATATATGTCCCAAGACGCGAGTCAGCCTTGGCTTTTGTTCTGGACTTTGCAGTCATTCAGCGTCCTTCAAACTGGACTTGATCCTGGAAATCGACAAAGGTGGAAGTGCATAGAGTGTTCCTTTCAAAACTTTGGACTTGATGATGAAATGTAGAGCTATCGATCAGATGCTAGCTTGTCAGCATCCCGACGGTGGTTTCTCAGGTGGTCCCGGGCAGTCACCCCATCTTCTACCGACATACGCTGCTGTATGCGCGATGGCTATCGTTGGAAGATCTGGGCCTGATGGAGGTTGGGACCAAATCAACCGGTGAGCACTACAAGAATTACATATGGGCCCCGCTGTATAAACCATGTTAGACCGAAACTCTACGAATTTTTCATGTCCCTTAAGCAGCCTGATGGATCATTTCGTGTGGCAGAGCATATGGAAGTTGACATTCGGTATTTTGGCTCGCTGCATGATTCATGTGCATTGGTTGATTTCTTACAAGGGGAATCTATTGTCTTCTTGTGACTGCTACCCTACTCAACATTATAACACCCGAATTAATTGAAGGCACCTCGAATTTCCTTGCCTCCTGCCAAACTTACGAAGGCGGATTTTCGTCGGCCTCGTACCCGTTCTACTCCGTGGAAACTGGTAGAGTTTTAAGGGCACCTAAACCTAATCTTGGCGAAGCACATGGCGGATACACCTTCTGTGCTTTGGCTAGTTGGATTCTATTGCAGAGTTGCCTCGACCCTGGACCGTCTTCCGCTACCTCTGGATCTGAATCAAATTTTTTATCGGAACCAAAGGCCAATGATGGGCGTCCTGACATTGACTTAAGGAGACTTACTCGGTGGTTGGTAAACTTGCAAGGTTCTGAAGCGGAATTGGGTGGGTTCAAGGGAAGGACGAATAAATTGGTTGATGGGTGTTACTCGTGGTGGTGTGGCGGAGCGTTTGCTATGCTGGAGGCCCTGAGACCGCAAAATCTGACTGAGAAGAACATTGAAGATACTGTAATCATTGATTCCTTGAACGCGCCAGCTGCATTAAGAGAGGAGCAACATGATGAATGGGTCGATATTGACGAATTATTGTTCAATAGGAAGGCTCTGCAGGAATATATTCTTTGGGCCGGTCAGCACCCAGCGGGCGGCTTGAGGGATAAGCCCCCAAAGTGAGTAATTTATATACTACGGCAGCAATGGATCATGTTGGTGGTCAAAAGATCGGCAGACTCCTATCATACTCTATATTGTCTGTCTGGACTTTCGGCAGCCCAACATCACGTCTACCCTTCTCAGCCTAGAAAGATGGATGCATTAAAAATGTGGAAGGATGATGGTGAGATGTAAAAATGCTTATCTGTTTGATCATGACCTGATAGTAAGTCCTTTCAGGTTCGCCACATAGTGCACTTCGCAAAGCAGTGTTTACCGACTTGATCTGTTGGACTGAGGAAGAGGGAACTGCGAAAGTGATCGGTTCATCGGCCATAAATCTACTTGTAGGTTTTGATTGTGTTTATCTTCTTTTGTTGTCTGATATTTTCCCCCTTCCGCTCAGAACGCCACGCACCCTTTGACAAACCTCACTATCACGCATACTGAGGGAATTATGAAACATTTCTATGGGCAAGAGACACCACCTCGACCGTTTTTCAGGAAGGCGAGAGAGAAGGAGTCGAAGTAATGCCAACACATTATGATTGACTTCCTGATTCTGGTGTTTACTATTTTGACCAAGCCGGGGAAGGTGATGAACAGCTTTTTACGCTCAGGAAACGTGAACTTAGTATAACTTTGGTCCGCTAATGTAGACTGTCATCAGAGTATAGTTCATCGGCTACGAAATAGAGGCCAGACTGACAGCACTTAATATTTCAAAAGTACTTGGTCGGTAACGTTGACCGCAGGTTTGGTCCTGCATCATTAGGCAATTGGATTCCGACGACATAGATTGTAATGGATTCTTTCAATGTAACAATGCAAGGTAGCGACTGCTGCAATCACTTTGATGGGGATACGTCAACATTAGTGTTGTCAGTGCATAACACACTTATGGATGTCATATCAAGGCTGAGAGTCTCAGAGAGCGAGAAAGGAATTGTACTGAATGTAGTTTAATGTTTGGAGTCAGTGATCAGGGACACAATTGGGTGTTGTGTAACAGATCCCAAGTATGACTCAAATCAAGAGGCGACAACAATCCATTGTCTTTGGTACCGTGTCATTTGTTCACTTATAGACAGGAACTAGCATCCTGGATAACTCAAACAAGGAATTGGTTGGATACAGATTAAAAGTCCCGGCTCAGTATATTTCATTAGTGTCTAATTGTGCTTTCCTCTCATACCTGCAGATGTCATCTATAACGTATGACATCGGTGATCCTACGGGATTAGAATCATGATACGAGCAGGTCATCCGTACCGGCTTGATTACATCTGGCACAGCGGGTGGCTTGATTACATCTGAGAAATGTGTTATACATAGGCCTACTACCCAGAGCTGTCCAGTTATCAGCTGTTATCGCACCAGATGCTCCTCGAGTCACCATGTGGCCCAGGAGACCTGCACAGAGGGACGAAAGCTCTCGATCTCGTGGCCCCGACACTTGAGGGGCTTCCAAACCACCCCATCTTCACAGGCCTCCAGAAAGTCATGTGTCAATCGCTTGACCAACTTAAGAACTAGGACTTCACCTACGCGTCTACCATCACCGATGGCTGATGGCTGCACTATCCTTAAATGATATAATCACGTGATTTGGTTAGGGGAGGCCAGTTGGCGGTCAAACGCGCTCCATCCACTTAAAACATTGAATTTTTTTGTCGCAGGCGTCGTCAAGATCTCGACGGTTTCGCAAATTCTTCTTTGTGCATGCAGGTACTATAACAATTTTCTCTTTTCAACACTCCTTTTCATGCGCAAGCAGTTATTTATGTGACTTCGCATGGTATTTTCCCGTTACGAAAATCACTGAAATACATTCCTATAGACCGACATGGATGAAAATGAGCCTGGTAAACAGAAGGAGGCCGGCATTAGTAATAAAACAGAACAAGAGGTGTGTGGTCGTGTCTAAGTCTGTCTCAGTTTCCTAAGTACCTAAGACTCTACTAGGAATCCGCTCAACGCTTTGCTAGACTGAAATTTATTCTTGAAAAGTCAGCCGTATATACTGGTATACTTGCTGAACGAATGGAAAAAGACAAGAAGAAATTTTTGGCAGCCCAGGAAGCGAAAGAAGCTGGTGATCAAACAGGCAAGAAGCGAGGTCGTGCTTGCCGCGTGAACGGCAGCGCCTCTCCAGTCAAACGATTGAAAGCCGAGAATGGAGCACCTGTCATTATGGATTCTGAAGAGCATCCTCTGTTTGAACAGCCAGCGCTTGTGACCGGTGCTAAATTGAAGCAATATCAACTTGAAGGCGTACAATGGATGGTTTCCCTAGACCAGAACGGTATCAGTGGAATTCTTGGTGGGTTTTTCCCACTTGGTAGCCCTCCACATCGTTTATCTCCTTTCATTATCAAGCCGACGAGATGGGCCTTGGAAAAACATTACAGACCATTGCTTTTAGTGCTTACCTTCGCGAGTGCCATAATACCCGACCATTCCTCGTCGTGTGCCCCCTGAGTGTGTTACACAACTGGTACGATGAATATAAGAAATTTGCTCCCTCCGTATGTACTTCTCTCAATGCAGTCATTCTGTCAAACCAATTTTACGACAGATACCTGTCTGCATATATCATGGAACACCCAGTGACCGTGCTGAATTACGCCGCACAGTCATGGTACCTTTACACCTCAAATCTGCTTCGCAGTCAAAGTCCAAGTTTAGAGGAAATGCCAAACCTAGAGCTGGTCGAGGTTCCAAGAAACGAGCGGGCAAGCCTGTCGTTGAAGACTCTGACGAAGAACCAGCTGAGGATGATCCGTATGCATCGTTCCCAATTATCGTTACCACCTACGACATGATCATTAAGGATCGTTTGCACCTTGCAAAGTACGACTGGGGTTACATTGTTGTAGATGAGGGGCATCGGCTGAAGAACCTGAACTGTAAACTCATGCAAGAAATCAAGAAATACCCGAGTGCGGGACGAATGATCTTGACTGGAACGCCATTGCATGTAAGTATGTGAATGTCTATCACTCATTATCACACCAATGTTTGTGTCATCAGAATAATTTGGCCGAGCTATGGGCATTGATGAACTTTATTCTTCCTGACATATTCGACGACTTGGATGCTTTTCAAGAATGGTTCAATCTTCCGGCACTCCAGTCCACACTTCCTTCCGACCAAACTACACAGATTATTTCTTCACTCCACGCAATCCTTAAACCTTTCCTTTTGCGACGATTGAAAGCTGATGTCCTCGTAAACGACGAAAATGGTCAGGGAGGCCTCCCTCCCAAGAAGGAATACGTACTCTATGCACCCCTCAGCGTTCGCCAAAAGGAAGCATATCAAGCGGTCTTGAGTGGAAACATCAGAGGATGGCTGCTTGCTGGGGGTACATCTAAGGGCGGTGCGAAGCAAGCGGTAGAGGCCCCGAAAGAGGAGGATGACCTGCCTGAAAATAAGTCTGCATCCCCCAGATGTCTCCGCAAACGTCAAGGAACGATAAACTACCTTGTTGATGTAGACGATGACGAGTATTTTGAGATGTTGTATAATGGGATGTTTGACGAGCGGGGCTTGATAAGACAAATGTCTGAGCAGGCAAAAGAAGAAGAGCAAAAGCAGGCCGCCCTGGACTACTGGTCCAGACTGAAAAGTAGCTTTTCACTCGCCTATCTAAGCGTCGATTGGCTTTGCTAATAGCTCCTATAGTCAAAGCTACCAGCAACATGAAACTTCAGAACGCAGTCATGCAATTGCGAAAAGTCTGCTCCCATCCATTTCTATTCGATTGGCCTATCGATCCGAAAACACAGGAACCGGTTCTCGGTGCAGAGTTAGTTAACGCCAGCGGAAAGATGATGGTCCTTGATCGATTGCTTCGTGAGCTCCTCAGACGGGGACATCGGGTTCTGGTGTTCAGCCAGTTCGTGACAATGCTCAATATTATTGAGGTAGCTACTGTGACTACTGCCTACTATTATTTGGATCTGATTTGAATGCACAGGACTGGGCTACCGATTTCATGGGCTGGAAAATCTGTCGTATTGACGGCCAGGCTTCTCCAGAAGAACGGCGGGAACAAATGAATCTATTCCAATCAGCAACGGAGAGCTCGCCTAAGATTTTCTTACTCAGCACAAGAGCTGGTGGGTTGGGCATCAACTTGACTGCCGCAGACACGGTCATTTTCTATGATCAGGACTGGGTACATTGTTTGCTTGTTCACTCCTGAAATTATAGGGAACTGACGTACGACCTTGGTTGTTAGAATCCACAAATGGACGCGCAAGCACAAGACAGGGCACATCGTATAGGTCAAACCAAACCTGTCCTTGTGTACAGGATTGTCAGCGCCCATACTGTCGAGGACAAGATCTTGCAGCGCGCAGCCGAAAAGAAGAAGCTCGAAGTGATGGTCATTGCCAAGGGTAAATTCAAAAAGCCTGCAGCACGGACTAATACTGCCATGGCGACAGCAATGGTAGAGATGGCAGCCGATTTGTTGCGCCTTGAAGTTGAGAAAATTGACGTCGTGCCCGATGATGAGGACGATGTTGATGATGTGATGACGGAACGAAATGGAGAGACGAGGAAATCGAGGCAGCGTCAGGTATTGAGCGATGAGCATTTGAAAATGCTGTTGGACAGGAGTCCGGAGGTGTTTAAGGAACGTGGACTTGGATGGAACTCATCCAAGGAAAAGGGTGGCTGTAATGGCGGAGACGGGAGGGAGCGTAGGCAAACGGCATTTGCGGTATACGAGATGCCTAGAGAGCAAGGCAACGATGCGCTTGCTGCATTAACGGGAGAGGATGTGACTGTTGATTGAGCGTTTTGCTTTGGGATTAATGAAAGTTAACAGCAGAGGTTGGGACGAACGTAAGCAAGCATATTTGGGTTCCACGTGTGGTCTTGGGGACGCCGGTAAACTAATCTTGTTAACGTATTTTAAGGTGTCTGCCATACATGTTTTAGATATTTTAGACTCAATTTTGGATACATTGCAGTTATTCCTTGCTCTTCCCTGAGATTCACTGAGATCCATTGACCTGGTTATTCAGCATTAGGGTTTGTTCTTCTAAAAGTGGCAACAAATCATATTCAAGTAAATACTCATATTCAAATAGTAATAAATAAATATTGTCTCATTCCAGTCCATTTCATACATCACCACAGTTGAATCATGTTATTCTAATAAATAAAAATTATGAATAAGGTGCCATGGCAGCTTCGAGTTCTTCCTTGGTCAACAGGCCTTGTTGATTTTGTTCCAAGAAGAGCGTCGCTATTCGGGTCCTCCCGACTTCCTTTCCTTTTTCTCCCCAGTATCTCTCCGACCTGTAGCACCAGGTGTCTGTCCCTCGAACGATGTAACCGATGTCATTAATGTATTGCTGGACTTTATCGTCGATCTCAGGCCCCCATGACGGCAATGCGTTTATCCCGGTTAGGAAAGTGACCACTGTGTCTCTGCCGAATACTTCGAGCCACTTCATGGCAGCGGGAATGTCTACCTGGTGCTCGTGAATGATTGACGTGATGATGTTGTGGAATGCGATTCCTCGAGAGAGTTCGACAGGGTAGGAATGCATGTCCTGGAATATTATATGTAAGCTTGTGCGTTTTTTTTCATTACGATGTTGAAACTCACGTTGATGATGCATAGGAGGTTCATCGCCGCAAGTGTGACCATCTGCATGACGGGGTGCGAGAGAACTTGCTCTGGAAGCCCTAATCCGAAGCTTAAAAACGACATTGTCGCTTGTGCACCAAAGGTCTCTCGGCGAAGTTGCAGATAGTCATTGACAGTGCGGACGTGCTTGGTCTCCCGATCTTCGGCTTCTTGTATCATGGACCTCATGTATATGTCAAAGCCTTTGATGAAGTAGCTGACACTGGCATCTCCTGGCATCGTCAACGCAAGGGCCCTCTGCCAGAATCTGTGAAAAAAAAAGCTCAGTAGGGCGACGATATGCTTTGCACAGGCACTTTTACCCCTGCATTAAAAGACCTAGTTTGTCGCCTTGCTTGCGCGCTTTGTATGGATTGTTGAGGACGTCCATTACGATGTCGTGGACCTGGGCCGCAGCCTCGGGATCGGCGACGTCGTTGTACTCGTCAATGACAAAGTAAATGTTCGCGAGATCGCAGCCCGCACGGCAGAAAGCTAGTCAAAAAATGTTAGCATATCTGGATGCAAGAAACCGGCAAAGTCGGGCACCTCTTGACTTAAGAGGGAAGGCAAGACAGCCTAGGAGACCTGAAAGATGACACATAGTCAGTTCAGCATTTGAATGTAAACTAAACCCATCAGCAGACCGAAGAGAGATTTGTCAAAAGACCGTTGAGCTTCTGGGCTGAAGAGATGACTGTCGTTGACCCAGTTGGTGGACTCGAGGTCGACGATGCCATAGTTGGGGTGCAAGAGTGGTTCATAAGGCCAATTGACCAGAATATCTGGCAATGAAAAAGAAACAGGTGTACCAGTGCTCGAATTCTGGACCATTGTTCTGAAAAAAAGCAAAAACTGAGGGTATTGAGGACTCGATGCTGGCTACTTATACCTGCGAAGGACGGACAAGTGATCCCGAGACGATGGCCAAAAAAATCATGTAATGGGCATAGTTGAGAGGTTTGGCTATACTATTATGCACCAATAGTTGGAAGAAAGCTCATATGTCAAGCTGTAGTTGTAAAAAAACATCTGTCTGTCACCAATATGGTTGTGATGCTCCTTGAACTTGCGCCACTTGACTGAGGGTTTACTATGTACCTGGGAACGTAAATGTGTATTCTAAAGCACCGCATCACGTATCTCTCAATGATTCATTGCATGATTCCGTCTCCTGGAACAGATCATCATAATAGAACCGGCCTGCTCGACTGATAATCAATAAGGGATTGGTCCCGTGAGATTTATAATTAATTAATTTTGACGCGTGCGGATCTGATTGAAATTGACTTTGTTCCGGCTTGGGGATTCAATAGAGTCAGAAGGAATTTCCTCGCTTGCTGACTTGCTCCCTTTTTTTTTTGATAGAGGGAGTGCTGGTATTTGTTTCGATTTGTTTGTCATATTACTTGCCATTTACCTAGTATACAGGACAAAAGAGAAAAATATACATACATACCCCAATGAAGACTCTATTCGGGTTTATGCAGGTCTGATAGGAGGAAGATGGCTGTACACCGGCCTCAGCGCGTTACCGCTTACCGCTTTCCGAGTTTATAGTTCCTATTCCATTGTTCAATGACAGTCCACGGATGTTGTCGTTATGCAACAACACAGCAGCGTCTTCGCTTGCTCCAGACGTGCTAATACAGACTTTGTTTCTACCGAGGCACAGCACTATGTTCTTTGGAATGTGATGGATTACGTCATATGCTTGGTCTGGTGACCCGCACCTTTTTTTCGGATTTCTATTCTGTAACAAGCAAACTAGTACTGAGACGCGGAGGGCTATAAAGAGCCCAATGTCTGGGGTATATCTACGGGAGAAAGTAGGGTGCGGGCAAAGTTAACTAGTGGACAGGGAGGATTGCAGTGTGAAGGCGACCCACACTCTCAAGTTTACTTCGAACACTAGCAGCTACGGAGAATAAAACAGAGCGGACAGTCTTTGTTCATCATTTAGAAGCCTATGTATCATGGATCTGGTTACTCTCTTGCCAATACTTGTCATTATTGTAAGCTTCTAAAGCCTCGTGTTGAACGTAAGTCGTAGGACTGTGAGGGTCTACACTGACTAAGGTACATCATTCTGATCATATCCACTACTTAATTAAATACACACGAAGTATAAAGAGGACGTCTATCGTCCTAATAAATTAGGTTCTTTATTCCATAGATACTCTAGGATATCTAAGTGACTAGCCTGTACAAAGGTAAGCCTAGGGCTACCCACTGCGTCTGCAGAAGGGCTGCTCGACATCTCATTGCAACAGTATGTGTTATCGATAATCTGGTGGTGACAAAGCATCAGTCTATATATATTTAGTCTTATTTGCATGACCGAATTGCGATTTGTTCTTCCGATCGCACAATCATCGCAGAATGGTTAGTAGACAAACCTGGAGGGGTCTTTAGATCTGATATGAAACTGATAGAACTATAGAGTGAGCCGACTTCTAGGCCTCCTAATGTCGACACTCTACCGCCCGAAACACTTGCGTTTGCGGAGCGCATGTTCGAAGCTGCTCGTTCTGGGCAAGAGGAGTTACTTCTGCAAGCAGTAGATGCAGGATTGCCGGTCAATTTAACAAATCATCGAGGTAAGGTTGTACACGAAAAGAAAAATAGGTGATTTTCATTTTGAGTTGTAGGAAACACACTCCTGATGCTCGCTGCCTACGCTGGACATTTGAACCTTACAAAAGAACTTTTACAGAGAGGTGCAGATGTGGACCGGCTGAATGACTCTGGACAATCGATCATTTCTGGTGCCGTATTCAAAGGCTATGGGGAAATTGTGCAAGCGCTTATGGCCAAGGGCGCTGATCCCCGAACTGGGGCCCCGACCGCAATACATACAGCCATGATGTTTGGGCAAGATAAGATACTTGACATTCTAGGGGCAACTGAGGAAGATAGAAAAGCGGATGTTCCCAAGCCAATTGTTAGTCAATAAAGAGAGCGTGTGAACTGATCAAGTCCCACGATTTTGGTTGCCAAGACTTGTTACTTGTTCCGTTCCTTCCATTGTCCTTCCGCTCTTTTATTTTATTTTACCATGGGTTTTGCCAAAATCCATGTCGTCCACCCAGGGCATGGGCATAAATCCCGGCGTGCTGTTGCGCCAAATGCCTGTGCGTATCACAATTGTCGTTGCCCGGAATAATCAGCCAACCGTTATCTCATAAGCCTGCAAAACTGGTGGATTCTATCAAGCACCGTCGAACCAGGAGACTGTCGACTCGCTTCAGCCACTGGAGATACAATGGGACAACAGCTGCTTGGACACCGCAAAGGCAGACATTTATCTGTATGCACCCTCTGCGTCAAGGTCGCGCCTGGCCGTGTGGGAGAATGTGGATTTTACGACTGGTTCTGTGTCGGTCGATTTGATGCCGAGGTGGTGGAACGCGACTGCGTCAATCCATCTCCAGCTCGGCATCGTCCCTGCTGGCCAGGCTCCTTTCCAGTCCTCTCAGTTGCCTGCTGGCCCCATCTTTACCGCCGCATATACTCCTCCTTCTTCTGGGAAAGTTCCTGCCGCTGCTGATGTTTCCATAACTACCAGTCCTATCATCGACATGGACCAGAAAGCTCAACAGCAGCCAAACCATGGCATGACTGCTGGAAAAACTGCTGCAGCCGTTCTCATTCCCTTGCTGGTCGTCATTGCCATTACCGTGGCATACGTCCACTGGCAACGCAAAAAAGCAGGAACAAGGAGTGAACTCTTTACCACCAAGGTTGACCAGCGCATGTCCACCATCTCCACCAACTGGAAGTCTATCACTGCTGCTGGAGCTAATGCTGCTATCCGCAATTCCATCGCTACTGGCAACCGTTCATCCTCTTTCTCCTTTGGTGCTATCCGTCCTGCTTCTATCATAGATCCAAGTGACAATCAAGCCGGTATTGGAGCAGCTAGACAGATGTCACAAATGCGTACTGGTGTAGGTTTGCGCAATCCCAATTCCATTCCTAGCGAGCGCGTTTCATCACTTGCAGAGTCCGTGACCCGCCAATCCCGTGTCTCCTTTGCCAACGATGCCCGACCTTCGATTGATTCAGGAACTCGGAAGACTAGGGCGTATCATGAGGGTCACGTCCCCCCTGTTCCTACTCTGCCTCCTAGTGCTACTCTTGCTGGTGCTTCGCCTGATGACAGTCCCACCTTTGTCGATGACAGTGTCCAACTCAGTCCAAGACAGACTTCTGGGCCGCTTACTCTGACTCCTGAGGATATCCGTGCACGCATTCAAGCTGGTTCTCGCGCTCGAAGCATCTCAAATGTTTCAGCGCCGATCAAGGGCGAACACTGTGATGATGTTCTTCCTGCACTTTCTAGTACGTGATCTCACCTGCCCTGGATCTATTGATTTTCTAACGCTTGGGTTGGCACAGTCATGCGCACGGACCAAACGGATGCATTCCTTCTCCCCTCCCCGCCAGCCCAATCTTACTCTCCTCTTCACCCTGTCCCTACGTCTCCTGCATCACCACCATCGGCCATGTCGCCTATCATGGGATCTATGCCCATGCCTGCAAATGTCATGACGCCTGACGAGATGCTTCGCGCTTATGCTGAGAGGAAAAGGTCGGTTTCTGGACCTGGCTATCATATGACTCAGATTGCTAGCCTGCCCATGATGACTACTGAAATACCTGGATCACCCATGTCTTCGTCACAACAACAACATGGGGTAGGTGTGATGTCGCAGAATACCGGAGGCAGTGTCAGGTCGTTGACTGGCCAAGGATTTGGGAACAGAGCCAATAGTGTGGTTGGGGAGTCTGGTTCCATTGTAGGGGCCGGATCTCCATATAGAGGGATGCTTTGAGCGTTGAATCTGCGGCTTAACCCTCCTTTCTTTCCTCCTGCCTGTCCTATGTCAACCCTCCTCCCCCTCTCAGCTTATATCGAGACTCGTTTCAAGCCTTTTGAGATTGTTATCTGCCCAACGACCATGCTATTGGTTCATTTGACGCTCCTTCTGATACCCGCCCGATTTCGATTTTTTTCATGTGCAGACCGTTACTTTTT
>Ga0153947_1000210_pt1 | contig 28254 bp, 30 predicted proteins | sample TSNJ031MetaG_FD_104697 | JGI IMG/M metagenome (GOLD analysis project Ga0153947, IMG submission 104697) | Attine ant fungus gardens microbial communities from New Jersey, USA - TSNJ031 MetaG | ecosystem: Host-associated > Fungi > Mycelium > Unclassified | place: USA: New Jersey, Wharton State... | reverse complement strand
ATTGATCTTCTGGTGGGTTACGATATGAAATGGTAGAGAGACAGGTTTTGGAAAGACGCGAATGACCACGATTGGCCATCAGATCTGGTGTATGTCCAACTTTCTATATGAAAGAAAGTTAATTAATGTTTGTTTGTGAAGCGTAAAATATTGATTGGACACACCTGGAGAATATCATCATCAGTGGGCCAGAAACGGAGCGTTCTGTCTTTCGACCAGGTAATGAGCTGAAACTCATCTGCAAATGAGCAGCGTACCGTGTCTATTTAAGCACACAGATCTCTGAAGCGAAAATAAAAAATAAACATACCGCGTCCACCTTTCCTCCAAACGAACTCTTTCACAACATCTACATGTCCCTTAAAGACTTCAACCGGCCTCTCAGCATCGTTTCGTGCATACATCTCCAGCATCGTCTCTCCTCTCTGCGGTAAACTCAAGATACCCTGACCAAAAGGCAAGTTCAACGCCCGCCATACCGGATATGTGGTTCTGATGGTGGATTTGGGTTGGATTTGATTTTTTGGGGGGTTGTTGGTGAAGAAGGTAGTTGAAGAGGACATGGCCAAGGGTTTGGTAGAGATGTATTGACTATCGGAAATGTCCCAGATTTTGATGGTTTTGCCAAGAGAACAGGTGACGAGTTCGTTCCGGATGGTATGAGACCAGTCGATGCCGTAGATTTTGGCGTCATGTGCGACGATGTGACAAATGGGAATTGAGCCTTTCTATGCAAAGGCAAGGACCAATAGGCCAATGAAAGATAATAATAAAAAAAAGGGAACGCACCCGCCTGTCCCATATGAGAACTTCATTTCCATGTGAAGAAGCGAGAATGTTTCCATCCCTGCGATTCCACTTGACCTGTGTCCCACCGGCTAAAAAAACAATGGGGGCTCAGCACAAGACCGTTGGCTGTCAGGCATCAGTAAAATCGCCCACACTTGAATGCAGAAAGGCCTAAACCGTCCTTTAGATCTACCACCTGACAATTGATAGCGCTCACCGAAAATCGGACGGTGAGGCGATTGCCTCAAGTCCCAAGCATAGATCCATGAATCAATTCCAGTGCTTGCAACAATGTCGCATTCTGTCGTGTGCCAATTGATGTCCGTGATAGCACGGCAATGCGACTTGAGAATGTGGGCGATAGAAGTCTTGCCGACGAGAAGAAGGTCCCATATAAGACTGGATGATCACAAATGTAAGAATGAGGGTATGAAGACAAAACATGCGCACAGTTTCTCGCTGGAAGTTGAGACGATAAATCTGTCACGCTGTGGATGTGGGTTCCATTGTACATCTGCCACGTCCCATGTACCTCCCTGCGGAAGAAATCGAGGTACTTCAAGTGGCGACTCGAGGTCGAGGATGAAAAGACCACGATGGCTATAAGGAAATCAACGATGTAACCTTTGCTTTGGGGGGAGATATACACACGCAGCAAGGCAGAGGTCCCGAGAGGATGGACTGATACTCATCTGTAATTTATTGGTCCATTGATGAAGTTGCCATAGAAAATCAACTCACATTGCCGACAGCGTCACCTACCAAGCCTTTCATATCAATCTGCAAACTCTGTCGAAAATTGAACCCATTCTCCGGCGATAGTGGCTCAACATGAACTTCCGACGAACCTCCCGAGTTATCTGGGAATGTATTTGCCGAAATCATTCTCTTTGTCGGCCTTTCGACATTCTCGGGAAGCGAAGAACCAGTGATGACTGAGCTATGCCGCAGCACATTTACAGATCCTGAAATGTCAGAATCAAAGTTGACCAGTGAATCTGGGTTCCTTTCCAGAGGGGAAAACGAGCTGATGTCCTCAGCACGACGCTTCCTTGGGCGCTGCTGCTGTGGGTACGAGCCAGACATGAAGATGGTATTTGTTCTGCAATTAAACGACCATGACGGATGATTGGATGTGCAGGTGAGTCCTGGACGACGTACAAGTGTCTGATTTATGAGTTGTATCTGACTGTGTCCAAAACCATGTTTTAAGGTAGAATGACCAAATATATTACAATACAGAGATGCCAACTGTGGCGGTAACCCAGCCTCACTTCTCATTAGCGATGGCAAGCATATCAGTTCTCTTGACTCTTCCACAGACTTCAAGAGGCCTGGCCGAGTTGAGACACACTGTCTCTGAAATTTATCTAAATGATACTGGGTCGGCATCTCCTCGTCGAAAAGTGCCTCGCTTGGACACCGACTCTGATTCTGCCTCTGCTTCCAGGTCCCAAGCCACAGTTGCACAGAAACTTGTTCCTGGGTTCAAAAAAAGTGGATCCGTTACAATCCACTTCGATGGACATGGTCTCGGTGAGTCCTCGATCTTCTCCAGGCCTGGTTTCGTTTATCTTGCTGTACCGGTGCAGTCAGCAAACCTGCCTCTGGTGATAAAGAGCTCTCTCTTCTGCGTCATTGCATACGTGTCATACTGAATCCAGACGAAGCGGAGCTTATGCCCGCTACCCATCACACGATATACTCAGCTTGTCGCACAGTTGTCAGTATCGCAAAGCGTGGCGAAGGTTTATACAATGTCCTTCAGATGGAGCTGGAGAGATACGTTAACGTACTTGTGAGAGAATGCACGCGGGTAGGCCGGGGACCAGTTGAGTGGATCGGTCTTTTTGTGTCGACGTGTACATCGTTTGAAATAAGAGTTGTGAGTCCTTTCCTCTGCTTTCACAGCTCTTCTCTGAAGTTAGCTGTCCAGGATTTACTGATATCATTGCTAACATATCTGGATCAAGACTACATTGTAAAAAATAGTTCTCTGAAGTCAATTCGTTCCACAGCGAATGCTATTCTCAGGGAGCTGGTCTTTGGAAATTCAACAGTCTTGGAAAACATCTATGAAGGAACGAAGGACTGGATTGAGAGCGAGCGGAACTCAAAGTACGTGTTTTGCCTATCACTAGGTTCCGCCAACCTAAAATCTATCCCTTGCAGAGCCGTTCATCTCTTTCGTGCCGGAATCCCTCGTCTAATCAATCTGCTCGTTACTCACGGTCAATACGAGAAATTTGAGCGATATTATGTTTCGCTCACCTACGATTACTACTCTGCGGAGTCCGAGCGACTTTCAAAAGAGCAGCAGAAGGATCCCCAGTCTTTCTTTGAGCACGTACAAGCCAGGATCAAGCAGGAGATAGAAAGGAACAAGGAGATTCTTCCTGTGGGCAGTCGGGGGCTTCTCCGAGAGACCACAGAAAGGGCACTTTGGAATAATAGGTTAGATTGGCTTGCCAACGAAAGTACGCATCTTTCCACCCTCAGGATGAATTAAATTTGATATGGCTTTGTAGCTGTCGGAACGTACATAGAGGAGGGTGACATAACCTCTTTACAGACCATGTACAATCTCTTCGGGCGAGTTGATGGCCTGAAAACTTTGTGCTCTGCATTCCGGAAGTATGTGGCCGTGAGTCTAGATCAAACTTTGGTAGATGAAGCGATTGCTTAGAACATGCAGACAAGCGTCGTGGATATCGTTGGAGACACAGAACACGATGACGAGATGGTTGATCGCCTCCTCAAGCTCAGACGCCTTGCAATCAATACTACTGATCAGGCATTTTTGATGAAGGCCTTCAATTCGACATCATCTCCTCTTCAACGTCCTGACCAAATGTTTTCAAACGCGTTGAGAAGTGCATTCGCTGCGGGTTTCAAAGCACGCCGCAGCAAGCCTGCAGAAATGATCGCCAAATACCTCGATAAAGCGATGCGAAAGGGACAAGGAGAGAGTACTGATACTGATTTTGACACTACTTTGACAAACGTCCTCGAACTATATCGTTTCTCAGAGGATAAAGATGTATTCAGAACGTTCTATCATCGGAGCTTGGCAAAACGTCTACTGCTGGGCAAGAGCGCATCAAACGACTTTGAGATTGGTATGCTGAAGAAGATGAAAGAGAGTGGGTTTTTAATTTTTTTGTTATCACCGAAGTCCTGCTGATGAGGAATGAGGAGATCAGAATACGATCCGGAATTTGGTATGGGTGAAGACATGTTCAAGGACCTAGCGCTTTCAAAGGAGAATATGGCTGATTATCACTCCAAGTTGGGTGATGATAATCCTGATAGAAGGCTGAACGTCATGGTATTACAACGTAGCGCGTGGCCTTTCAGAGGCAACGACAGCGTGCCTGATGAGACCACACAAGACGGTGCCAAAAAAAAGACTGGCAGCAAAGACAATCGTTATTTCAAGGATATAGATCTCCCCCTGAGTGTAAGACATCCTGTTTTTTGGACGTCCATTCGCTTGATCCCGTTCTGCAGATGCAGAAACAATTGACTAGGTTCTCGAAATACTACCAAGTCAAGCATTCTGGTCGTAAACTAGACTGGAACCACGGACTTGGAACTGCGATCCTCAAGGCGAGATTTGCGACTAGTGTGAAGGAGCTATCCGTCAGCTTGTTCCAAGCTGTGGTTCTGCTGCTGTTCAATGAGTCGTACGAAGTATCGTTTCAGGATATCAAAGCTCACGTGCAAATGAGTGAGTGCTATATTTTTCCTCCACAGGCCTGTCTAATCGAGTTTAAGATGATGCCGAGCTGCGGAGGACACTACAGAGTCTCGCCTGTGGCAAGAAGAAGGTGCTGAAGAAGGTTCCACCAGGCAGAGATGTCGATGATGACGATATATTCCGTTTCAACGCCGATTTTACAGATCCTCGGTCCAAGATCCACATTAACTCGATTCAGGCGAAGGTTTCGGTACGTATTTATTCTACCAATTGTACGCCCTCGGCATTGACGCTTTGTTGCAGCTCGAAGAATCTCAGAAAACAAATGCAGCAATTGAAGGCGACAGGAAGATGTACCTTGATGCAGCTATTGTGCGCATCATGAAGGCAAACAAAACGATGACGTACGAGAAAATCAAGACGGCAACGATTGAGGCGGTGAAGAGCCATTTCGCCCCGCAGGTTGAGTTGATTAAGCAGAGGGTGGATTACCTGGTTGAGGCTGAATATTTGGAACGAGATAGAGCCGAGAGGAACAAGTTCCACTATGTAGCTTGAATATTGAATTTGAATATTGTAGCGCTGACCAATACTAGCACTTCACACGGCCGAATGTGATTTACGATCACTCACTCAACTGAGCCCGGCCTTCGGTTCGGTCCATTTTTGAAGTCGAGGACCGAACTATGTATGTTGCTTCCAGGGTGCCCAATGCCTCTCCAGCACATGCACCGTCAGCGTTTCGTCGGTGCTGGGCACATGGAGCAAATAAGACTTGTGCGTTGCTACGGTCGGTGAGGGGCTCACGTTTTCGCTTGGGAATCCGACGAGCATACTCGACGACAAAGAATGGCGCAGAAGGTACTTCGTCTAATAACCTTGGAGGTGGTTTGCCGTCTGGCACTGGCATTCCGCTGTATCGTACGTACCATGTCTGATCTCTAGTCACCCGCCCACCCTTTTCTTATTTCTATCAGGTAGATTGATGACTGCCTGGACGCAGACACCGACAAAATGGTATCCCCTACCCATTGCTGTCGGCGCTTTGCTCTTGGTTGTCATCCAGCTCAAACGAAAGTCGAGACAGTCCTCAGCCGAGGTCCAGGTCGACGAGAACGGTCAAGAGGTTATCCGCCTCAAAGGTCCCTGGCAGGTCAGCACTCATCCTTGTCGCATCCAATGCTCTCTTGATTAAAACCCAATTTATCAGGTACATGTTCTTGGCACACTCCCCCTCCGCAGCATGTCCCGTCTCTGGGGCTACGTTAACTCCCTGGAACTCCCGGTTTGGCTCCGTCCCTACGGCTTCAAACTCTTCGCCTATACTTTTGGCTGCAATCTGGAAGAGGTTGAGTATGATTTGCCGACATATATCTCCCTTGGCGACTTTTTCTATCGCAGACTCAAACCAGGTTCGCGCCCTGTGGCTGACGCCCTCCTCGTATCACCCGCCGATGGCCGCATGCTTCATTTTGGCAAAGTCGATATCAACGGAGGTGATTCAGGCGAGCTCTTGGGTCCTGTACAGGTTGAGCAGGTTAAGGGAATCACATACTCGTTGGATGCATTATTGGGCGTCGAACGACCCGGCAGCCCGGACAGCATCCTCGTGCAATTTCACAATCCAGACTCGGAAACTATCAACCATCAAGAATTTGCCAACTTGAATGGCATTGAATACTCACTCGACCAGCTCATCGGCTCCACTAGTGGCACGTCTACACCTAATACCGATAACCCCACCTCCTATAACAACAACAAACCTCTCAAATTTGGCGACCAGACAGACGCTAGTGTCGTCGAGCCTGATCGTGATATGACAAAGACGCTTGAACACGATACCAACGTCGCGCGCGAAATGGGTATCAAACCTACTCTCGAACGTCGTCTTTCCGCGAGCTCTGTTAAATCTCTTCGACCAGGTCATTCCCTCTTCTTTGCTGTTGTCTACCTTGCCCCGGGAGATTATCATCGATTTCATTCCCCCGCGGCCTGGGTTGTTGAGAAGCGGCGTCACTTTGCAGGCGAACTTTTCTCCGTCTCCCCATACATTGCTAAACGACTTGAAAACCTTTTTATACTTAATGAGCGCGTTTCGTTGCTCGGTCGGTGGAAGTATGGGTTTTTTTCTATGGTTCCTGTCGGTGCTACGAACGTGGGGTCGATCAAAATCAATTTCGACAAGGATCTGAGAACTAATGAGAGAGGATATTTACCGCCAGTTGGCACTTACTCGGAAGCTGTGTACTCGATGGCTAGTCCCATACTTCGCGGACAGCCATTAGAACGTGCTCGAGAGATGGGTGGTTTCTGTTTTGGAAGTACGATTGTACTGGTATTCGAGGCGCCAAGCGAGTTTCAGTTTGTCGTTGGTGCTGGGGAGAAAGTTAAGGTTGGACAGCGGTTGGGAGATATTCCGGAGAAGCTTGAGGAGCTTGAGGATGTGCAATTGACGAAAGTGAGCGCGGAAGTGAAAAAAGTGAAAAAGGATTGAAGGTGACCTGGTCATTGTTGCCGTATCATCACATCTTGTATTACCCACTGAACATTTTTTTCGCCTCTGCTGTCTGCTCTATTTTGGGTGGGACTTGGACGTCTTGCGTCTTTCTACCTTTCTACTTTGCATTTCAAAATCGTCGTTGTCGCTCAATTCGTAATCTTGCTGCTCCGACCTTAATCACATTCTACCCTACAATGATAAAAGTATCTTTTGTTATATTACCACACGTCTTTATATCTCTTAGAATCTGAGATACAGCTCAATTTGCAACGTCTTTTTTAACTTGGATGGAATACCAGAATAAATACCGATGCAATAACCTGCTGATTGAAAAGAAGGGGAGGCTCGGAGAACCCTTAACTAACTTCATCTCGATTTTTTCCCTCCCTTCTTCAACTGGAAAAAGAAGGGAAAGAAATGGGTGCGAGTCCAGACCATGATTTGAGTGGCGGATGTTTGTTTACCTCATCGACCTACGAGATATAACTGACTCGACAACATCTAGGTCAAGTAACTTTACATCGACCTTGCTGGCAAAGAAAAGGGAGGAAATCTTCAAAGTAGGAGATAGTTGTATATATTCTGCCTTGTACATTTGACTCAACCTCGTGTCTTCAAAATTCATGAGCAAGTGACTACCTACCTACCTACGACCGATCGATCGATCCTGGCAAAACCCCCTTTCCCTCCACAAATTCGGCTTGACACCTGGGCCCTTTTTGGAGAACCAGTCAAAGTATTGTCTCTGTACGTTGACCTCTTAGCTTAAGAAGCACTCGCGCAATGTACTCGAAATACAAAAGATTACATGGACAAAATTATCGACGCGCGCGCAGCGCACTATATGAATGGCCAAAATAGGAAAAAGACTGAACTTTTTCCTGATATATTTTCTAAGTTTGCTTTGTGTGTGTGCAGTGTGGATCTCAAATAAAAACCACAGGCTTCTTGAGAAAAGCCTAAAGTAAAATAAATGACATGGTTACTGTCCCTGTTGGAAAGGAAGCCAAGGTGGATTGAATAAGGCAGGATCCTCCTTCAGTAATCAATGCCAAGTGCCAATCATGTGGGCTTGGAAACATTCATGATGTTGCCATAGAGCATTGGAGTAGCATGGGAGAAGGAATGTGATGTAGACTATGACTATATAATATAATGAAATATACTCCAGAGTCTGGAAAATGAGTGAAAATTATAGTGTAGCTACACAAGTATTTATATGGATTCTGTAAGGAGACCCTGCCAATTCAACTCCTGACACACTAGCTTAGTCCTCTAAAGCTGCCCTACAACTAATCAAATAGTACTATTTAGTTAGCTCCTTGAACTCCTGCACCAAAAAGGGGGGGAAACTCGATATTACATAATACAAAGTTTACATAATAATGACCACTTAGTGCTACCTATAAAAACTATAATACTCAGCCTCAAACTGTACTTTGGCAATCATATTTTGATTTCTTGAGCTCCCCTGACAACTCCTGACCCCTGGTCACTAGGACAGTAGGTACGGTAACATACAAGCTGGAGTTGTATATGTATGGAGTGTAATGCACTAAGGATCCTCCAAGGGAGAGCCCACCTTTGGAAAAATAATGGTGGTCAAAGAAAGAGAAGAGCGCATGAAATAACTCACAGATAATAATATAATATCATAAGTGGTTCACTTATAGCAAGCTACTGGATCATAATCATTTTTTCATACATGTATCAATTCAGACGAGTTATACAAATATAATAAGTTGCCCAGAATATTTGGACGACTCTAAATAACAGGAAGTTTGCTATCATGAGTCCATGTGCAACTTGACCGGCTCAAAGACAGCTCAACCAGGATAACGTCTGTGATATATTGAACTAAAATCACGTCGCACAAGTAGTGTCTAGTATAACTCATCACATCATCAGCAAAGCCAATGCCAGGTATGGTATATCGAGGAATATCATCAAAGTCAAAACCCAAAACTACACATTAAGCCTGTGATACGTCAAAATGTACATCTAGATTTGAAAATGGCGGAAAATAGAAAATAGTCCAATCTACTGAATAGATGCAAAGAAAGCAGATATCAATATCCAGGTCCGGCAGACGGTGGATATGCACGTTGATTGAAGCCACCTTTCTGGTATAACTGCTGACCACTCACACCACCAACCAAACTAGCCGGTGCGCCACCGTGATAATTACTTGCAGTATCTTCCTCGTAGTCCGGGCCGCCAGGACCAGCAAGTAATGAATCCTTGACTTCCCATACGGCAGCTTTAGAACCGACAGAGAACTCAAGATCCTCGCGCTATGAACATCGAATGACAGAATGATCGGACAAGGACGTAAGAACTTACGGTAATACTATCCCAGTATTTGTAAACCATCATCACGCTCAGGAGCATACAAAGGGTGAAGAAGAACAGTCCATCGATATAGTGCTTGATGGCGTCGCAAATTGTGACGCTAAAAGCGAAGAGAAGAACTTGGGCGATAGTAAAGAAGGCCGTTCCAAAAACGATGTCACCGAGGGGCCAGCGGTCATCGAGAGTACGGAAGACAAGAATGAGTTGCGACACAACATAAATCACAGTACAGATGAGAGGCCATAGAATGTAGACGATCCATAGTCCGATGGGCTTGTCATACTTGAAACCGGCAAATTGTTTGAAGGTGGCGATAGCAATGAAGAAGGAGACACCAAAGATGACAAGACAGGAGATTCGTAAAAACTGATATCAGCTTTTGAGCAAAAGTTGAGTGATAACCAACGGAATGAATCTACCCAGAGCGATAAAGGAGTGCCATCCTCAGCAAACTGGAAGCCGACGAAGCCATTGATTAGAAGACAGCAGTACGCCGCAGCTACGAGACCTGAGTATACTGCAGCAAACCACTAATTTGCGTAAAACGATCCAGGTCACATTCAAAACGAGAGAAAAACGCACTGAATAAGCTTCATTGGAGGTTGGTATTACTCCGGAGTCCAAGAACATAGCAAGAAGTTCTATCAGCGCATACATCCAGAAAAACATCACGATTTCCTTCCGCCCTAACGCAAGATAAAGGCCGATAGAGTAAGGAGATCGTAGATAAACTCACCAACGGCAGTGTATTTACTCCGAATATGAAGGATCATAATAGCAGTCATAATGATTGCGACTATATGCACGAAACATGTTGCTAAAAAGCTGTCAGCCTCCAGTTGAACGTAAGTAATGGAACGAAAGCAGCGTGCTGGCGTTCTTTGTGCTCTCCAAAGGATTAAGGGCCGACCATCCTGAAAATACATGCAAACTAATGTGGCGTCGAGAACAAAATTACGCCTCCATTGAGAGATGGAAACGTTCGCCGGAAACCCTTAGATATCCGAAGATACTACAAAGCAAACGACTTTTGGCATAACTTTCGCCGAAAGTAGACTTACATGGCTGGAAGATGAGTGTTCCACCAACATCAACATTCCTGCTGTAACAAGTGGGCTCGATGCCTTGATCGGATCCAAGGAGGGGGCATATAACGAGTGCGGCGGTTTGGCAAATGGCATCAAAAGACCCAAACTGGACACCCATGTTTCGCAAAAGGCGAGACAATTGTAGTAGAAAGGAAAAACAGGGTGGTCAGGAGCGCGAGGTAGCACAAGTTTCAGGAGGTGGAAGCGAAGGATGGCGTTGTCGTCGACAAGGATGGGTAGGCCTCATGTCAGCCAATTCTTCCACGCTAGATGACTAAGCTTCTATCTGCTTATCAGTCAGATACTAAATTAATTAGCCTGAGCCTGAGGCTACTACTCTCAGCGAATGACTTGATTTGTCCAGTCCTTTATTTGTAGTTATCAAAGGGCTGGCTAACCCGCATGGGCGTAACAAGATGAACTACCCTCCATCATATCATGATGACAACTCTTGTGGCGCAAAAAAAAGTAAGACCCAATTGGAAAAATAATGGAGAAGATTTCAATTCCATAACGTGTGCTAGCGGCAATCAAGACAATCACAGCAGAATTTGTGACCATGCCGTGGACGGAAACGGCGCAAAATATGGTCATGGACAGTGTCGCCCTGAACGTATGAATCTCAATGCAACATAATGGAAATGGTCGTGTCTCGGTTATTATAATCATTGATATATATGTATGTGAAGTATCGATCCTTCCGTAAAACTGACCGTTGGATCCGATAAGTAGTATAATCTTGTTCTGTCTTCTCGATCTGTACACTACATCCTAGGTTTACAGAAATGCCGTACCAAACTCACAGGGACTACCTCGGAACTTGTGTGGGCGAAGAACCTACTGAAGGAGGAATCCACTTTTCGGGGATGTACTGACACGCATGGCCACGGTCTATTACACTTTTCTACAGTACCTGCTACATTTACTAACCCGAGTACGAGAACAACGTAGCCCATGATGACATCAGGAGCTCTCTCAGAGACGTTAATTTTTGACTTGGGCCGAAACCCTATCAACATTTATTGCAGGTCCAACCAACTAATGACTACTACATCAAGGTATACCACATAAAAGATCGGAGGGAACCCGAGCATATCACCGACGAAAAGAATTTATTCTAGTCAAATTCTTAGACGATTAAAGTCCACTTGTCTTGATGCTAGTGACGGGTCCAGATGATTACGTTATTGAGAGAGACCTTCTGGCCAAGTGGCTGTCATTTGCCTGTGTTTTGCAGTGAGGTCGGGTAAATGGGTGATGGGATCAGATGGATGTCGAGGTCACGTGCAAAAGAGAGGGCAAGGCTATGGGGAATCCCTGGGGAATCCCGTGGAGGTGAGCCGGCTCGCGAGAGACAGGCATAAATAATAAAGATGTAGAGAATGCACCGACATGTTCTTAAAGATGAGGGGGAAGAGGGCGCAGATGATTGCGGATGGCGCACCCCGTAGACTGGCTTGACTCGACTCGCGCACGGCCTGCGCACTTTCTTGCAGAAAAGACGAGCGAAATGATCTGCTACCTGTGGTACGCGCTCCCGACCAACCCATATCCCAGCCCCCATGTCTCCCCTGTTCAACAACCACTACCTCTTCAACTCAGAGTCCTCCCCGAGTTTGTTGCCTTTGTCCAAAAGCTGCTCGAGACAACGCAGGTCTCCCAGAGCGTCATTGTGCTCTCGCTTCACTACATCTGGCGCTTCAAGCAACTGATGGCGGTCGTCGGGCCGGCCGGCAGTGAGTACCGCATTGCCGTGGTAGGCCTGATGATGGCCAACAAGTTTTTGGACGACAACACTTACACGAACAAGACGTGGGCCGAGGTCTCTGGCATTCCTCTCGCTGACGTCAATCACACCGAGGCTGAGTTTCTCCGAGGTATTGCCCACAATCTCTATGTTGATTTCAATACCTACACTTCATGGCTCCACCTCCTCAAAGGTCTTGTCACCGCCAAGGAGCACGATCAAACTCGCGCCTTTCATGGCCACCGGCCTCGCAAGCCGCTCTACCCCACCCGTCTCCGGCCTGTGCCCCCCAATACTCACCGTGATTCCCGGCCCCGCTCCTCCTCCCCGGTGATGCGCCCTACCCTACCACCCGTCGCCGTGCCGAGCAACTATACGCCGGATTCGTACAGCCAGTCTCCGTCCCCGGCTCCGTCCTCCCTCAAGCGCTCCGCAGCCGCGGCCTTCTCACCGAACTCTGCAGCGGTTTCTCATGTGCCCGCAAAGCGCAGCGAGCTCACCCTCCAGATCCCTCGCTCTGTCACATATCCTATCCCCAGTCCTTCTCCCATGGACACACTCCAGGGCTTTGCAAGCATGAATTTAGATTCCTCTACAAATTCTCTCAGTGCAGCTCTTGGCCCAGTCCATGAGCTCTCTACTCTCGTGCAGCCTTTCGAGGACCAAAGGAGGAATGATGTTCCCAAGGTCTGTCCCTCTGCTTGTCTGGCTTTCTCTCTCTCTAATATGGCCTAGTATCTGTATTTCTACTCGTTGACCTGCTCTAATGATGCTCCCTGCCCACCACGTGACCTTGATAACAAAGACCGTATGCGCAAGAATAGGCTCCGAGTTTACAAACCTTCCAGCCACAGCGACTATGCTTATACTCCCGTACCCCCCCAGCCAATGCCAACAACGTCCATCACTGACAGTCCCGTCAGTGCTCAGCTTCAGCAATCGAGTCTCCCTACCCCCCTCACAGCTACGATGAGTTCTCATATCCCAGAGACAATCGTCTCCAAGGAATTCTACGCTCCGCCTTTGTATGACCATTCCTTGGCCAGTGCTACTACCGCCGCTCCTCCCATGGCCACAGCTGCCGCCTGTTACGGCCAGTGTTGTGATTACGGCAGGGTTTGTGTGTCGGCGTATACTTCGCCTGTTATCCCTGTTAATTCATTTCCCTACTATCCACCATCCTTTTCTGTTTCTTCAGCAGAAGGGCAACAACTGCAACAAAGGCAAGCGCCAGTATATCCGTTGTATCCTACTCCACAAGAACCCTCCACTGTGCATTTGAATGCCCAAGAAAGAGAAGAATTAGCTTTTGCCAAAGCAACAGCCGAAGTGAATGCAGTCAATGCTAAAAATGCATCATCATTATCATCTCCTTTGCACGACACCAGCCCTGGAGTTCCCAGTATGCCGTTTGCGAATGCTGGACCGTCTGGAGTATGTCAGATGTCGTACTCTTCGCCTGGTGATAGTGCTTGTACTGGTTCAGTGAATGGGTATGGGTACGGTTATGCACATGGTTATGGCCACGGTTATGGCTATAACTATGGCTGTAGCTATGGTGGACCTAATAATAATGCTGGGTATGTCGGGATCTGATTTTTTTGCATCATCTGTTCGTTCTCTTTCCTCAAGAATCTCATCATTTTTTTGCAATGCAATTCATCCATGCACTTTTACGTCTGTTTTATGATATATGATAATGAACGACTGTTATCGCTTTCGAACAAATTTTTTTATATATACGCACGTTGCATTCAGACATCACTTATATATATTACATTATATACCGTTGCAATGGTAGTGATTTTTGGTGGTAGCCGTAGTTGTAGTCGTTAGTTTAGTAGCTAGTTGGATGAAAGTAATGAATGTTAAAGTTTTTGAGGTCATGGCTTGTCTTATTTGAAAGCTATTCGAAATAGAATGTCTGATCATCATTACAATGCTGATTCCTATTCTTATCCTGTGCGACTAATTCAGTCCAATTTTCTTTGGATGCAGAGTAGTTTGAATATGATGGACATATGGGGATAGGAAACCACTACGATACTAACACTGGTCTTGAACTACTATGGCTATGAGTGCTGCATGCATGTCTTGGAGTCACTATAATAGGTATCTATTTCTATCTTCTCGAAAAAGTAACCACTTGGTATGGATATATATGGTAATGGTTTTTGTTTGTTGGTAGTTCCATCCCATGACGATGATCAACCGTTTTCCTTCTTCTCATCGGGTAAGTGAGAATGGACGTTTCACCCCGTGTCTTTGACTATATTATGATGATCTGATAACAATCAGATTGCTAGGTAAAATTTTTTTGGACTTATCAATCGGTTTACATCCAAAGGAGTCGATCTTACTCTTTTTTCTCTCTCACACACACACTTTTTCGTTGGAGTGTGAAAAGTTGTCATTGATTTGACTGGAAGGAAGTTTGTTACCATAAGGAACGGATCACTTCAGTCAAAGTGTCCTCCCTTTCGGAAAAAGAAATCGGATTAACCCGTCCCTTGATTGACGATTGGTTTGTTATTTTTAGAGATCTGTCTGGGTCTTGCTACGAGATGGATGGGAAAGCTCTCTCTCTTACTACGTTTATGTTTATTGAGAGGGATCGTATATGCTTTCATAAACCTCTTTTTAGAACATTCTGGATCAACCCGATACTTGACGTGTAACTTAGTTCTCCAAGGGATATATGGTGGAGGGGAGGAAAAGGAACTGGATACCTGTCAAACTGCTGACTCAAATGGCAATACCGGGTTATAGCCGGTGATAGATCTAAGAAAATGTCATGCCGAACGGTCAAGTAGAGATCCTGTATTTTTGGTGGAAAAAATTCGTTACCAGGATGACGTTGCAAGTGCGATGGAACTGCATATGTCAAGGAACGAGTGGTAGTATTGATGGTTGGTATTTTAGGAGTCAACTCAATTCGGATTCCTATGATACCGCGCTTAACAGCGTTTCTACCATTCTGATAATAATTAAATGGGGCTCTTTCCCCTTCCTGTCCACACAGCATCGTTGTGAGACTAATGATAATCAAGGTTCGATCCAAATTCAGAGTTCAGAAGAACTTTTTTTTCAGTCCCCGATGGATTATTGTGATTTATCTTATAATATATCAAATGTAAAAATGGGAACGGAAAATGGAAGACTGAGCTTGAACTTCGGGCAATCAGCTTTACCTGTCATTTTTACACTAGCATGAGAGTAACGATAGAAGGAATTCTCGGACTTTGCGTGAACTCAAGCTGAGAAGGGTGTGTATATCAGGTAACCCGTCGCCATTGAAATGGGAACGCGACGTTATGGGGCAGAGAGTCTTCCAGGGATCGGTGTGCTTATTGCCGGTTTGGCTGAGCAGGAGAGGATATGTACCGTGAGATTAGATGAGCCGTTAACTCGGATTGAACGCCTAGTTAGACAATGACATTGAGTTTCCGTCCTCGCCTCAAGACCCGATGAAGATGTTGTCCGCTCACAGAGGCATGCAATCGGCAAGAAGAGCAATGTGGAAAGCAACCATTATCAATTGCCTGTGATAGCCAGCTGCGGAAAGGAAGCGTATCTACGAAAAGGGGGAATCACAAGGTTCATGGGGGTCTTTGAATGAAGGAATCCAAGTCAGAACAGAAGTCTAGGCCATCGGAAGGGGTAACTTATGGTTTGAGGTCAAATAGTTATGGTGATGACCACACACATGGGTTAGATACCCAGGGCCTGCCAAAAGAGAGGCTGTGTGAGTAACCTTTGGTGGCAATCTCTGACTTGCAAGCCACATTGACAAGGATATCAACCTGTTGCGATGACCCAATCCTTCCTCAGCCTGAACGGGTCTTCCGGTGGCAGTGTGCCCACTTCGGCTGACGACCAGATTAGGCAAGCTTTTCCAGAATATCTGATAGGTATATACTAAATGGGCTAAATGCGAGCAAAAAGAGTTCTTTGTGGAGTTAACTGAATCCCCTTTTCCCAAGTATGGATTTCCAAGAATGGGACCCATCGGCGGAAGCGGAAGCTTAGGATGGATATTCGGAGGCCGGCTCTTAAGGGGCCAAGTGCTCAGCGAAGAATGAAGCAAAAGAGAGGAAGCATCCGTGTGTCCGTGTCCGAGGCTCGGATTACGCTTCTATTAGGCTTGAAATCTACTCGTCGAATTGATGGACCGCATAAGAATGAGATGACTTGTCAGCGCAAGAAACAATAAACCCCAAGAAATCAAGTCAGTCCCTGGACTTCTGGATGGCACGATGCCACGCCTCACCAGATAGATTCACCAGATAGATGTGTCAAGTTTTTTTTGGCGGGACCGGAAAGTTCTTTTTCCTACTTACTCAAGATCTAAATCAAATTCATGAGAAATGCAACAGCTGCCACTGCCATTTCAACTCCTCCAATTTGCGCGGAGCTAGTTGGATATGAAATCGGAAACGGGTAACCTCGGGAACGGAGAGATATGCATAACATGCGCCAAGGATTGTTTAAGCCACTAGGATGGTATCCCCACCTGAGGCCACAGGAAAGAAATGTCTGCCTCAGTTGGACATACTGCCCAAAGACGGTTAATAATTCAGGAGTCATTGCCGAGGCCAAATTTGGTCGTAGACTGGCTCCAAATTACATGTGAGACAGTGCTCTGCAAGATCCTCGGTGTATCCTGTGCAAGAGAATCTACCATGACTAATAGAATCAGCGCCTCGATCAACCAGTCAAAATGAATGAACATTTTGACCCCAGCACCGGAGTAAGAAGATACAGCCCGTTTCTAATACAAAGCAAGTCCAATAATGCAATTACCAGATCAAGGCAGCGAAAGTGGCGGTGATGGAGAGAATATCACGGGTTAGGCGTCCCATTTTCGTCAGACAGATCGAAGAAAGAAGAGACTGTCCTTGATTGCACGAATGAAGCGGGAATGTTTTGTTCGACACCATGAGGATTTTCGGCTGGAGTCATTTGTCAGTTTTATATCAGGGTCAATCTAGATGTCGTCTGCTGATCCTGCATGTCGTTAAACTTGGCGACAAGTGCGGTAGTGGCAAGACTGTTCCAGGGTGGCCGGATGAACTAAGCATGTAATACACATACGTTGTACCATGGTCTGCCCCAAGGCTGGAAACCGATGGCATGTCGGACACTTTTCCCAGAGCAGTGGTACATGTATTTCAGGTAGAAGGCTATTGAAACAGCAGCGCAACATGAGAATTGGATGTAAATGAGTTGCTGCCCAAGCGCTTCTCCTATTCAATTGCATTGAGTTCAGTCTACATGGCTTTAGAGCTGGAATTAGGGTGGATGACGGCTTCGACTTCGGGAACCTCTTTGCGTCGACGTGCCTCTTCTGCGCGGAGTTGTGCTATTGCTGTTGAAGTAAATGCCTAGTTGAACAGGTGAGCAAGGGTCGCCTTAGCCTAAATGCGCAAAACCATTGTGGAATTAAAGATCAGGGTGAGTTCTGGCGGTGATATAGCAAAGTAGATGACAGGATTTGGGCACATGATAGCATACCAATATACTTACTTGGGTGAACAGATAGCCGGAGAAAACGCCACTGACTGATGGGCGCATCAAACAAAAAAGGAATCCAGTAAAGAAAAGCGCTTACGGATTCCACACATGATGGTCTTGTTCCTATTGAAACCGTATAGCCTACCACCCAGAACGGCTGATCGCGACGGAAATGGATCCACAAGGGGAATATTTGTCAGATTATCTGTCCGGTTTCACGCGCAAAAGCATGTGCTTGCCTGACGCAAGTCCACAGGTAAGTGCTGCAAACACACCCTCTTTCCGAGCTTCCTACCCACAAATGTGATTGACGGGACACCCAGGGCGACGTAACCAGCGCCGAGGAGTAAGAAGGACATACCTTAATGACCCGAGCCTCTGCATCCAGAGGTAGCTCGTATTCCTTTGCTGAATTCAGATGGTTCATGTTGAGTTTTACCAAATTACACTCTCATGAACCAGCGCGTCTCAACCGAACCAGCTCATTTTATCACGTGCTTATCGCGTCTTTGGTGATATCCAACCCATCAGTGCCCTGATCTTCCTTTACCTTAGTTTCGGCGCATTAGGAAGGCTATGTCAGCACGAAACAAGAAAAGCTTACAAAACCTTCAGCAAACTTATGATAGGATTATGGGTGCATTCAAGAATTCGTAATTTACCTTCATGCCGTTAACACCCCCATAACGTTCAGACCTCCTTGCGGAGACCAAACCCCACCTCCGTGGTAGTGATATTCCAAATCAGCCCTTACTGGTCCAGAATCTCCATCAGATTGCTTCTCTGGCAGAGAGTTTTTCAGAACAGCGCCCGAGGTCCAGCAACAATTGGAGTCATCTCGCTGACAACCTGGATCAGGAAGGTAGTGAACCTCCACAATATCTTGCTGAGTTTTATTTACTCCACGACGACCTCTTATCCACCAGGAGTTGATCTGTGGAATATATCTGGGCTTATCTGCCTAATCCCAGCTGACAGCTTGGTTTTTGTTGGTGCGAGTAAGCATATAGTTACTGCCCAAGGTATTCCATCTGGACATTGAAGATGTCCGTTTCGTCATACAGTCAGACTTGCGGCGTTTCGTCTCATAGAAGCGGGACTAGAGCTCAAGCCAAGTATTGAGAGTAGGTGCCACCCGAGAAACTGGTGTCTGAATGATCGCGAATCTCGCTCTAGCTCTTGTACACCTCTTACGCATCGCCAGCAAGACAGGGAACACCCTCTCAGGTATGTTCATGATAATCACTTCCCATGTATGAAAATCAGGGGTGGACAATCCAAATGCAGAAATTAAAAAGAACGATGTGGCAGCTACCGTCTTGACGGCAGCAGCCAAGGTTGGCATCTATCCCTTTGTTTTCCCGAGGTTGTCAACGCATTTGTTCGCAGTATGAAGAGATGTTAAGGAGTTTGGATGATTCGGATAAAGTAAATCAGCAATCTGTTGCATGTGCTACGATTGTATACTTTTCCAGCAGAATGGAAGCAGTAAGTACAAGCTTAGATTGTTGAACTACTGTTGATGGACTACTGCGCTGTTTTTTTCGGTTCAGGCGTGGAAGGAAGGAAATTATGCCGTGGCCGAGTATGCGTCGCATATGATCATGAGTAAAGATTTATTTCGATTTGGCTGGGCCCTTCTTATCCACATCGTTCAGATGATGATCAGCGCCTCACCGTTCTACCTCCTCACGATGTAAGCATGTCCGAAATTAACCTGAGCAAATACGATAACTGAATAGTTCCCTACTTGTCTAGAAAAAGCTATTAATCTATAAACTCTTTCAGATCGGGAAGTCGTTCCTTCAGGACAAGGGAGACTCCAGCGCATCGAACCCATCAACTGCAATAGACTGGTTACGGAATGCCTTCAAACTGGTCGAGCAGCTTGAAGAAGGAACAATGCCTGGCACACAAAAATTAAGAGTATGTTCAGGAAGCTCAGTGTCCGTAGCTGCCCACATTCATACTCGTATCTTCAGATATCTCTGCTGAGGACAATGGGTCCGTTGATGTTTCGATGGAGTATCATTCATCTGACTATCTTGTTCTTACCAAAACAGCTAGAGCTTACTTTTTAGATGGGGCGTACGATCGCGCCGAAGCAACACTAGATGAAGTTATTCCATCCATAGATTCACAAGATCAAGTGAGCTCCTTCTGACAACTTGGTTCGGGATATAATTATTCATTACCCAGGGATCTCCCGAGCACCAAGACCTCCGATGGCTGAAATTGGCTATCCTGAAGAGAAGGGGTGTAGGAGTGAATGACCTCTTCGAGGGTGAATCCCCTTTCTGCTATCAAGCTGTTTGCTGCTATTGACACTTGGATTTAAGTGTTCAAAACATTAGTCAATCATATGGAAATGTCAGAAGCAGATATCACGGAGTCAGTCAATCTAAGGAGATAACTGGTCCGTGGCTCAAGTTTCCTCGCTTAGCATCCTCCAAGAACTGAAAACTCTCACCGTCTTGTGAGTCATGTCATGAACTGGGACACAGTGCTTGCTTCTACGATTATGATTGTCCGACTTTAGCACACTAGTCACCTCTGTCAAACAACACTGCCTGCAGCGAGCTCTACAACTACATGGAACAGGCTCGGACAGCATTGACCGTTTGCTCCTGTCTCTGATTTTTCACTGCGCCAAAGATGATGACCATACTCGTGGAATCAAGACGCTAGAAGCGGCATTCACATGTGTGTCACTTAGTTGCAAGACTTTGTTCTTGTACTACAACTTTGATACGACACAGCCGTACTCGAAGCCGATGTGGAACTCAGGAGTGTACCTGCAACAGCGTGTCTTACAGTACGTACTCTGATCGGCATGGAAATACTTGACTACGCATATGATTCTGTTCTCTCATGGTGGCAGTTGATCTGGCAACGTGGTGACCGTCATTATCAGGCGAAAAAATGGACAGAGGCCGCAGATTGGTACCTCGCGGGTACCCATCAACTGTTCAAGGAGAAATCATCCATGACTTGTTCTAAATGTTATCGGAAAGCTGCTATATGTTATCTAGAGAAAAAAGAATATAATAAAGCGTCGACGGTGATCCGCCGTTGCCCTACGAACGAAGCAGCAACATGTTATGTCATGTTCCTTATCGCTATTCATCAAGGTCAGTTGCTTTCTTCCCCTGATTAGCCTTAAATGACTTGAATGTATCCCACAGGGTTGGAAGATGAGGGTTAGCAATACCCACGTTCCTTTCAAGATATGCTACTGAATCATCCGCCTCATAGCCATCATGAACATCAGGGCCATGCAAAAAGCATCAGACTTCGACCGGAAGATGCTCCTTTTGGCCACGCAACTCTCACACAAATTGGCCATGAAACCGGTCTTCCTTTCTGCTCTAGAGTCTCTTTTGATCACTTTGAAGACTAGAGCGAGCAATGACGCGATCGTGGAAGCTATGACACTTGTTCGTTGTATTATCAAGATAGCGATGAAACTCCTCTCGGAACCTTTGGCCAATAGGTCCTCTTTATAGTCTGTCACCCTATCTGCGCTAACTTTACCATGCACCAGGCCCATTCTGATGGACACAGTTCTAAATCACTTTCGGACAGGCATGTATCATTCGAAGTTTATGTTTTGAAGTGCTGACTGATAATACTGTTACTCAGCCAAGCGCCTCACAGAAGCAGCGGTATCCCAGCAGACTTTCCAGTTGATCATGAAAGATGTCTCCTGGCTTTGGCGGGTGTCGTATAACTACGCCGTTCAAGGATGCTCAGAGTGGGATGGTTGTGAAGAACAAATTGCAGAGCTGTTTGACATCTCACGTGAAGTAAGTGCGATTGCAAGAGACAAAACTGAGCCCATGAACAATTATGAGCATCTAGCTACTGGAAGCTTATTGTAACGCCTCGCCTGTGGACATGAACCCTGAGGCTGCGCTATACATTGTGAATTCTTCCTTTGCCGCAGTATCTGCTCGAGGTATCTCAGTTCCACATGACTCTCGCCCTATATGTCCTGACCTAATTATTACACCTTCTTCTGCTAGTATTCTCATTCCGTGCGACCATTGCATCAGACGGATCGGTTGATGTGCGATAAACAGGCCAAGTCTGATAGTAATCCATCTCTTACTTTTGTTTCGGTTAGCGGGAAAAATTGCGCGCCATTGCGTCGGAAATCAATACGTCCAAGAATAAATTAGCTGAAATTATCAATGGGAATGATTTAGGAGGAGATGCTGATACTGCCCACGTCCAGTACCTCGTCCACACGCTTCGAATCTTTGAGACGGAATTTCTGGTCCAATTGAGAGAATGGCATGAGGTTTCGGCGGTTATCGAGGTATCTGGGTGTTCTTCATGGCAGTTGTGGTAATCGTAACTTTTCTGCCATTAGGAAATCGTCAAATCAGGTAGCTTGGCTCTTGATACCTACGAAGCAATTGCTGACATCTTGGTTCGTACAATACCCAACTCTGGGCGCTCCTGATCTGATATATTTTAAGCAGTGGTCGAATAAGGAAACACCTGTGAATGGTACGTTATGTATCATTGCCTTGAAGTCGGATGTGTTTCACTACCGTTTCTACATTAGTGTTATACTCGTGCTTAGAGGTTCGTTCTCGTTGCATTATCATTATGCTCTATAAATTCTTGAACTTCGGAGTAGAAGTTATTATATGGAATTTCCCAAGTGAAGGAGGGATTTTGCCCTCAAAGATTTTCTCGGTGGCTCCGCGGGCTTTGCACAATCGGGCTCTCTAGGAATACTGCTAGTGATCGGCTCAAAACGATTGGTTACATCGAACAAGCACTGTCTGTCCTAGAGCAGTATCACGAAGGCGACCAGGTTTGGGCACTTAGCCTATGTATCTCTATGCTCATGCATCTTTCCAAACTACCGATTTAGGCTTACCCCATGGATGAGCGCCAATGGCTGCTCGCCACCGCCTACAACACAGGGACTGAGTGCTTACAGTGTGTACATATATCTATATGAAGAATCTTCTTTGATTCAGCTTCAGTGCTTCTTTTTTCGACGAGGCAAAACGTTGGTTTGAAGCAGCCACTGTGATTTGTCGCTTTATTCCAGGTGGTCAAGAACGCGCGGACAAAGCAAGTCTATAGGTCTCATTTTGCTGCGAGTGCGATGTTCACAGGGCTTTCTTCACATTTAGATCTCAAAATCGTATACACAATTGCTTGCTAGATATCAGCAAGCGCGGCCCCTATAAGCCGATCATCACGTTTGGCTGAACCTATACACTCTCCGCAAACCCTAAGAAAATGAAATGTTGCCGCCCCGTTTATCCTCTAGTAGGTTTCGTGATGAACAGCTGAAACGTTTCCATCATAATCTTGGCGTATTGGACTTCTGCCTGGTCATGCAGCTTAGACTGACCTTCTAGATTGAATCTTATAGATGCTTCTAAGTGTGGCTTCCGAATGTATCAAGGATACTGCAGACCACGATTGTTATCGACAAAGGAATTGCATTCACTCTGTACTAGGGCAAGTTCATTAAGTTGTTGGACTAGATTGCTCTTTACGTCCACTGGTGCTCAATCTCTGGAGCATGCATTGCAAGAAGTGTCAGCAAGGGAATCACAGGCATAGTGTTGGTTCTTATATTATGGTCGTCAGGCTGTCTTCTGTTTTTCACTTGAAATACTGGTTCTATTCAAAGGTCACTGAACAATAATACGGCTGAGATTTGTCCATGTCGTTGTCTGACCTTATTGACTCTCCTTAACTCTACAGGAGTACTTGTTGGAAAGAGTACATGAATATTAGGTGGATCCCGGTAAGATGGTAAGCCCACCAATCGGTTTACTACGATCAAAGATCACACTTATTATCCATTGTACTTTCATTTATCGCGGCAATCCCACTAGATCTTACAGAAGAAAAGATACTGTGGGTTCAGGCTAAATGGGAAGTACGAGCGATTTTACGAGTGTAGCCTCTTGGAATCGTTGATGCGCCCTGTTTACGAGCCAGATGAATCTGCTTGGGAGAATATTTTTGAGGCAGAAGCTCTCAACGAGCAAAGTAGACAATATACAACACTCGAAGCGACAGTCATCACCAGTTGATGATGCATACAAGTCGGAAGTTACTTCGAAATTCGGATCGTACTTCTATACCGCCAGAGATCTCTACGACAAAAAAGATTCTCCTTTCCATTTAACAATACTCACCCCCCCAACACAACAAGTATCCTTTTCCAAATTCATCGCTACTGAGTTGGACTCATCAGTCTGACCGATGAACTGTGTACCTATATATTATACGATTTGTATTCTTGTATATATTCCCCACTAACACATTGTCGCTTTTTCCAAAACTATTTATGGAGTGAACAAGAAGTTGGGATGTCGGTCTCCAATGGGGGCCTTTGTTTTTTTCTCTCTTACCAAGAGCAGATAGTTGTCGATGTTACCTTGACGATGCCCCTCGCGTCTTGCCTTGTTTTCCCAAATGCAGTACCACCTGGAACCCATATGAGACTTAGAAAAATGAAAAGAGGACAAAGTATACGTACACATTAGCCGCTGTAAATATCCATGATAAAAGCACAAATCCTAGAACAATTGAATGACCTCTGCGATATTCGGGCGCTTGATCTAACAGTGGGTTGTTAAAGGCTATACCAGTACACAGTACACTCTATACCATGTACCTTCTGTATAAGCAAACGTAGCGGGGAAGCCGCTGTGGTCGCATTCAATGTGACAAGACAAGATGTTTACACTGTCTTGACTTACGCCGTGTTCGCTATTGTGAGCTGCAGGGCTGTTGTTGTGGCCTTCTTGTAATGACCCCGGCTGTTATTGGGTAAGATGGACCTGGACAGAATGCGCGTAAGGCCAGATATCTACCACAGGAGGTGCAGGCTCACAGGATACAGGGTGCAGATGGATAACTAGATACAGAACACTCAACTTCAGTGGTTTACATGGAAATACGCGGTAGCTCACCTGCCAGCTGCCATAAAGAAGACGGCGATGTATCTCGTGGTGTTATTAGTAGCAGTGATAGCAATGATATAACCTATACTTGACGCTGAGCATCTGAGGATATATCCAAGATATGCAGACGTTTACCGATGATAGTAAGCGGCACACAGATCAAGATGAGGGGGCCTCGTAATTTGAGACGATCAGAGAGGTAAGCCACCATAACTATCAAGATTAAGTCCCAAGCTGAGAGTTCCAGATGGAGACGTACGAGTAAGGAATACAGCTGGGACATAAGGTGGTACTATTGAATAGCACATTCTCAGTCAGAAGCTGCCATCTTGAATAGAACAGACTGCTTGCCTGTGCGTAACTGAGCTTGTACCCCCGAGTATCCCAGCCCGTTTATGATTGTGGGTCTATAAAGACATGAAGCATGTGCACAATCACAGAAAAAACAAGCGTACAAGAAGAGAGAATACGAGTAGAGGCTGACCGAGAGTCCTAGGTAAGCAAAAGCAGTTAACCAAACCTGTATGTCCAAGAATCCTGATGTCCCAGAATCATGAATACCATGAAGTAATGAAAACGGGTTACCTACCTCTTTTAACTTCTCTCCATTCAAAAGACTCGTTCTCGGAATATGTTTCTAACTGTGCACTGAGCGTTGAAGACTCTAAGAAAGAATGAGCACCCTTCTTTCATCCGTTGTTGAGAGAACTTCATGAGTCAAGATACCTTTCATTGGTTCACCGTCTTCCCGGAATCGCCGAACTACATCCCCCGCATGATAAATTTAAATACCGATTGATAGACACCTTACTAGCGAATTCTCTCTCCTCTTGCGTAAGAAAAGTCGCAGAAGTCAGGTCTGCCGGAAGTATGATAGCTGCTACGATAGCAGCAAGGATGGTTGCAATGCCCTCAAGGATCTGACAATTTCAGCTGATTTGTGCTTGAAGAGGGAACTGGAACTGACAAAAATCCATCGCCAACCTGAAAGACCACCCACACCTTCCATTTGGATTATTGCTGAAGCAAGAAGACCTGGGCCAATGACATAAGAGAACCAATCAGGGTGGTGCAAGATGTTTGTGTACTTACCACCAAAGGCACCGGATAACGAGGCTTGTTGTAACCTCAGGCGACTTTTGGAATAAATTTTAGCGATAAAATGGCTTACCGGATGCATAAAATATGCCGACCCTGGGAGTTTCAAGTAACTGTGGATGCAACATCAGCTGTAAATACACGTACCTCAACTGCAATTCATGACGTTTGTATAAGGTGCTGAGGTATAAGATCTATCACAGTCGGTTGGTCAGAATGGACCGTGTCGTACAATGTACAGAGGAAAATCGTCACAATTCCAGGGAGTAGGCCCCCCTCACAAAGACCAAGGCATATACGGATGGCTAAAAGACCACCATAGCTATTGACCTGTCAAGCTCATCAGACTTGCGATCAATCTAGCTGAAAGTAGGACAGACGAGGAATGTCATTATAGTTACAAATCCCCACACAGCAACAAGGATAGGGATCCAGCGCTAGAACATATCAGAACGAGCGTGGGTGCTGGGAGGAACATCCCTACATTCGGTTTAATTACCTTCATGACGTTGTTCGAAGGTACTTCGACGAGAAGGTAACTGCGAAATTTTCAGCGGTGAACTATAGAATAAAAAGGCATGGTTTTTTTCACGGAACATAAAAGACTGCCACGGTTGGGTACCCTTCAGATAATATGACATGATTGCCAATCCCGTTCAAGGCGTACCGGCAAGTATGGTATTGAATTGATTTCCGTGAAGATGAGCGTCTCGCTCCAAACCTGCAATTCTAAATCAAAATTGAACTACTGACTCCCGGTACCCAGTAATTGGACTGGCCTCGCATTTCCCATGTTACTTCTATCGATGAAATTAACAAGCCACAACTAATCATGACTTTGAGGCACCAGGAACGGCTGACCATAGCAATGGAACGTACTAAGGCTAGTGGCGGCAACACATGGTAATCCAATTTCCAGAGAAGATTCCTGGTCATCTTCGCATGTTCTGGATCGTGAATGTGGGAGGGAGGATGAAGTTGCATTGTGATGGACAGGATAGAATGTGAACCCCAGCGTGAGCTATTGAGGCATTTATATTTCATGGAGAGCCAATAATATTGGGCAACATAGAGATAAGAGATTCATGTTAGCGAGCGGTCACAAGGGAATCAAGAGCCATGGATATATTTGTATCACTACAAACCCGGTCGAGTGATGTATATTCTTTCGAACCATAATCTTGAGTTGTACAAATATCACCGAATAATCCATCATTGACATTGTTAAAATTGCATGCTGTAGTGTGCAACACCCAAACACACACGCAGGGAGAAAAGAGTGTCTCTGTTGAATGGATCTTCCGTTTTCCGTCATCGTGACCCAAAGTCACACCGAGGGTCATATATGATCAGGTGTTGTGCCCTGTGCCTGGACCTTCCAACCCAGGTATGAATGCTCCAAGATGCGGGGTCTGAATTTTGAAATTCCCCAGACTTCCCCAGATATTGTGACTGATACGGTACCACCAGTATATGGACACACGACGGACAATCAGCTGTCCACTCGCCGGCCGCGTGATGCTGTCAACTGATCTGTCACTTGGTTGTCCACTAAATTTGATGTCACAAATGTCATGCACTTTAAGGGAGGGATCCACTAGGCCCACGGGTCCGTGTGATTATGTCAGGACAAGCTAAACTAGAAATGGTGAAAGCTATTACATAATCCCAGAAATTATTGGAACCTGAGACATACACCACATGATAAATTGCTGGATATACATATCAGAACCTCAGCCTAGCACCTGCAAAATCAGCTGTAATGCCAACTGCAATGTCGAGTGCAGCACTAATTACAATATTTTATATAGTCTAGTTATAGCACTATCTGGATAGCATGCTCCTTGACTACTTGTTGTTGCTTAGCTGTGAAGGCTTATGGACCACTCAAGGTAAGTGTTCAGGAAGAACTTAATAGAGTTCTCTATTGGATTTACTAGCTACTTATACAAATGTTTGATGGTTTGTGTACCTGTCTCCTGCAATCACAAGACCCTTACTAGGTACTATATAGTTTATGTAAGCATTCCCATGCTATTTATAATTTAAGTCCTTTATGGAAACCAGTAAAGTCCTTTGAGTTGATAAATGTGTAAGAAAGAGTTTTCTTCTTAGGAGCTATCTCATAACATAGCCCTCCCTTCAAGATTCCTTGTCCCAAGGAATGTTTCTATCGATTCCAATTTTCTTTCTATCTTTTCTCTCTCTGCCTCTTGTACTCTTTATTTGACCATCTCTACAATACTTTTGCTATAAACCTTCTAGGTAATTCCCTTGAGAATACCTTCTTGTTGTCTTTTTCCTCCTGTTTCCTTATTTCTTTGGCCTCTTCCCTATACTCTCTCTTAAACTCTTCTACCAACTCTTTTGTATTTTCCAAATTTTCTCTACTTTCCCATGTATCTTCTTCTGCTATATATCCTTTTCATTGTACCAAAAACTTCTTCTTTCCTCTTACTACCCTTTTATTTAGTATTCTCTCTACTTTGAACTCTTCTTCTTCTTCTATAATAACT